>OFRM01000162.1_pt1 | contig 30358 bp, 34 predicted proteins | sample 1543101 | NCBI WGS metagenome assembly OFRM01 (sample SAMN07774223, study PRJEB24372) | wastewater metagenome | isolation source: Exp Tend VB 0WW | collected 2016-02
TATATCGCTCATACCATGTTTTGGCGTTTTTTAAGGCCCAATGTTGCGCGTATGGCTGCGCCGATGGCGACTTTAAGTTTGAAAATGAACCGTAGCATAGTTTTTCTCCTTGTTTTTGTTTCGTATGCCTGTGTATTCTTCCTTATACACACAAAACACGAATAACCTGCTTGGCAGGTTATTCGTGGACGGGCAACTACACCCTCGCGGCTTGCTGCAGACTCGTCGGGTGCCAATTAAGGCATTGGCAACTGTTTTCGAGGTGCAACAATCAGTTCAACAATTGTTGAATGGAGTGCTGAGTGTCATGCGGTAAACGAGTCTGTGTGGTGTTATTTTGAATCAAGTGCATCATGTGTAGATTGCCTCCTGATTTGGTTATACACCCACTTTCTCTGGTTCTGCGGCAGGTGCGACGTGCTTGCTTGAGCCGGTGTCAAGTGTGAAAAACTCAGTGACATCATCGAGTTTATCAATCTCGATGTCACATGCGCTCATGACGTCTGCCGACCTGGATTTTGCTGATTCAATACTTAGCTTGGTCTCAGCAATTTTCTTCTCGTACTCAGCAATAGCCTGTTGCGCCTTGACTTCGTACTCGCTAAATCGCTGATTGATTTTGCTGCGGAAGTCTTCAACAGCCACAATCTTCAATGCTGCATCAGAAGCAATAACATCTGGTGTAATGCCAAGTGTTTTACCAATGGCACCAATAGTCTTGCTCACTGTTTCCCTGCGTACCTCGAGAGGAAGAGAAGCAGGCAAAGACGAGATAATGTCTCTGGCTTGTTCTGCTGTAAACGCCGGCGGTTGCAAATTGGAGTGCGCATAAATTGGAGAGAAATCCCAACTGCCGTCTTCGCGCTTTTTTGGCATAACAAACTCGTCAGCAGGCTTGGCCGCAGGTGGCGGGAGTGTTACAGACACAGAATCCATGTTTGGACCTGGTTGCTTTGCAATAGCATCTGCAAGCGGCACAGGAGTGCTACCTGCTTTGCCTTTGGCAATGTTCTCCCATTGCTTCCATGCATCATCGCCGGCGGCGAGATTTCCAGTTGATTCACTGGGTGTCTCTGGACCCGGATTGTCGCCGCCTTCCACAAATAATCCTTTGACTTTCTTTAGAATATCACTCATTATGTTATGCTCCTACAGTTAACACCTGTTCGTTAGAAGAGGCGAATTCATCAATTGCGTTGGTCAGCAGTGTGCTTTGGAACACCGCTTCTTCAATGTCTGTTAGTACTTGCTGTGGTGGTCTGCTCTGAGCCTCGTCAGAGATAAGACCAAACGTGTCTTCCAGCAAGCGCATTTGGTGATGCATGCTAACCAGCATTCTGCCCACCTTGCCTGCGTACTCACTACGTCGCCTAATTAACTCAGCGCGTTTTTGAAGAATTGGCAAGTTTGGGTCTGCGGCCTGAGTTTGTGCGATTTTGTTTTCAACATCAGCGATTTCATCACTATACGATTGTGTGATGTACTCAGCCACATCCCGAGTCCACTGCTCAACTTCCTCAAGTGTTGCTCCATCAGGACACGGACCAATCTTATTGCCTGTGCGCTTCTTCTGCGTCGCAAGTGTGCGCATCGCGTTGTGTAAGTGATTGCGGAACTGCGACTCTTTGAGACCAAAGTTCAAGAATGCCATTAGCATTTGGTCTAACTTGCGCACAACATCCAAATACCAAGTTTCCTTGTCGGCCGATGCCTCTTCAACCTGATTTCTGATATGCTCAAGCGTTTGGAACCGTTCTGCCACTGGTGTCGACAGGCGACCAATACTTGCGCTACGCAAGTCATCAAACTCCTTGCGGAACGCCTCTTCTTTGAGCCTGTTCTCTTTGTCTCTTAGCTTCTTTTGGTATATGTTGCTATCAGCGAACACCAACAAGTACAATGCCTCGGCTACGGCACCCACACAAGCGACTCTCAAGTCCCATGTTGCTGCTGACAGCATCATAAAACTTGCGATTCCAAGAAGATTTCCAGGCTCCTTGAAGGCCTCAATGTATTGATTAAACTTCATGATTCTCTTTTTGTAGTTCAGCACGCAACTTTGTCAGCCTAGAGCAGAACTCTTGTCGTGTCAACACGGTCTGCGCTTTGTCCGTCTTTCCCATGCTGTGTTCTATTGTAGCATTTCCAGTGGCCAATAAAGCAAGCCTAAACTTCTCACTTTGTTTGCATAGTGCGTCAAAGGCACGGTCGAGCAAGTCCTGGTACTCCTTTGAACTGCGCTCAAGTTCCTTCCCGCGCCAATATAGCTTCTGGTCGCGCCACCACTTCTTTTTCTTGCCGGCAAATTTGGCACTTTTGCCAACCAACTGGCATATAACCAACTGCATGTCTGGGTTCTTGAATTTCAGACTCTGCAAAAAGCCTTCCATGCTATTGCACTCAACATCGTCAATGACGAATTTGTGAGGCGCAAAATTACTCAAAGATGCACCTGGGTATCCACAACCGCTTCTAATATCCATGGCTATAGTGTAGCAAATTTGTCGCGAACTTCGTTGAGCATGGTGAAAAACTGAGGACTGTTTTCAATCCCCTCTCTCCACGCAAGCCCCGCGTCAATGAGGTTATAGACCGATTGCACCCTGGCACCAGAAATGATTTCTCCAGCTTCATTGCGGTCTCTGCCAAGTAGAAGAATCGTATCACAAACTGACAAGGCCGCGGATACGTCATGCGTGACGATAATGATTGTGGCCAAATCATCGTTTGAAGCAATGTTGTTGATAAACTCGCTTACCTTACGCAATGCAATACAATCAAGCCCAGAGAACGGTTCGTCCATCAACAGCAAGTGCTCACTACAGGCAAACTGTTGCGCAATAGCCGCACGTTGTCGCTGGCCACCAGAAAGCTGTGCTGGATACTTCTTGGAGTGCTCGGCTAAGCCAAACTGCTCAAGCAGTGCATTGGTTTTTTCCACATTGCCACCGGAAGCAATTAACACATTGCTGTACACAGTGCGATGTTGGAACAAAGGATAGTTCTGCGCAACAACGCCAACGTCGCCCTTTTGCACCGGTCGCTGGTCTGCACCGACAAGTACACTGCCGCTGTCAGGCTTGTTGAGTCCTGAAATAATGCGGAACAACTGTGTCTTGCCGATTCCAGAAGGGCCAAGAAGACCAACAACCTGTCCTTGCTTGGTGTCTGGTCGACGGATGTCTTTGATTTCCAAGTTTACGTCGCGCAGAATTTCCTTACCACCAAGATTAAGGTTTACGCCCTGCACAGACAGCAGAGTATCGGTGAATTCATAAGAGTAGTTCATTTTCGCTCCAAGGTCAAATAAGCATAAGGACACACAACTCGTCTGACAAGACCTAGAATGTAGTCCTGACACAAACCAACCATCAAAATCGTAAGTTGAATAGCGAATACCTCAGCAATATGGAAGTGCTTCTGCTGGTTCAGCAACATGGCACCAATGCCACCTTCTGAACGAGAGATACCCTCAACCATTGTAAGCATCATCCAGCCGATAGCTGCGTTCTGTCTTAGAACCTCGAGTGCTTTATCAGCAGTGCCAAGGATAACAACTTCCCACACAGCACGCCACTCACTCATTCGCAGTGTTCTTGCGTGGTCAAAGGCTTCGCGTGGAATATCTGCCACCACCGCAGCCATTGATGTTAAGAAGAAAACAGTCATTCCAAACACCAACAAAGACATCTTGAGTGGGTGGCCGCCACCAACCATAAGCGTGAATACAAACGTGAATCCTACAAGGCTTAAGAATCGCCCTTTTGATAGCGCAGTCACAATTGGTCGGAAGAATGGCATTACCGTAAGATAAGCCATGCCCAGAGCAAGGACACACGTATACAGCATGGCTTTGACATTCAACTCCATACTGGTGATAATTTCTCGCCCCATACCCTGATTGGAAAACAGTTCAATTAGAGCATTCCAGACCTCGACAGGTCGCGGCAATACCTCGAACGGAGAGTTCATCCATACCAGCAAACACGCCAGGACTTGCAACACGACAATGATTTTCATTGACGATGCTGAAAGCACATGGTTGGGCGCAAATGCAGAGAAGATTCGCCCCAAGCCCTTGTGGGGCTTGGGGGATTGAGAAGCAACTACTGTGGACATGTGTGTATTTCCTTATCGAACGCCAATAACAACCTCGATACGTCGGTTCCAAACACTACCACGAGTGGTATTGGGTTCCAACGGATTCGAGTTGCCGTGTGATACGACGCGGATTCGACCAGCGGGGAAGTTCACAGGTGCCTGTGTTTCTAACCATCGCTTGATAGCGAAGGCACGAGACTCAGACAATACGTCAGACTTACCTCTTTCCGAAGCACCATCAGCGTGACCGTGAATTTCGACATAGGCGTTGCCAGCAACCAACAGGTCATTCAACATGGTTCGCAGGGTCTTTGAACCGCTTGCGGGGATGTCAGTTTGACCGGGTGCAAAGAACGCTCTCCAGCTACTCTTTGAACCAATTGGCTGAATCTGACCAGACGTTTCGTACTTCGGTGAGGCCTGTGCAATTTGAGCATTGCGCAACGTTTGGTTAGACCGGCTGGCTACGTTCTTAATGTAAGACGTATCCAGAATGTTGCTCACGGGGTCATATGCAGGAACAAGATTGGGATACTGCTGGACAACCACGTCACCAAAAGTCGTGTAGGTTGCGGCGAACAGGTTCTGAGAACCTGGCACCAGACCGTACAACAGCATATTGTCAGCGAGGTTGTTGACAGACGAACCACCAAGTTCAACCATCAGACCCTTGGCATCACGCTTGGTGGTGCCTTTGAAGTAAGTGTACCAATAGCTGGCATCAGCACCAGACTCATTGTATACGTTTGCACTAATCTGAGACGCCTTCTGCAAAGCAGCATCCGAAGACTTGATAGCGTCACCGCCGGCAAAGATACCGGACAACATGCTCTCGACATCCTTGCGGTTGTCTTTCATCCACTTGTCAATACCGATAATCGTGTTCGGCATTTGTGCGGAATACTCTCGAGTGGACACGATGGAAACAATTCCACCCTTCTTCTCTGCAACGATAACGTCGCCAGGAGTCCACGTTACAACACCCTGAACAGTAATGCGCTTGGTTTCGCCAGTGCGCTTGCCGTTGCGAACAACAGGTCGCTCTTCGCTATATCCAGCGATGTACTTTTCAGATGCGTCAATATAGTCGTTGGATGCAACCCAGTTCAGGGCATCAGGGTCCCAGGTTCGCTCGTCGGGGTTGTTCTTGATGTTGTTGTCACCAAGCCACTTCAAAGCGATATTCCAGTCTCCGTCGCGCAGATAACCAGAGACAACTCCACCCTTGGCAAGACTCGGGTTGTTCTTCCACTCTGCGGGACCCATGAACTTGTCTTCGCCACGGGAGTATCCAGCGGAACCAATAACCTTAGCGGTGTATTCGGGGCCAAGTTTGCGCAACTGGTCATTGATTGGCTTCAAGAAGGCTGCCGCGCCGTCGCCCATGATGGCAACATAGTGCGCACCAGATGTAGGCTGTGGGTTGCCATTCTTGAGTTCTTGTGCGAATGCAATGAGTGCTTCTTGCATCTTGCTCGGGTCATCTTGACGAATCAACTGCAAGTTGACGCCCAACTGCTCCATAAGCGAACCCTGGGTGGTTTTTGAGCCACCGTTGGCAAGCATTAGACCAGACTGAGCATTCCATGCCCACAAAAGCATACGCATTGGCGTCCCATTGTTTCCAGATGGGGTTTCTGTAATCGTGTTAAGTTGAAGGTTGGTGCCTTCGCCTGCCGACACAGTCAGCGCGGGGAGATTTACCTGCTTTGGCACAACCGAAGCGGTTGTCTCACCACCAAGCATCGACTTAACCTTGTCTCCAAACATGCGCCAACCAAGGAAGGCGACAGTTGCGACAACGACCAAGATTGTAATTTTGCCTAAAGGCGTTAACTTCGAATTCATTGTTTCTCCTGTGTCTTTCGACGTGGATATGATACCACAAACGAAATACGATTTGTATTGTCGCATATTTCGATAGGCGTTGTCAACCCCTTGGTGAATTTTGTTATAATGAGCATGAGAGGTAGATTATGACAAATCTCGAATCAATTGGCGGGGCGCTTATCGTTCTGTTTGGAATTGGCCATATGGCCGGAGACTGGTTGTTCCAGACTCAGAAAATGGCAGAGAACAAAACGAAAGACCCTGTCGTTCGCGCAAAACATTGCGCGATTTACACACTGTGCGTGGGCTTGCTTATGTTGTTTTGGAGAGGAACACCACAAGCATGGAGCGGTCAATGGGTGACTTTTGGCCTACTAATAGCATGGCTTTATTTCAGTCATTTCATTATTGACAGCTATAAGCCACTTTTTTGGTACAGGAAGCTAACAAAAGACCCATACGCACAAACTATTGAACAATTCAAAGAACGATTCAATACGCCTGCAGGGTTTGTGGTCTATGTGACCTTAGACCAGGTGTTTCATTTGTTCTGTCTGCTACCCGTAGCGAACGTTCTCGTCACGCTTTCGGCTTGACGTGTAATTGCGTTCGTAGAGTCCGCAGACTTCAATAGCGGCGACGCCAGTGGCGACGGCTTGAAGGATTTTTCTTTGGCTTTCGCCAGGGCCGCCGTTAAGCCACGCCGTCTCGGCCTCGGAGAGTAGGTGTCGCATGATTAACAACCATGCCGGTAGGTCGTGTGCCTCATCATGACCGCGACCCCACACCATATCTTGGTAGTCTCGCTCACGGTCAATAGCATCATAAACAAGTTGTCGAGGATTTGTGCTTTCGCTCATACTATACTTATCGCACTTTGTGCGTCAAGTAGTCGCTTTCTTGCTCGATGATATCGTTTGAGTCGACCAAGGTCGTTCTCTCCCAATGTATCAAGCCTGGTAACGTCCATGTTGTCCGCAATATCCAACAACTTGATTTTGATTGCCATTGGGTTCTCACAGCATCGTTCAATGAACTCTGCGTAGGTTTCACCATCGCGTCGCGTGAGACAATCAACACAATCAATCACGGATTGACAAAAGCCCTCTTGAATGAGTTCATCAATCGTAAGACTGGTGTCTTCTAAAAGGTCATGCATTATGGCTGCCTGGCGTTCTTCTTCTGTTGAACACCAAAGCATAATGCGCATTGGATGAAGTATGTATGGCTGGCCGGATTTGTCCACTTGTTGTGAGTGGAACGATACGGCCAGCTCAATTGCTCTTTGTAAAGTAGCCATATTCTAGTATATCACAAAGTGAAACTAGAATTACACCAAAGAACGATAAATGCGACCAAATTCACTATGAGAAGAACTGTACCTGTGCTCATACGCCTTGTACTTGCTCTCTTCACAATAGCTTGACGGTGCAATCATTTTCTTGACGGCGTCGATATAGCAACTGAAAACACCATCTTTGGTGTGATAGAATGCAGGATGCACTTTTTGCTCTTTGAGTCTGTGTTCAATTTGCTCAGCAAACACAGTGTCAATACCTACACGCATGTATGGGTATTTTTCAAGCAATTCCATTAACACATTCCAGCAATCATCTGCGGTTGAGGCCGGCTTAAAGCTATCGCCTCGACCTGTTGTCTTGTACCCAAGAATTGTGTATGTCAAGCCTTCTTTGATAGCAGTTTCAACCAATTGTCGGAATTTCCATTTGTCCGTTGCGCCAGCAATGAATTGCAATGTGGCTTTTTTGAAGTCAACACGATGGTAACGCAATCTATCTGCAAGTTTAGAGATATCATTTGCGGTCTCAGTTGATACCGCAAATGAACCACACAACCTTAAGATTTCCTCTCTGTGGTCTCCGCGCAACCATGCAAGGTTGCGCGTGGTGAAGTTTGGAACAATGCCTTTTGATTGAAAATCACGAAGAATTTCAACAAAATCTGGGTGCAACGTGGGTTCTCCGCCACCGAGCGCTACTTCAAAAACCTTGTTCTGGCTCAAAACATCGGCATATGACGACACTATGTGTCTGTCGGCATGTTTGCCTTCGGTGGTTGAACCTTGGTAGCAAAATACACACCCATAAGGGCAGAAGTCGGTGATTTTGATATCCACCAGCTCTGGCAATGATGACCTTTTGTATTTGGTGTTATCGTCAAACGAAAACCTGATTTTGTTTCCTGTTGGCCGATGGAAAAACACCCATACATTATCGTCTTTCCGCGCAACCCACCCTGACGAATAGTTATCGTCTGGCGCACCTTTTAGCGCCGGTCCGGATGAATCAGCAATTAACGGATGTGACTCTTCTTCATTGTCGTTGCCGCCAAGCACTGCCACGTCATCTCGCAACAGCACTTCGCTCAATTCTTTGAAGTACTCAATATCAATGCTGTTGCCATAGAAGTCCTGTGGAATGACCAAACACGACTGATGGTCAACATATCCGTCTAGTTCCATGTCATTGACACTACGATTCAGCAAATGACCAAGGATAATCCTGGCAGTGCCTTCGCCCACCATGTCTTTGAGGTGTGAACCGACTGTCGCAATCAGATAGTTCTCCTTGGAGCGACGAGAAATCGCAGTGAAAAAATCCCACCCAAACTCGTATCCGCTCGAGTCATTATCTGATGCGGCCGAGGGGTTCCTCAAAAACACGATTGAGTGTGACGAAGAGGAATTGTTTGCAAATCCCAATCTGACATTAAGCAACGTAGGCATACGCAGATTATGACACAATCAACCGCTGTTTTTCAATGCCTGCATAATCGCTTCGTACCTTGGGTCAATGACATAAACGGCGAATGTAGTGTCATTGCGTCCATCTGATATTACCAATGCGCCAGTGGCCGCAACAGCAGCGCGGGCTGATGAGACATCGTCAACTTGAACGTATCTCATCAGCCCGCAAAGATGCGCCGGCGTGCGCTGGCTTCTATTTAGGAATACCGTTGGTTCGCCAATCAAAGTGTGCTTGTTGTAACGCATGATACGCAGGTTTCTTGGTTGACCTGTCCTCTTCCAAGACGCCAAAATTATCGTGGTAGGCCACGGTGTTTGGTCCGTCGTCCATCCAATTGTACCATATGTTCATGGCTACTCCATTGTTCAGGGCAACCTGCCATTGTTTCTTTGCGTATTCTGCCTGCAATGCTTGCCTTCTGGCTTGTGTATCAGGTTCTGGATTGTCAATCCTCTCAACCATCGGATATGCAATTTCCCAATCAACGTTGTTCTGTGCTCGCTCATATATCTGAAATGCTCGAGTCTCGTTTGATGTCACCTTGAATGTGATGTAATATCTACGCCACTTATCATCAAGCAGATGGTATGCAATGTACTTGTCAGATAACCCGAAAAATACAAACAAATTGTCTCTGGTGGCCCTGGCGTAATAACTCACAACATAGTATTGTGGGTTATCTGTGCTTCCTGTAATAGCACTTGAACCAGCAATCAAACCTGACACATTCCTGCCAGGGTCTGCATCTCTGTCGGCACTAAGCAATCGAACAGCATTGTTCTTGCCAAGCGGGTCTATAACTCCAGTGACCATATTTGGCTTCAGCCAATATCCCCTCCAAAGCGTGTGATTAAAGTTTGTCGACAATTCTCCCAACAGGTTTTCGCTTCGCGTTGGTATTGCGGCCGCATCTGCGGAGTCGGTTGTCGGGTCTGTCTTGGTTCCACCTGTAGTGGTGGTTGTCGTGGTGGCAAATGTAACTGGAGACGGTTCATAAAAGTTGCAATCCACCTCAGATATCCCACACTCGCCTTGAAACACACGAATATACCTGCCCCTTGGCATGTATTTTGCAAGCAATTTCTTGACCCAGGTATATTGAGCCGCAGCGGACTCTGCATTCAGGGCAGAACCAGTATTCCAGATAGTAGTGTATGGATGTATGAACAATACATCAACCATATCCAGCAAGCCGAGCTTGATGCAGTTCTCCAGAAACATACCTGACCGCGACTCGCTATTAACATGACTGGCATCAATGGCAATATATTCCTCTGGTGCAATGCTCCTAATCAATTTAACCACTTGCGAAAACACATGCATAAATTGTGTCGGGTCAATTTCTGGCTTCCAAAAATGGCTGACATTTGGTTCGTTCCAGAACTCCCAAATATGACCCTGGCCAGCGTATCGCTTAACCGTGGCTTCTACGTATGCCAGAAACGCGGCTATTTGACTATCACCATAAAGACCAAAGCTGGTGTCCCAGGCATTTACCATTTGAGCTTTTTGCTCTGGATTCATATGGTCTGGGTGATTGTAACAAAGAATGTTCACTGAGCGCAAACCGTTCTCTTTTAATCCCGCAAAGTGTTTGTCCCATCGAGCAAAGTTGTAAGCACCATTGAACTCGACGCCATTCCAAAGCAAGTCAGTTCTTACCCATCTTGCACCTGTTGCGCGAATTGCAGCAAGCTCTCCAGGTAAACCACCGTTATCCCAATGAAGATTAAAGCCAAGACCATTGAGGTACTTGACTTCTGGGAGCGGAAACCGCTTGCGATATGTCGAAATTGCCATAAAAAACTCCTAACGCCACTGGTAGTGAACTACTGTAGTATTAGGAGTTTGATGTTGTTTTCACTACATTACTGGCTGGTAATTTTACTGGGATTCCACCGGAACATAATCAACAAGGTCAGCGAGCTCTTCTGCAATGTCAGAAAGTTCGTCAACTTGGTACGACAGCCCAGGAAGATATGAGGCCTCTGTAGACATTACTGCCGAGATGGCGTGATAATACCATGCAATCTCGTGCGGTGATGCATTGAAGTTTTTCAGGTCGGCATAATTTGCCAGCACACACAAACTCCTTCCGTTGTCAATCTTATCGGCAAGCAGAATTCGAAGTGCGTCTTCGGAAGCATGCTCCATGTGCGCGATATGCATAATCTTGCGCTCCTTCCACGCCGGCTTAGGTCGAACTTCAGTGTCTGAGCACTCGCGGACTAAATCCACCATGTCATCTCCGAAATACCGACGAATGGTGTCTTCTCCACCTTCAATATCCTCGAGCACGTCATGTAACATTGCCCCGACCTGGGCGCGACATGAACCGCCGCCCTCTTGAACAATGCCAAGTACTCGAAACAGGTGTCCGATATACGGCGTACCGTCGCCTTTGCGGGTCTTATCGCCAAACATATCAAAGGCAATATCAACCGCTTGTCGAACGTCGTTCATTGTGTATTGTTTCATTTGTCACCTGTAGAGATTGTGTTCCCTGATATATTGTAGCACATCTTTTGACGTATATTGCTCGTCATACTCGTCGTGCGCCACTTGATTTCTGATTTGAGTCGAGTGTATATCCATCACAGAGTCCATGTATACGTATCCCATGTTGCGACGAATCCACCCAGGAAGTTGCTCATATAATGGAATCACATTGGGCCCAACGGCATAAATGTCTGCGTATGCAAACAACTCCTCCAAGTTTTTCCACCTTTCAATGTTTTCGAGACAGTCCTCTCCAACCATGAAATGGTAATATGCATTACCGTATTCCTCTCTGTTGAACATGCTTTTAACAGTGATGTAGCTGTATGTAGGATATGCTAATTGCAGCTCGAAGGTGGATATTTCTACTCCTGGCATATCTCCAAATAACAAGCCGCACATGTTGACACGATGCGCAAAATCGCCTTGTGTGTGTGATTTGAATGGATTGCCATTACATGGCCTGACGACAGATAAGTCACATTTGAGGCTCTCTTGAGCCGCCTTAATAAGCGTCGTATGACCCCAGTGTGGTGGGTCAAATGTACCGCCAATAATGGCAATGTGCTTCCAATTCGGGTTTGCGTCTGGACTACAATTTGGGTGTCGTATCATCTTTCTCACATTCTTCAACTATGGAGTCTAACTTATTGTTGGTTTTTTTGCTCTTGGTAATGCCAGTACACACCATATACTTTAACCCTTCATATGGCAATGGTCCTTCGGACTCAACCCACTCACAGTCCGACATACTAGACACATCAAAACAGGTCACAGGCTTTAGATGATGGCAGTTTCTGCATTTGTACGCATATAACGCAACCAAGTTTGAATCGCTGTTAGGGTCATCATATGGATGATAGTATGTTTTTGCAATTTCTTGTTGGCCTGGACCGGAGGAAAAAAGACCGCCTGTTTCTACGAGGGCAACATTGTGAAAAACAACCGAGCACACCATTTGATATTCGTGGTCGCAATTGCTGTGCAGAATTGCGTCTATATCTGCAATCAATGCGTGTTTCTCTGCTCGTAACGTGGCTATGAGTCCTTGTTGCAACAATACCTCGCGCTCTAACTCAGCAATCCTCGCCATAAGTTTCTTGCGACCAAACATCATGGTGATTATAGCACGTTTTGTGGTAGAATGTCCACATGCTTCAGTCTGATATTGAAAAACATATTGAACACGCAGTAGAACAGGCTGTGCAAGCTGGCCTGTTGCATGAGTCATTGCTGAAAGTTCCAGTCGACCTTCAGCCCTCGTCTGCTAACCTCAAATATGACTTCACCACCACATTTTGCATGCGGTCTGCCAAAATTGCCGGCACCGACAGCTATGGGGTGTTCCATGCAATAAACCAGGCCAAGGGCTTCGCGGGTCTTGAAGAGCAGGGCTTGACGTTCATATGGTCTCAACCAGGATTTCTCAATGTCCAAATTGACGCATCGCTATTGCAATATGCAACACAATGCGCCCTTGGTGGGGCAACCATATCCACAACCAATCAACCGGAGAACTACAGTGTTGAATATGTGTCTGTCAACCCTAACGGACCAATTACGGTTGCCGCTGCCCGAGGTGCCGCTATTGGCGATGTCCTATCTCGAGTTCTGACCATGATTGGCCACAATGTGACGCGAGAGTATTACATCAATGATGGCGTCAACAGTGAGCAGATGCGATTGTTTTCAGAGAGCGTGAAGCACCATGTGTTTACAATGCTTGGCGAGTCATACGACATGCCTGAAAATGGATACAAGGGAGAATATGTCGAAGAAATCGCAAAGACTCTCTTCAACACGCACGATGCTGAATACTTGAAGAGTGCTGAAATCAGTTGGTATCAATCAACATCACAACAAATGATGATTGATTGCCAAAAACAAGAACTCGCCAAGTTCGGGGTTGAGTTTGATGCTTGGGTGAGCGAACAGTCATTGATTGAATCCGGCAAGGTTGATATCACACTGCAGCATCTTGAAGCTAATGGTCAGTCTGCAAAGATTGATGGTGCAACATGGTTGTTGACCAAGCAATATGGAGATTCGGATGACCGAGTATTGGTGCGGTCTGATGGACGAATGACATACGCAGCCAGCGACATCAGCTACCATCACGACAAATACGTGCGAGGTAATCAGCATGTGATTGACCTGTTTGGGCCCGACCACCATGGGTACATTCCGCGATTGAAGGCGGGTGTAGCCGCACTTGGTCATGACCCAGACTCGCTCAATGTGGTGATTTTCCAGACAGTGCGATTTATCAAAGATGGTCAGCCTGTGTTGATGCGAAAGCGAGACGGCAACTTGTACACCCTGGTTGATTTGATTAACGAGGTTGCACAAGAACTTGGGTCGGATTTCACGACTGCAAAAGATGTAGTGCGATTTTTCTACCTTTACGTGTCTGCCAATAAGCACATGGATTTTGACATAGGACTTGCCGTCAAACAAGCGCAAGACAATCCTTGCTTCTATGTTAAGTATGCCCACGCACGATGTGCGTCAATCTTGGCCAAAGCACCGGAGCAGCATGTTGAATTTAATTGGGTTCACAAACTAACCACTCAAGAAAGCAAGCTGATTGTCAAGTGCCTGTCGCTGAATGATGAGGTTCACAAATGTGTTGAGACATGCTCTGTGCATCAATTGGCACACTTTGCTGTCGAGCTTTCAAAGATGTTCCACGACTTCTATGAAAACTGCAAAGTTATCCAAGAAAACGAACCTGAACAGACTTATGCTCGATTGCAAATTGTGAAGCTGACCAAGCAAACACTTGCTATAGTCGGCGGTATTCTGGGCATCAACATGCCAGACAGTATGTAGGACTTTGTGACCAAGAATCATAACTTGATTCTATGGTCACAATTACTCCAAAGCTAGTTGGACTTCATCTCCCGTGGGGTTATGAGGGCACCAGCGCAAACTCCCCTAACCGGGCAATTCATCGTCGTTGTATTCAATCAGCCAAAGCTAACAAGGCCAATGTTGTGCGGATTGATACAGCGATGTCTGAGATTGGCGCACGAGGGCCATACACCTACACACAACAAGACATTCACCGTTTTATAGCACTTGAGGCTGCCGGGGCAGGCCTTGGGATTATCATTCAAACCAACACGTACATTGCAAACACCAAGGCGTGGCGAATGCATTATGCTACATACCATAAAATGGAGTTCACCAATGAACTCGATGTACACCTGTGGCAAAACTGGAACAACTATGTCAACCCGAGGAAGAATGTTGATGTGGCGTTTTGGGAGCCGATGATATGGCTTAGAAACCAAATTATCAATACATTCGCGACTGCGTACAGAGAGCTTGGGCTTTCGTGGCAGCAGTACGGAATGGTTGAAGACGAAAATGAGTCTGCGTGGGTAATCGACGCAGAGGTCTCGGGCAATCCTGGCTACGCACCGTATGGCACATTCAGCCAGAGCTTCAAAGAGATGATGAACAATAGATGGCTTGGGCCAAACTCAGTGAACACTCAGGGCGCATTACTGATTAGACCAAGTTATGAATACCAGTATGCTGATGGTCTAAGACAAGAAATTACAACACTCAAGGCACCTTTCTTAAAGGCCAGCTCTTTCATCAATGTGCATGTATACGCACCCGATTATCAAGAAGGTATGACAAGACAACAATGGGGTGACAGACTTTATCAAAGATTTGTCGACTTTGTTTCCATACATGATGCAATCAGCCCCGAGGACATAAACTGCCCAATCGTAGTGACTGAATGCGGAATCAAGAACGTGCCAAGAAGCTGGCGGCCGGATTGGTTAATGTACGGGTGCAGAAGATTAAACAATCACCCAAGATGCAGAATGGCTATTGGATTCACCACAGCAGGGCCAATGTCCGAAGATGCATTCGCCCTGCTGGATTGGAATGTCGTTAAGGCTATTCCAGTTAGTACTATTGAGTAGCATACGCCTTGTTGAAATCAAAGGCGTCTACTACTTCTTGTACCGATGTGCAAATGGCACGAGCAATGCGATAAGGGTCTGCGTTGCTGGCCGGTCGACGGTCTTCAAGATACCCTTGTTGATTGTTGTGAGTGTCAAGTGGAATCCTGATTGAACAACCGCGATTGCTGACACCAGTGCTGAATTCGGTGATTGGCGATGTTTCGTGGTTGCCAGTTAAGCGCTGGTCATTGGATGAACCGTAGTTCTCGATGTGCATAATGTGGTTCTTTTCAAACACATCGAATATTTTGTCAAAGTATTCTTTTCCACCTTGTGTGCGCATAAACGAATTCGAGAAGTTACAGTGCAGACCAGAGCCATTCCAGTCTCCCTTGACAGGTTTTGGATGGAACTCAACCACAACATTGTATTTTTCGGTAATCCTAAACAATAAGTATCGTGCCAACCAAAGATTGTCACACGCAGCCTTGGCGCCCTTGCCAAATGCCTGAAACTCCCACTGACCCAGCATAACCTCTGCGTTGATGCCGGTAATACCAAGTCCGCTGTTCAAGCAAATCTCTAGATGTTCTTCAACAATGTCGCGACCAGTAACCGCAGGGTGTCCAACTCCACAATAATACTTGCCCTGTGGTTCTGGATAACCACGATGCGGAAATGCCAGTGGTAGACCAGAATCAGAATCAACAAGAACATATTCCTGTTCAAACCCGAACCACATGTCGTCCATGTCTTCAAATGTACTTCTGGTGTTTGACGGGTGCGGCTTTCCGTCAGGGAGATAAACCTCACATAAAACTAAGACGGCGTCTTTGCGACCACCGTCTGTCTTGACACATACTGGCTTCAAAATACAGTCAGAAAACCTACCCTCGGCCTGTAAAGTAGAACTGCCATCAAAAGACCACTCTGGGTATTCAAACTTTGTAGGGTCGGCGTCATCAGACATGTGAACGATTTTGGTTTTAGAACGAAGATTGGGTTCGGGAGTATATCCATCAAGCCAGATATATTCCGCTTTGATTGTTTGCGACATGCATTGATTATACCAAAAAAGGCGCGTGTGTGTCATAATACAATATGCTCAATCACAAGCAAATCACCGACCCAATTGTCAACCAGGTTCAACATCGTATTGTTTTCACAGGCGGACCGCTTGCTGGGAAAAGCACCATCATGAGTTATCTTGAGGGTGTGTACGGAGACAAGTCTAGATTCATGACAGAAGTCGCATCTATGCTTCTAACCAACGGATACCCTAAGCCCGGAAACGATGTAATGTTCTCAGAAGACTGGTTGAACTATATCAATGAAACCATTATTCCAACACAAGTTGCTATGGAAAATGGCCATCTTCATGCGGCGGCTGAGTCTAAAAAGAGGGCGGTATTTTTTGACCGTGGGTTGCTAGACCCAAGTGCGTATTTACCAGAGGGGCATCTTACGATGGCAAACCGATATGGAATGAACATCGAAGCGGTAATGTCGCGATATAGTATGGTAATCCATTTACAATCACTGGCATGTCACAGCACTGAAGAATACGACAGGCTGTGTTCAACAAATCCTGCGCGATACGACACTGCCGAAATGGCCATCGAGCGAGATATTGCGCTTGTTGAAGCGTGGAAAGGTCACCCAAATTGGGTGTTTATTCCCGCTGGTCAAAGTTTGGACGCAAAGCTACAAACCATCCTTTCATTATTGCACCCAATACTTGATGTGGAAATCGAGCGAAAGTTTAAGCTGAACAGCGTTCCAGAAAGTGTATTGCAATCTGCAGTGAGCAAAGAAATCAACCAACACTACATCATGAAAGATGAAAGATTTGTAATACGAACCAGGTCTTACGACAGGTCTGTATTTGAACTTTGCATCAAGGGCAGCGGTGCGCTGAAGCGAATGGAATGGGAAACAAAGATTCCAATGGAACTGTTCAACACCATGGGTTCGTCTTGGCCTACCGTTAGTAAAACGCGATACTACATCCCTTACGGTGGGCACACGTTAGAACTTGACATTTACCACAGTCCAAGCCTGAATGGTCTTATCACCCTAGAGTGTGAGTTCGAGAGCGAAGAAGCTGCGAACAAATTCCAGTTACCTGAATGGGCAAGCGATGCAATTGATGTGACCGAAGACCCAAGTTACACCAATGCAGCAATGGCTTGTATAACCGAAGGTGGTTAAGTCAATAACTCTTAACACATTCTATATGAATCGTGTTACGTGTGTTTATCGAATACGGAATATTCAAAACGGCAAATCATATGTTGGTAGTAGTACAGATGCAAAATCTCGTATGCTAACACATTTCAGGCTGTTGAAATTACAAAAACACACCAGTCAGCATTTACAAAACGCCTACAATCAATACGGTAGAGAGTGTTTTGTGTTTGAAATATTGCAAAACTGCCAAGGATTTTCTGCAGAATCCCTTGTTGTTATGGAGGCCGAATGGATTGGGTTGCTCAATGTGTGTGATAGAGAATTCGGATATAACACATGGTTATTTCCTCAAACAATTACTACTCACAAACACACATCAGAGGCCAAGAAAAAAATTGGACTAGCGAGCCTCGGCCGCAAACCATCTGATGAGGCCATACGACTGTTGGTTGAAAGAAACAAGTCTGATGCAATGCGCACCAAGATATCACAGTCAAAAACAGGCAGGTGCCTAACACCCGAACACAGGGCTGCGCTCTCATTGGCCAAAACAGGAACTAAACTCACACAAGAAACCAGAATTAAATTAAGCAATACCAAAAAAGGAGTCAGACCAAGTCAAGAAATAATTGAAAAAAGGAGAGCCGGATTGCTTAAGTCTAAAAAAATTGATGCACAAACACATAATTGGACTGTCACGTCTCCAGAAGGATGTGTTTATCACATTCGCAACTTGACTAAGTTCTGTAAGCAACAAAACTTACGAGATGGATGCATGTCTCTGGTTGCAAGCGGGAAAAGACAACATCACAAAGGGTGGACTTGTGTGCGCGATACAGGTACAGAATCAACCACTGTCTAAAGACAACAGATGTTAGTAAATTTTGAAGAGTGCCTTAAGTTTGTACTAAAATGGGAAGGCGGTTATTCTAATCATGAGTTAGATGCTGGTGGAGAAACGAACATGGGCATCATTCAAACTACATATGATGCCTGGAGAAAGTCCAAGGGACTCCCACACGCAAGCGTCAAGAACATCACAAAGGCCGAAGTTGCAGAGATTTATGATGTTCGGTACTGGACTGAGTCGAGAGCGAAATGGCTTAAATCGCCATTGGACTTAGTGGTTTTTGACACTGCTGTGAATATGGGTGTTGGTCGAGCAACAGAGTTTCTTTCAACCGCGCTTGGCTTGGCCCCGACAATGAAATGGACTCAACAAATGAGTGACAAAATTCATGGTGCAAATCAACTGGCATTAGCGCTTGCAATATGCCACCAACGTTCTATCTTTAGAATTAGAAGAGTGCTAAAGACCCCAAGTCAACAAGTGTTTCTTGCTGGATGGACAAACAGGGATGAGGACTTAATGAAAAAAGTGATTGCTATGAACAAGTCATAGCAATCACTTGCTGTCTGAGTGTTTGGTGGGTTAGTCTCCGCCGCCACCGCCACCGTCGCACCCGCCGCCGCCGCCTGAATCTGAGCTACTGTAGCTGCTTCCAGAATCATAGCTGCTATGACTACTGCCAGAATCATAACTACTGTGCCCGTGGTCGCTACTGTGACTGCTGTGGTCACTATGGCTGTATCCACTGTCATAGTGTGACGAGGCAGGCGAGTCAACATGAGAGTGCCCCGAGGCATTTGACTCATATGGGGAAAGGTGAGACGAAGGCTCACTTGGGGTTGAAGCCGATACTGCCTCTTCTGTGCGTACTGGGTCAGAGTTATTGAGGCTATTGACCACAATGGCTACGGTCAGAGGGTCAACGCCGGAAGACGGCGATTCATCATAGTAGGCGCCTCTTTGACCTTGTGATGCAGTACGTGATTGTGCCTTGGTTTTTGTGGTCGAGGGCGCAGTGCTGACACTTGGTGTGCCCACGCCAGATGATGCAGAAACTGTTGATTGAGATGAAACAGAGCCGGACGGCTTGGGGCCGAACCATTTGTTCCAAAGTTTACTGAAATACGACATTCTTTGTTTTTCTCCGTGGCATTTTTTGCCTGACATATGGTATTATCGCACAAAAGCGCATGAAAATGCAAAGGGCAACACAATGATAGACGGAGAAATCAAACTAGGCGAAAAGCAAGTAAAGGGCACTCGCATACTGTACGGTTCAACAGCCGAACTCAGGCGAAAAATTGTCAATACTTGGGCAGAAATCGCATTGAAATACGGATACAAAGAAATCATTCTTCCTTCAATCGAGAAGGAAGAGGTGTATCTGGATAAAGTAGGACCCGAATTAGTTGAAAGACAAATGTACCGGTTCCCTGACAAGAAAGGTCGGCCGCTGTGCTTGCGACCAGAAGGCACTGCTACTTGCCAATTGATTGCACAGCAATACAGATTTGACAAAGACATCAAAATGTTTTATGATGTGCGCTGTTGGCGATACGAACAGCCGCAAGATGGCAGATATCGAGAGTTTTCGCAGTTCGGCGTCGAAGTGCTCAACCCGCGCAAGTCTTATATTGACGAGATGATTGAGATGGCCAAAAGCATGCTCGTGGCATTTGTGCCAGAAGACATTCTTGTGATTGATTCAGCAGCATCTCGAGGTCTGTCATACTATACAGGCGACGGTTTTGAAATCTCAATCCCAGACATGGGCGCACAAGGCCAAATTGTTGGCGGTGGTGCTTATGCCGAAGGAATTGGATTTGCAATTGGAATCGACAGGTTCATGACCAGGTTGGTTCAGCTCGAAGGAAAGAACAATGCCTAAGATAACAGATAATTCAGGAATCGTTGGTGGTATCCAAACAGTTGGAAATGTTGTCAGCGACCTTACTCTTGCTCCTATAGGCACACTTGCTAGAAGTATGCGCGGTCAGCCACTTAGTTGGTGGATTGAGCGGTTTATTCTTGCACTTGTGTTTGTCAGGCTGGGATGCTATGTCATCGAGACAGACGTATATCGCACAGCGCACTCGCTTGAATCGCCAAAAATCTTCTTGTGGATAGAGCGGCTTATAGCATGTGTGTTTACCATTGAATACTTTGTTAGATGGAAGAACAGCAGCAACCCGCGATTGTGGCCAAGAAAACTCACCGCAGTCATTGATTTATTGTCAATATTGCCATTCTGGTTGGGATTCTTTGTTCCTGTCTCATGGCTTGGGGCAATTCGCGCTATGAGAGTGATTAGCGTCCTGAAGTTCTATCGTTATAGCCCCAAGGCACAACAGCTTATTACAGAAATCTGGAAAGGCAAGCAAATGATTGGACAAATCTTTGCATTCAACCTCGGTTTGATTGCGTTATTTGGTGCGCTCATTTACGAAATCGAGAAATTGGCACAACCAGACAAGTATGCCAGGGTGTTTGACGGCTTTTGGTATTCAGTGGTCACTGCTTCTACAACAGGATACGGAGACCTTTTCCCAATCACTGTCACTGGCAAACTATTGGCAATGGTGTTCATCTTTGCGGAAATCGCATTCATGTCCATCTACATCGGTATCTTCTCGAGTGCCGCGAACCGCGCATTCAAGAAAGAAATGGAAGCCATGGGATAATCGTTAAGTGCATTGTCACAACCAGTCGACAATGCACTTAACCATAGACTGCATATCAGTATGTGGTTCTTTGTCCATATACCGATGATAAAGCCAGTCTAAATACTTGCACTTTTCAGCACTTTCTGGCCGGCCATAGAACACTCGTTCTGGGTGTCCTTCTTCATATGCCATGCGAACCACCCATCCGAACTCTACATTGGTTGTAAACCCAGGCATACCACCTGCAACATCACGAGGAACCCAGAACAACACTACGCCGGCGTTTGAGATGCCAAGATGCTCCCACTCTGCCTGGTCTTCATAGTCATGGCTAAAATCACCAGTCCTTGGTTCTGGGATGTACAATGAGCCATCAAATTTCATCTCGTCAAATAACCGAATCACTTCGGGGCGCCAAGATGCCACACTAGGGTCTCTGGGCGTGGGGCCGGCAAGAAACACGGAGTTCCAATCAGTGACATCAATCTTTTCAGTCGCATATACCAATCGCATGACTAGATTATACTCAATATGATGTGCTATAATCTGACCATGCCAAACGCGCTGATACCAACCGCACATGTAACTGAAACTTGTCGCATTGGGCACAAAAGTGCCACATGTCGATACCTGGGCGCAGGACCAGGCGGATTTTGTTGCCTCAAGCATTCAGAGTTCAAAGATTTGTTAGACCAGAGAGTCGCCAACAACACAATGAAAGCACAAGGCGACAATTGCGAAGGATTCAAAGAACCAACATAATGTATGAAATCGAGAAAACCATATTGCCAGAGTTTCCAAGGACGATGCATCTTCCTCTGGAACCCAACGCTGATAGCAGCGACCGCATAGCTTCGCCTCAAGATATGGACATATTCTTGTCTGGTGAGATTAGCGTCCAAGAGAAAATCGACGGGGCGAGTATGGGAATTTCTGTTTACAAAGGCGAACCGCTTGTAAGAAACCGCAGTCATATTCTTCGTAAAGGATATTCAGCACGAAAAACACCCGCACAACAGCAGTTCTCTCGGGTTTGGACATGGCTATATGAAAACACTGACAAAATCAATGCTGTGACCAAGGCCGTTGGTGGTCAAATCGGGATTTACGGCGAATGGCTGTTCGCAAAGCACACCATCGCATATAATCAATTGCCAGACTGGTTTGTGGCATATGATATTTATTGCTCAGACGAGCGCAAATTCATTGACCCGACACTGGCCTTGAAGATACTCGATGACGCAGGGTTCTCAACAATCAAAGTTGTGCATTTTGGAACATGTACTCCCGAGATACTGCTTAAATTGCGAGACGGCGAAAGTGCATATGCACAAAACCAAACCCGAGAAGGGGTATACTTGAAAAGTGGCGATGGTCATTGGTGTACCGGTAGGTACAAAATGGTTGCGCCATGGTTCAAGAGTGACGATGACTGGAACAAACAACAATTGGTAAAGAATAAATGCTCGGCCTAATACTATTTGCAATCACCACGCCTGTACTTGGCGTCATTCTGGCACACAATCAGGAGATTAAGAAATGGCTGATACCATTTGGTGCAGGATTGCTTCTTGCCACCATCTTTACTCACTTGATTCCAGAACTCATGCAGAATACAACTGCCCATACAACAGGGTGGGCAGTTGTGGCCGGCTTCGGTTTGTATTTCGTCCTATCGTCTTGCCTCACTATGTGTCCACACGACGAACACAACTGCACCAACGAAACACACAAAGGAGTCTCGAAGCTACTGGTTATTGGTTTTCTGGTTCACGCATTGCTTGATGGTGTCGCAATCTACTCGTTATCAAATAGCGGGGTCAGAGACGCGCTAATTGGACTGAGTGTACACAGAGCAATTGATGGAATCGCGCTTGTTGCACTGGCTGCAGCACACAAGATGCCATTGCGAACTGTGTATGAATGGTTTGGACTCATCATCATTACCACACTGGTTGGATACGGACTAGGTTCCACCAACATTCCAATTCCAGCGGATATGCTTACAGCGTTTGTGTGCGGAACACTGATTTACATGCTTGCGGCCGATATGATTCCAGAGACACATAAAAGTGGACGAAGGGAAATCAATATTGTGTCCATGTTGATGGGCATGGCAGTGGCGTATACACTGGCAAATTTCACCATTCACGGTTCATAACTAGGCTTTTTTCACTTTTTGGGAACAAAAGCAGGTTTTACCCGTCAAAACGTGGTATAATACCAATGTCAAAGCGAATCGCTTATAAGTAACGCGTCTGCGAGAGATACGTTTATATCCGGTTCGTTTTGACTAATGCAAGGAAACTAACATGAGCACGACATCCACAGTCAGAATCCGCTCACCGAGAACTTCAGTTCTCGGCATCCTTGCTGTGCGCCAGCAACAACAGCAACGCACGCGCTCTGTCGCGTGATGCTGGTGCAATAATTCCTGCCAGTCTCACGACAACGTCATCAGAACGTTAGACAGCAGCGCTTCTCACAACCACCAAACTGGCGGGTCGGCTAAAGGCAGGCCTACAAGCTCTGGACTTGTCAATGTGGGTTCGATTCCTACCCCGGCAGCCAAATTTCATACTGGGGCGTACTTTAGCTGGTAGAAGAATCGGCTCTGAACCGATTAGGAAAAGTTCGAATCTTTTCGCCCCAGCCAACAATTACATATTGACGGGTCTTCTAACGGTAGGAATCCACTCTTTGAAAGTGCGTAGTGTTGGTTCGAATCCAACCCCGTCAGCCATACTCCCGGTTCGTCTAAGGGCAGGACTCGACGCTTTGAACGTCAGAATTGTGGTTCGAATCCATGACCGGGAGCCAAATTTTACAAAAAACGTCTAATTGGCAGTACACACATGTGGCTGTTTGTAATAATACTACATGGACGAAACAACCACGGCAATATTAAACCTGCGCAATCAGGGCTTGTCATACTCAAAGATAGGAAAAGAACTCGGTATCCCCAAGGCTACAGTAGCATGGATTGTTAAGCACCCAGGTGCTCCGAGAAGGTCCAATTCTGAATATGATTGGACTGAAATTCAAGCATATTATGATAGTGGCCACACCGTTAATGACGTGTGTGAATTTTTTGGAGTGACAAAGGGTTCGATACACAAAGCATATCACCGGGGTGACTTTCAATACCGAAAAAACAAACAAATACCACTGAGTGAGATACTAGTAGAAAACAGCAATTACCATCGCCAAAGGCTAAAAAAGCGATTGATTAAAGAGGGCATTATGGAAGATATATGTTCTCTCTGTGAGCAACAACCTTATTGGCACAATCGCGAACTCGTATTACAATTAGACCACATCAACGGAAATGGAAAAGACAATCGCATTGAGAATCTGCGCATTATTTGCCCTAATTGCCATTCACAAACATCCACATTTGCAGGCAAAAAACTCAAACAACCAATTAACACTTGTGTTGATTGCAGCAAAGCAATAAACAGACAATCAAAAAGATGCATGTCGTGTGCAAACATTGTTGTGCAACAGAAGAATGAACTTAATCGAAAAAATGCCAGAAAAACCACCACTTCAAAAAACCAGACCTGGCGCACCCAACCCCGGCCATCGCGTCACAAAGTCCCTCACCCAACAGCCGAGGAGCTCAAGGCGCTCGTCTGGTCTAAACCACTAACTCAACTGGCCAAAGACCTTGGTGTGTCCGACTCAGCTATTCACAAATGGTGCCGGCAGCTTGGTGTCGAGAAGCCACCAAAAGGGTATTTCCAGACAACTCGTGTCAAAAGTGAAATTGTGGTATAATTCATGTGGTCTAACATAAGTTCTACGGAGCGTTGACCAAGGATAAAAATGAATACATATCAGACAGTGCAAGTTGTTGCACACGAACCTCGTCGTCACGAAGACCCTTTGAATCCAGGGGCCACAAGTCATATCATGCGAGTAAGCGTAGAGTCACTACCGGCTTTTGCTGATATGCCACTTAACCCAAATCCCAGACGCCCAGATAGCAAAACCAAACAAGGTAAATTTGGCAGAGTCACCACTCACATTCACAAGGGAATTGTTGACAGTCTTTTGAATAGAGACTTAAGTGATGCAAGCCAAGCAAATACCTTTCATCTAAAAAACAAGGGCATTACGCTGATTGCTACCAAATGCGAAGTAGACAAGAATGCAACAGAGGTTGCGCAAAGAAAGGGCGAGATACAGCCAAAAGAGCACATCATCAACATACAATTCGACCCACAAAGCAATGACGGTCTTTTAGATGGTGCTCACACACATGCGCTTATTGATTACTGCAAACCAATCATTCAAGAGCTCAATGCTCAAGAAGATTCAGACGATTCTGTTTTGCCAATTCGTCAATATGTTACACTCGAGGTCATGACTGGCTATCCGCCGACTTTGATTCCAGAAATATCCAAGGGTAGAAATACCGGTCTACCCGTGAGTGCTGCAAGCATCATTGACTATCAAAAGGACTTTGACTGGATTAAGGACTCGTTGAGCGATGAGACAAAAAACCGAATTTCATTTTATCAAGGTGATGAAACCGAAGCGAAATCAAAAAAGCCATTTGATGTCGTGGACCTTTTGGCAATTATGTATATGATGGACGTTGATGGTTTTCCAGCAAACAATCCCAAAAAAACACCACACGAAGCATATACTGGCAAAGGTGCGATTTTGGAATTGTATAGTGACAGCGCCGGTGATTTTAGGGCATCGTGTGAGAAAATGAGTCCAATTTTAGAAGACATGCTGGTTTTGTATGACACCGTCAATCAAGACACGGCCGCATATATCTACGAAAACAAACTTGAGGCAGTTGACAAAGCCAACTATGACAACAAAAAGAAAAGGGAAATCCACAACCAGTGGTCTCACGCAAGGTTGCTAACAGGCAAACGTCAATTTCATTTCTTAAATGAAACTGGTATCTCAATCCACCGAGGGGCTCATTATGCACTATTTCAGACCATGCGCTCTGAAATAGTTGAAGCAAATGGCAAGTTTCAATGGAAAAAGGACTTTAATTCTGTAAAACACACATGGAACAAGAGGAAATCACACCTTGTGGATATGTTGTGCGACACACTAAGCCAACAAAGACACACGCCGTCTGTGATTGGTGGGTCGTCTAGTATTTGGGAAAATCTGTTTCTGCACTCATTGATTGCGCAATTGGGTTAAATCAGATTCTATTGAAGACCAAAAAATGCTGAACCAACAAGTCCGGCATTTTTTGGTCTTCAACAGTTTTTTGCACTGCTCCGCTAGGTGGTGTTGGTTGCTCCGCTGGTTGGTGCAGTATAAGTTGCATAATGACCAAGCACCTTTCTGAGCTCCGTATCGGAGAGAAGGGCACAGTGACAAATTTCCTTTGTCAAGACACGTGCATGCTCAGGGTGCAAGAAATGGGTTTGTGCATGGGGACAGAAGTCGAGGTTGTGCAAATAGCTCCGTTCGGAGACCCTATAGAACTTCAATTTCGTGGGTGTAAATTCTGCATGCGCAAAAGAGAGTTGGGTTCGATTGAGGTTGAAGTTGCATAAATAGCAACGGTATGCTTGCAATATCGAAAGCGAACATGGTATCATGCTCACATGGTAGTTAATAATGAAAACCAAGTGACAATGATTGTTGAATGGAGCCATGACCCACTCAAACCCAATGCCAAATCAAAGGCACTCATTGGATTTGCAAGTGTCCCTGCACAAGAACTCATCAATGCGCTAGGGCCTGAGTTTAATGCCAGCAATATTCGCTCAACTTCAATAAAAAGAAGCGACGAGAAAGACATTAACAACGGCATTGAACATACTCTATTGCATTACCCCAATGAGTTTGCAGTGTGCAACGACGGCGTATATGTAGAGGTTAAGGGGTATGAGAAATTCACCACTCCAGAAGGGAGCCCTGCAATTACACTTGTCAGCCCATCTATTATGAACGGTGGCAAAACCAGAGAAGAAGTCGAGAAAGGTATTGAAATCGCGCCTGATGCTCCTGTGAAGCTGACTATTTTGATGGGAGAGTTCCTCGAAAGCCATAGAGGATATGTTGCAGTATCACTCAACACGCACGGAAGACTGTCCCCGGCCAACGCTGTCAATGCAATGAACCACATGGACGGTCTTAAGTCCAAACTGTCACCGAATACGGCAAAAATTGACTGGAAAAACCCAAAGGAAACCAACCTCCTGCTTAAGTCTTTGCTGTATGTTACACCAGGTCACACATATCAACCACACGTTGTCTACAATGGTAACGCTACCACCAACAGAGTCGCACAGCAAAAGGCATTCAAGGAGTGCGACAAGTATGATGCAGAAGACATTCGGGTTATGCTGGGATTTATTGACTCAATCTTTGGCGCACTGCCCGAGGTTAGGCAGATATTTGATGAAATTGATGGCGGCCAGAGGGATTGGAAGATTTTCTGCAAAACAATGACTCTGCCGTGGAGTGGTGCGAAGATTCAGTTACCACAAGCTGTTTATGCAATTATTCTTAGTGGACTCAGAGAGCTTTTTGATTTTAACAAAGACACTGTGCGAATCACCGCACTTATCGAGCTGGGTCAAATTTGTGAATTTTGGAAGCAATATGGCGGTCAACTATGTGCTGTAATTGACGATGAATATGCTAAACGCGAATGTACTTTTGAAGCACTTGGCAAAGACGCATACGTACATGAACTAGCACAGTTCAAGGTCAAACAATTCATTCGAGAGTACAAAGACTCGCTCAGGCTCAAAGAAAAAATGCGCGGCATGGAGTTGGAGCTCGTTGCAAAATGATTTGCATACAACTTGGTGAAGGTATTGTTGATGACAACGGTCGTGATATTTACGGCGAGGGAATAGCTTTCGTTCCACGAGACACAATATCGCTATCACTAGCTTCTGAAATTGGGTCCGCTCATTATGTAGCAGACCCATGGACTTACGGTCACACCAGAGTAAAAGAGTGGGTAGAACACAGGGAAAATATGTGTCTGTCTATTATGACCATGAATATTCTAGGTCATGGCTTGCAACAAATCATTAAAACGACCTTAGCCGCTGGCGGGACGGTTCGACTTCTGTGCCCACCGGTTAATTTCTTTGGAAGTGTTAATAAACAGAGGCGTGCGCTGAAATGTTTGAACGCGATAAAGCAGCTCGGTGCCGAAGTTCGTTTCTTGTACTGTTCTAACAGTCAACACGCGAAGCCAAAAGCCGGGTCTCGAGATAAACCACACTACGCGATTCACGTAAAATACTTTCATATGACCTCTGATTCTGGAGATATGGTATTTGCAACAACATGCAATGCCGACGAGGTTGCCGATACATACTTTGAAACTGCAATTGTGTGGAAATGCGATTTTAAGATGGAGCACGAACAATGGTTTTTCCAACAACACTGGAATCTGGCGTTTGTCGATGGTACCATTACACCTCCGACAGAGCAACTATTGCCGTTCCGCAACAGCGAAACGGCATATGGCGTTTTGTGTTCGCCAGTGTGTTCGTCAAACTTAATTCAGTACATCAATCGTGTGCGAAATCTATGTGGAGATAGTCCTGTGGCTTACGCAGGCAAATGGGCACCAAATGGCGCGGCTAGTTCGCCTGGTGACGACTGGTTAGTTAAATTCTTGGGTGCAGGAGGAGTGTTTTATTACGGCAAAAAACAGGCCAGGTCGACCACAAACAACAAATTCGAAACCGCATTACATGGTCCAAGGCGACTAGTTAACAATCTGTTCAAAATCAACACACTTCATGCCAAGGGGATTGCTGGCAATAGCGGTTTTGCGCAGTATTCAGTCAATCTTGTGGGCATAGGACATGACTATATTGATGTTCCGGTTGGTGAAAGCAAAACTCGAATTGGCGAAATCGCCAGGGCTGATTTTATTCCATCGCCAAAGATAGCGTCTAATATGCGCGCACTACTCAAGCTAATGTTTGAAAATCAAAATCAATGAAAATAGAATGGAAACATCAACGAAACGGTCTTGGTTCAGTTGACTACTGGTACATCATCGAACCGCTTGGTACATTCATCAACGTGTTCCCAATCAACGGAGAATACGGAACTGTCTATCGAGTCGAGGGGCCACAGCTTGAGGGCGAGGCCGAATACTCAACACTGCAACGCGCGAAAGAAGTGGCTGAGTCACTATGTAGGTTCTCTGCTGAACACCCATTGGAAATGGTTCCTATTGATTTGAGGGACTATCCAGGCTGCGGAGTGGAGATAATGGACCTGGACGGCAATCACGTGTATGATGCACACACGATTGTCGGGGAGCGTTTTATCGCCCCCCGATATTGATTAGAGTGTAACGTAAGTAAATGAAACCACGTTAATACCGCTCTTGTCTGCAAACTGGCCAACAGTTGACTTGGGGTCATCAAACATTGCTTGCTCAAGCAACACGAATTCCTTCAAGATGCTTTTGACCTTTCCTTCAGCAATTTTATCAAGAATCGCCTCTGGTTTGCCGGCGTCACGCGCTTCCTGTTTGGCCTTAGACAGCAGTTGTTCGTATTGAGATACCTCAACATCTGTCACACGCACGCATGTCGGCTTCATTGCACAAACCTGCATCGCAACTTTCTTTGCTGCTTCGATGTCTGTACCAGTGTATCGCACCATTGCGGCCCTTGAGCGATTGTGGTGCATGTAAAAGGCTGCTTTTTCGTCATCATCTGCAAATGCACGAAAGTCCGGACCAATATTGATTGCCTCTTTGAAAGTCCATGATGATTCTTTGAACTTATCAACCGCCTCTGGATTGTGATTGTGCATATCTTCTGCAAGCTGGTCAACCAGTTTGATGAAATCCTTGTTGATGGCTACAAAATCCGTTTCACAATTCACGATAACCATAGTTGTGCCACGTTCGTCTGAGAAATATCCGATTGCACCGCACTCTGTTGTGGCATCTCTGTTTGAACCTTTACCTTGGTCTTTGAGCCATTGTGCCGCCTGTTCGATATCATTGTGGTTGGCATTTAGTGCCTTAACACAGTCTTGATATGGTGCGTCCAGTTTGGCACGAAGTTGTTTGATGTTGTCAATTGTTGCTATACTCATTGTTCTTTCCTTACATTTCCACATTGTTAATTTCGTCTCGTAGCTTCATCCAGATTTCACCAAGGTGGTTGTGCCCGTCTTGATTCGGCCCCCAGCCCCAGTAGTCGTCTCGCCAAGAATCTTCAATGATTGGCCTTGCGCCAGTTTGCATTAGTTTTTTCATCACATATGGGTGCTGTTGAAGTTTGGCCCGACAAATATCTGTCATGATGTACAGTTTTAAGTCGTCCCAGTTAGAGACATATTTGTCTTTGTTTTCGTGCGCGATTTTCAAAGCATCATGCGCAGACCTAGCAAAAAGAATCTCCCTTTGAATCTCTGGTCTTCCTACAAACTTCTCCCAATGATAAGCATGCTCGGATGTTGGAAACAACAACCCCTTCCAAAAAATCGCAAATGAAGAGAAGTTTGAAAACACGTAGAATTCGCGCTCATAGAAAAACACAGGTTCAT
>OFRM01000165.1_pt1 | contig 30132 bp, 29 predicted proteins | sample 1543101 | NCBI WGS metagenome assembly OFRM01 (sample SAMN07774223, study PRJEB24372) | wastewater metagenome | isolation source: Exp Tend VB 0WW | collected 2016-02
GATCGTGCCAAGGAAGTTGATAATAGAGCTGCAAATGCTTTTTTTCATCAGGCAACACCGAATGTGTTTATCGCTGTTATATTTCTATTTTGCTTTATATTTTCAATAGTAAATTGCACTAAACCGTAGCGAAAAGTATCAAAAAGACCTTCCTAATCGAAGGTCTTTTTTATTTACACCATTTGACGTTTAAGAATAAATGTGTATAATAAAACAAACTTAAAACTCTTTACTATGGACAAGGACGAAAAACGACGAAGGCTCCTTAGCGCTATCTGGAATTTTATCCTCAGCGTTATTACAATCGGAACTTTATGGTTGGCCGCTGCCTTCTTTAATTGGGCAACGATACTTGATCAGCCGACAACAATTGAAATTGGAGGTGAGACAAACTCTAGTGGGCCCTTCAAGAGCGCTAGTGCTTGCCTTACTGTCGCAATTATTTTAATCCTGATTAGCCTTACTACATCATTTACTGTTAAAAGAAGATTTAGGCATTAACAAAAAGCCCTCTTAAGGGCTTTTTTTATTGCAATCTCATAAATAACGGCGTCACTGGTTTTTTGTTGTCACGAATGCATTCGATAATAGCCTCGCTCGTCGTTGGCATAAATGGCGCAAGTGTCACCGCTACCCCATACAAGTCAGAGACCAAACCTCTTATCAAGGCGACGCCGGCATCCTTATCTTCTTTGACTACACTAAAAGGTCGTGTCAGCTGAATCTTTTGGTCTATCTCTCCTATCGTATCCCAGATATGATTCATGACCTTCTGGATATCAAACCCTGCAAGCGCTTTTTTAATCACTTCCGGGTGCTCTACATGAGGTAGCTCATCGAACCCTTCACAGTGTGTTTCAGAGAGAGTCATGATTCGTGATGTCAGATTGCCAATACCGTTGGCAAGGTATGCCTGATAACTTTCTCGAAATCGCTCGATAGTAAATGGACTATCTTCAAAACTAGACACTTCTTTTAATAAAAAGAATCGAAGAGCATCAACTCCGTATTCTGTCGCAAGCGCTAATGGATCCACGACATTACCTAAAGTTTTGGACATACGAATACCTTTGTCTCCTGTGATAAAACCGTTCACTACAATTTGATGAGAATTTGGCACACCAGCCGCTATAAGCATTGCCTGCCAAGTAAGCGCTTGGAAACGAGTATTATCTTTCCCGCAGTACTGTGTCGGAGTTCCGTTTACCCAATAAGTTTCAAATTGCTCAATACTTTCCGGCCATCCAAGTGTCGAGATATAGTTTGTGAGCGCATCAAACCAGACATACATGACATGCTCATCATCGTTTGGCACTGGTACACCCCAGCTCATCTTGGACTTCAGACGCGATATCGAAAAGTCTTCAAGTCCACGCTCTACAAAGGCTTTTATTTCATTAAACCGAAATTCAGGTACAACAAAATCTGGCCGTGATGAATAGAGTTCCAGTAATTCATTTTGCAATGCGGAAAGTTTAAAAAAGTAATTTTCTTCGTCAATTAATTCAAGCACTGTACCTGGATGAAGTGGACACTCTCCATTTACCAAATCTGAATCTGTTTTTACTTCTTCACAACCAACACAATACTTGGCTTGGTAATTCTTTTTATAAATGTAGCCCCTATCGGACACTCGTTTCCAAAACTCTTGCGCCGCACTGACATGGTGAACATCTGTAGTACGGATAAAATGAGCATCTGGGCTAATACCAAACGATTCTACTTGTTGTCGAAACCCAAGGAAATTTTCATCAACAAACGCTTGTGGATCTATACCCTTTTCTTGTGCCTTACCAAATATTTTTTGACCATGCTCATCTGTCCCGGTATTAAAAAACACATCATAGCCTTCAAGCACTTTGTATCGGGCGATAGCATCAGTCCGGACAAATTCAAGTGCATGTCCCACATGAAGTGGTGCATTCACATATGGCAAAGTAGTTGTGATATAAAAAGCCTGTTTTTTCTTATCGTTGTTCATATCAAATTAGTACTATTTATTTTCAGTAACAGTCACGTATTTACTCTTTTCTACATCTCCTAAATACTCAAGCACAAATACTGCAACCGGGATAGCCAGAAGTGCTCCCCAGAAACCAGCGAGAGTTATACCGATCAAGAAAGCCACCATAACAATGAGTGGTGGGATACCGACTACACGCTTCACAATAGCTGGGCCAAGAACATAATTTTCTATTTGCTGGAGAATAATATAAAAAATAAGTACCTTAAATCCGAGCAAGACTCCACCGTTAATAACAGCAAATAAAACAGCAGGGATAGCAGCAAACGTCAGGCCAAACGGGATGAGTTCAGCAATACCACTGATGATAGCTATCAAAAATGCGTACTGTACTCCAAGAAGTGCCAGCCCTGTAAAAGCAATAATAGCTATTACAGCGCCGAGGAAGAGTTGCCCTTGGAACCAGAGACCAATTTTTCGCTGTGTTCGTACCCACAAATCTATAACATAGCGCTCGTGCTTTGCGGGAGTAATGATGCGCAGAAACATCTGAATCCCTCGCTCTTGTATTGAAAGATAGAACGACATGACAATAACCAAGATTAAATTTAACATGCCACCAAAGGTGCTCCCGATGATAGAAGTCGCTCCTTGAGAAAAGCTTGAGGCCACGCTTTTAATATTTGCCAATAAGTCTGGGATAGAAGTATTTTTGGAAATGTTAGTAACAAATTCACTAGCGCCTTCTATAGACTGTGTGTTTAAGCCTGGAGAAGATGGAAGATAGGTAGATATCAAACTAATCACTCCGGAGAGTTCTCTGAAAATAATCGGCACAAATGCATAAAATACTGCAAATAAAATTGCGATAACAATAGTGTAGATGATAGGCACTGCGAGCATTCTCTTAACCTTGATCCGAGCAAAAGCGCGAACACCGGACTCGACAAATGAAGCTATAACGATAGCGGCAAGAATCAAAAGAAGGATGTCTCGGAGAAGAAAAGCGACATACACAGCAAAGCCGATAAGCACCGCCCGAACAAAGGTGTCTGTACTAATACGGATAAGGCGGTGTTCTGACATGCCTTCATAGTAGCATTTTTAAGAAATGATTGACAAACCTTATGCAAATGGGGTAAACCTAAAGAGGAACAAAACAGTTTTTTATGAATCTATCGTTCTTTCTTATTGCTGATAGTGGCTGGGTTGTTGCTTTTCGTATTGGGTTTTGGATAATGTTTATTGGAATTCTCTTATTTATTATATATACCTATAGACCAATAAAAAGAAAGCGACATCACTAACAAAAAAGCCTTCATACTTATGAGGGCTTTTTATTTTATCCGTTCTTGTATGTAGTTTTCTAGATCAGCAATAGCTATTCTTTCTTGCTTCCCTGTATCTCGATCCCTCACTGTTACTGTATCAAGCAGTTCTGGATTTTCTCCCAATGTATCGAAGTCTACTACTACACAAAATGGTGTACCTATTTCATCTTGTCGACGATACCGCTTGCCTACGTTTCCATTATCATCCCAGGCCACAGCCCCAAACACCTTTTTAAGGTTAGAAAATACTGTTTGTGCCTTTTCAACAAGTTCTGGTTTATTCTTCAACAACGGAGAGACACATACTTTTATTGGAGCGAGCAGAGGTGGAAATGTCAAATACACTCGAGCATCTTCCCCTTCTCCGTCTGTTTTATAAGCATTTGAAAGTACTGCCAATATAAGTCGGTCAACACCAAATGTTGGTTCTATACAATGTGGGATAAATCGCTCTTTTGTTTCTTCATCAAAAAATGATAAGTCGACACCGCTCGCATCAGTATGAGCCTTTAAGTCATAATCCGTTCTGTATGCCAAGCCGAGGAGTTCTTTTTGCCCAAAAGGAAAATCGAATTCGGTATCTATACTACGTTTTGAATAGTGCGCTCGATCACCATCAGGAACTTCTATCTTATGAATCGATTCCTTAGAAAGCCCAAGTGTCTGTAAGAAATTCATTTGCTCATCAAAGAGTGTGTCAAAAATACGAGCTACTGATTTTTCATCGCGAGGATCAACAAAATACTCTATTTCCATTTGTTCAAATTCTCGAACCCGAAAAATAAAATCTCGAGGGGCAATTTCATTTCGGAAGGCCTTACCTATTTGCGCCATACCAAACGGAAGCTTTGGGTGAAAGGTATCGAGTATATTTTTAAAGTTAACAAACATACCTTGGGCTGTTTCTGGACGGAGATACGAAATACTATCTGCATCTTCAAGTGCCCCAACTGTGGTCTTGAACATCATATTGAATTGTCGCGCAGGACCAAATGTCCCAGTCTTGTTACATGAAGGACAAGCACTCGTATCAATCTGATCTTCCCGAAAACGACTCTTGCAATTACTACATTCAACTAATGGATCAGAAAATCCTCCTACGTGACCGCTGGCTTGCCACACCTTTTGATTCATCAAGATAGACGCGTCAACACCATACATATCGGTACGATTGTCTACAAACTGCTTCCACCAAATATTCTTTATGTTGTTCTTAAGCGCCACACCAAGTGGTCCATAATCAAATGTCCCGGCCAATCCCCCATAAATTTCAGAGCCTTGAAAAATAAAGCCTCTTCGCTTACATAGACTGATGAGTTGTTCCATAGAGACGTTCATATGGGGCTATGGTAACACTTTTTCCTTACCTGTGGAATAGGCAGGATCAGTACTAAGACGATTGGTTAATGCTGGTCGAGTGATAGACAAAGGCGCATTTGCTACAGTATCTGTCGCTGAAATACTGGTTTCTCCGAGCAATTGGAGCTCTGAATCAATCTGAATTTTTTGCGGTTTAACCTTCACCTGGAAGGCAACACTACGGACTAGTAATGTACCTGTTGCTCTTGGCATGCCACCGATGTTCCAAGAAACTATTCTAGTTTCTGGATCATAACTCACTGTCTCAGATTGTGGTGAAACTACTCCCATCCATGATACACCAAGCGGTAGCACGGCAGTTGCAACAGCCGAACTCAGCGGGTTCTCTACTGGACGCATCACCCATTCGATAGTATAGGTAGTTTCTTTATCAACACGCGGAGGAAATGGTCCGGTGTTTTTTATTGGACCTATGGAATACAGTGCTTGCGAAGCAAACTGTAAACGAGAAGCAAAACGAATAGTCTTCTGATCAATATTTGAAATAGCATCTTCAAAGAAATCTCTATCAGGAAATGTCCCTGCCACAGAAAGAGCGAGTGTAATATCACCTGCTGTGCCTGGCTTCGGAGCTATAGTATCGAAACTAAATGTCAATTCACCACGAGCTCCTGGTTCCAGAGCGCTAAGATCAAGACTGCTTTCATTATTCCAGACTATCTGTCTTTCCAAAGAATCGTAAATACCGCTATCAGCTTTTATTGAATCAGTATTTATAGTATCTCCATTTATCGAAAGCGTGAATATTGGATTGGTAATTCTAGTTGACGCATTGTTTACAAACCGAACCACCCCAGAAACAGGAGATCCGTTTGATAAAGCAACGACATCCCCCTCTTGACCGCCGACAGCGATAGATCCAGATATAAATGGTTCAGCAATAGTGACACTTTTTAATGCTGAGTTATAAGCCACTGAGATCCGGGAATCTGCATCGCTCGTACGAGACCCAACATAAACATGAAATGCTTTTTCATCCTGTTGTTCACCAACAAGTTTCCCTTTAATAGAAATAGTTCGCTCTGTCCCTTTCACAAGATCTCCCAGCGCCCACACGGCAGTACCACTCTCGGGTGCTGGAATAGCAGAATTAAATACATAACCATTTGGGTATTCGACACGAACAACAGCATTATCGAGGAGTGTTTCCCCTGTGAATACAGTACGGATATTTATCGTAAAGGGTTGATTGGAAGCAGTAGAAGTAGGGGCATCGACAGTGAGACTAACAGGCGAAGAGTTGATCATGACCGAGAATACCTTCTCTTTTACAAACGTCGTATTTGACCCAGCAAGTTTATACTCAAGTATTGCAGTTATGGTACGACTGGTTCCCTGCTCGCCATAAAGTACTACAGAAAATTCTTCTGTTTTTGTTTTCCCTGAGCCGATAGTGCCAAGAGGCTTGTTTATTCGCTCAAGCTCTCCACCAGAGGCATCTACCGATCCTTTGGGATATGAGAGAGTGATTTGTGCGTCAACCAAGTCAGCTGCATTTTTATTGACCATATCTACCTGTATCGGCAAGGCTTCCCCACCAGAGACAAATGAATTTCCAAGTATGGTGACTTCAACATTTTTACTCGAAAGAGTAATAGCCCCACGATAGACAGAAAAAAGTGCCGCTCCGAGTGCTACTAAAAAGAAAAAGAACGAAACGATAAAGAGGCGTTTGTAGCCTGAAACCGCTGGCACATGGCCACGTTTCTTTTTTTCCAAATCATCTTGGCCCCACGTAGACTCAACATTGTTTTTCAATGGACGCAAAATGCCAATAGTCCGTTTCGGTGCACTATCAGGATCGCGAGCGTAGAGCTTTTGTTCGAGTTCAGCAATATGGTCAATTTCTTCAGAAGGCATGTCCTTACAGTATATCAAAGATGCGTGCGATGTATGGCATCGGTCACCTCTTTTATTAGTCGTTTGGAAATACTTTCAGGCAGGTCTACCGCTTCAAGGAGTGGCTTTTGGAAGAGCTCTTCTAAATCAGTAGAGAGTTCTAAGTAACCAAGTTGCACCAAAATCTTCCAAAGAACAACAGTATCAAAAAATCCCGCCTGCCTCGCTTGCGCAGGCATTGCGGGCAGGGGCGCGTTCGTAGAAGGTGTGATCAGTGTTTTCATGACAGCAAATAAGTGATCAAAAACTTCTGGCTCTACTCCCTCTTCAATACAAAATCTCTGTACCAACGACAATGCTCTGATATATGACCGTGCCCGCAATTTGTCATACTCTCCAACAAATGGGTTCTCTTGGATCTGTGCCGAAACTAACCGCCAGACATCTCGTCCTTTCACAATGTCAGCCTTGATATAACAGTAGTCAGTAATATGGGCTCGTAGTTTTGCTCCTGGTTTTCGCACCCCCTGCACTGTTGCAACAATCAACCCGTACTCTTTGGTAAAAAGCCATACCCGCTTGTTGGCTTCCCCACTCTCAATACTCTTGAGAACAAACGCTTCGGTGTGATGAATCGGATGCATGATAGTTTATTTTAGCATTATTGACTTTTAGCAAGAAAAAGGTAGATTTAGCAAAACTATGTACTATGCCAGTTATCACTATTTTCCCTTCCGGATTAGAGAAATTTTCAAAAGAACAAGCAGCTTCTTTGGTATTTAAAGTTTCAAAGCGAGTATTTAAAATAAAAGAACTAGGTCTTACTCAGTTAAACGAAATAAGTGTCTTTGTAGTCAAAGCTATGGGGACCGCCTCTGATTTCACTGTTACTAAAGTTCTTGTAGACAAAAAACCTGAAAGAACGAAAGATGTACTTAAAAAAATCGCAAAGATTATCAGTACACTGATTAGTAAAGACTTGGGTTCAAACGAGGTTTTTGTTGAGACTTTTGATCACGAAAATTCAGGGTTTTATAAAAACTAAAAATGAGGCTATACCCAAACCAACGAATATGTTGGTTTTTTATATTAACCAATTATAACTTCTTCTCCTTGTATAGATACCTCTTTTGCTTCAACGGTCTTTTTAAGATCTTCACCAAATGTAGTGAAGATTTCAGTGTATTTTTCTGGAAGAGTGAGGTTTATCTCGTCTTGTGGAGTGAGACCTTTTTCTTTACGCATATCTTGAACAAGTCGAACTAGTTCTCGGTATTCCCCTTCGAGTTTAAGCTCTGGTGTTATTTCTTCATCAACATATATTTCTCCTGCTAGCTGTATGTCTAAATCAACAACTACCATTTTAATATTTAATTCTTCTTCAATAAGAGCCATAAGATCTTTTGATAAACCATCGTGTGATATTTTCATCAACTTAAGAGGTTGCCGAATTGGAAGGTTTTTACTCTTACGAAAAGCATTTCCTGCTGTACAAAAGTTTCTAACAATTTGCATATTGTTTACAATTTCGGAATCAATATTTTTTGTAATTGGCCAAACACTAAGATGAACACTTTCTTCATCCTTATCGCCCTTTAATTTCTGCCAAACATGTTCGGCGAAAAATGGTGCAAATGGCGCCATGAGTTGTGCTGTTGTTTTGAGTACCGTATAGAGAGTAGCTTTTGCATCAGCATCGCCGTCTTTTATTCGGTCACGAGAACGTCGGAGATACCACGTCGAAAGATCATCAATGAAGTCTCGAAGTGCACGAGTGGGTTTGAAAAGATCGTAGCTATCGAGCGCTACCGTTGATTCAGCGACAAGCTGATTCATTCTCGCCATAATCCACTGATCAAGCACGTGGGCACTTTCTGAATTTTCTGATTCAATACTTTTATCTCGATAAAGCTCGTAAAAAGAAAGGACGTTACCAAATAGATTAAAGACTTTGTTGTTTATTTCAACAACACTTTTCTCATCGTAGTTCTTACTCTCCCCTGGTTGGTTCACGCTATACATCCAAAACCGTACCGCATCAACACCAAACTTGTTCATTTGTTCAAATGGTTCAACAATGTTGCCGATAGACTTCGACATCTTCTTGCCATCTTTGTCGAGTAAGTGTCCGAGACAAATAACATTTTTGTATGGTGCCCCACGATCCATCAAGACTCCAACTGCAAGCATGGTATAGAACCACCCTCGAGTTTGATCGATGGCTTCTGAAATAAAATCAGCCGGATACAGTAGTTCCTGGCTAAACGGATAATGGCTTTGCGCAAACGGCATTGATCCACTATCAAACCACACGTCTATCACCTCTTTTACGCGGGTTAATTTTTCTCCGTCTTTATAGAGTTCTACCTGATCAATATATGGCTTATGTAAATCAAGCTCAAATTGTTCGTTATGTGGCAATGGGACAAAGTCTATCTTGCGTAGATCTGCATTTTCAAAGTTTTTATAGTCTCGTGTATTGTTATACAGAGATGAAAATGAGATTCCCTGACTGTGAAGTTCCAATGCTCTAGCAATAGCGCCATGGGTCATAATAAGAATTTTCTTACCTTGATACTTTTGTTCTATATCATAAAGAAAATCTCCAGCACGAGTAAGTACATCGATATATGACTCACCGTCTGGTGCTTTAAATCCATATCTATCGTCACTATTATTTCGTACAGCAAAGTACTCACTAAATGGTCGCCCATTGAACTCTTCTCCCACTGCCCATTCTCCAATACGCGCATCTTCAATCAATTCCACAGAAGAACCTTTTGTTTCCAAAAAGATTAGTGCTGACTCTTTGGTTCGTGAATACGGTGACGTAATAACAATATCAAAATCCACTTCAAAATCTTTGGCAACAGATTGAACCTGTGACACACCAAGGTCAGTCAATGGGTCTGGTGTCAAAGGATTACAATTCCACTCTTGTCGTACATTGTGATCAGTTTGACCATGGCGCATAACAAAATAACTATTGCCAGAAGATTTTGTCAGAGACTTTAACGTTGCAATACTATCAACTACTGTTCGTTTCCCTTCTGTAGATTCCCACACAGGTAGTGGTGTGCCCCAATATCGTTCACGAGAAAATGCCCAGTCTTTGACTTCTCGAAGCCATTCACCAAAACGTCCTTGCTGAATATGTTCTGGTTCCCAGTTAATAGTCTCGTTGGCATCAAGGAGCTCCTGTCGTAATTGTGACATGCGAACATACCAAGAATCCCGCGCATAATAAATAAGCGGAGTCTTACAACGCCAACAATGTGGGTATGAGTGCTCGTACTTTTCTTTTTTGAAGAGAAGACCTCGGTGTGCCAAGTCTTTTATAATATCGATAGCTACTTGTTCATCTTTTACGAATCTTCCTTCCAAGAAATCAGTACCTTGTATAAAGTGCCCCGCATCGTCCACCGTATGCATCTTTGGTAGTCCTAGCTTGGTCCCAAGCTCGAAGTCTTCTTGTCCATACATAACAGCAGTATGTACAATACCGGTACCATCTGTTGTAGTCACAAAGTCCGCTTCATAAACCTTAAATGCTTTACTAACGTCATCTCCTTTTTTCTCAAGCGCTGTTTTTAAATAGGGATAGAGCGGTTCATACTCCATACCAACCATTTCACTTCCTTTATGCTCTGCAATAATCTCATACTCTTCAGTAAGTACACCAAGTCTCTCTTTAGCCAAAACTAAGATACTATCTCCAACTTTTACTTCAACATAATCAATATCTGCACCAACAGCCAATGCTACATTACCAGGGAGAGTCCATGGTGTTGTCGTCCATGCAACAAAATAACCATTTTCGGTACCTACAATTTTAAACTTCGCATACACCGATAGATCTTTAACGTCCATATAACCTTGTGCCAGCTCATGCGTCGCAAGTGCAGTACCACAACGCGCGCACCATGGCACAATACGATAATCCTTGTAGAGTAAATCTTTTTTGTTTATTTCTCCAACAATACTCCAGAGCGACTCAATATAATTGTTATCAAATGTATAGTAGGCACTTTTTTTATCTACCCAGTAACCTATACGATCAGTAAAATCTTCCCAGTCTTTAATATAAGTAAAAACACTGTCTTTACATTCTTTGTTAAATTTGGCGACACCATACTCTTCAATATCTTTTTTTGAAGTGAATCCGAGTTTCTTTTCTATTTGGAGCTCTACTGGAAGCCCGTGTGTGTCCCAACCTGCACGACGCTGCACAGAAAATCCCTGCATTGTTTTGTACCGAGGAATAACGTCTTTAAATGCTCGAGCTTCCAAATGGTGAAGCGCAGGTTTTGCATTTGCTGTTGGTGGACCTTCATAAAAGACATATCCACCCTTCGGGGCCTTCTTTGCTACTGTTTTTTCAAAAATGTTTTGTTCTTTCCAAAATGCCAAAGTCGCCTCTTCTTGTAGGGCTCGTTCACTTTTATTTGGTTGTGTGTTTTCTTCTCTCATAACTATGTTGTAAAAATATAAAAATCGCCCTCGAATAACAATTGTTTTAAATTGCATTCCAAGGGCGATTTTTTATTTCCGCGGTACCACCTTAGTTTTATCTTATTACAGCTCTATCGGGCTTACCCGTCGGGTTCTAGTCTGCCAATCAGCGAGATTCTTCCCAAAGCTCAGGGGTGATGGCCCCTTCATTGCCTGTACCCTATCCTACCACGCAGCTATTTCTTATTCAATATTTATACCGACAGCTTTCCATTTTTCAACATACTCTTCCTTATAGCCTGCCTTAATGTCATATTTAAGTTTATTTTTTAGCTTACCTATAATCCATTCATTAGTATCAACAACCGAGCGATCAAAATTGCCATGACTCGTCCATAAATTAATGTATTTTGTGTAAATCTCTGGAGATTCTAAATGTTCTGATGCATATTGTATGATTACTTTTTGAACTTCTGGTGCGTTAACTATTACGTCAAAATCTCCAAACTTCCCCGCCTTTCCCTCTTCTAAGAAGGAAATAATCTCACTATCATCACTACGCGAATATTGTCGTTTCATATAATCTGCTCTTTTTATTAGCTTCGTTAGCGCAGATTGTACCTCTAACTGACTCTTTGGATCATACCCCCTCATCGATTCCTTCCATGCGTCTAAATTTGATCCAGTAACATTTTTTTGAGGTAAAAGACTTGAATCATACTTTATTTTCTTATCATCATCAGTTAATGTTTCATACGCTTCAGCTATAAGCTTAAAAAACTCTTCGCTTTCTTTATTATCAGGGTTTTTATCTGGGTGATACTTTTGTACAAGAGTTCGATAGGCCTTCTTTATTTCTTCTTCTGTCGCAGTTTTAGAAATACCTAACCTCTCGTAAAAATCTTTCATCTGAAAATCAGATAAACCTACCTCTTCTTTTGTGTCCTGGAAAGGGTTTTCTAATGACATACTAAGTACTATTCCATTTAATAATATAAGTATCCTACCACGCGACTATTTCTTATTCAAATCAGCACGGTCTTTTTCAACCATTGCAATAATTTTCTCAACAAGGCGCTTTGGATCTGGGTCAAAAATAACCTTATCCCCTGACCTATCACTCTTCTCAATCATATCTCTAATTTGTTCGTCCATAGTCCAACTCCCTTCCAATACACCGATAGGTTTCCCTTCTTCGAAGGCAATGGTGAATTCATGAATAGTTCCGATACGTCCACACCCCACAAATAGAGCTTCACAACTTCGAGTAAAAAGTAGGTCTCGTCCTGGGAATCCAAAACCAGTGTAAATAATAAGGTCCATATAGTCGAGCGGCAATCGGTATCCTTCGACATGATCACGCGCATCTGTTGCAGGAGAAAGACCAATTGAAATACCACGTTCTTCTTTAGCACCCATAGCGCTCCATAATGGAAAACCTGTTGTTGCGCCAGTTACCAAGATACCCCCCTGACGAATAATTTCTCGTCCAAGTTCTTTAGCTTTATCAAGTGCGTCGAGACCGCAGTGACCTGTTTCAGCGGCCCCGGAAACACCGAGCTTAATTTTTGCATGTCCATGCTTATCGTTATTTTCAAGCATGCCACTGTATTGTATTGGGGTATTTTTTTGTGTGTTGTGGTTATCCATATTAATTTAAATCTAGTTACAGTCTAATTCTACTATATCATTTTGCTCTGGTGCATAAGCCATAACACCAAGATAGTCTCGAAGCCTCTGTGTTAAAAATAACGAACTCTTCGGCTCACCCATTGCTACATAAACTGCCTTGAGAGTATCTGCAGTATTTTCAACAAATGAGATGAGGTGGTCTGAATCTTTGTGACCAGAATAGCCTTCGATAAATTCAATGTGTGCTCTGACAATTATCTCTTGTCCGTTAATACGAATACTCTTGGCACCATCTTGTATTAATCTTCCAAGTGTCCCCTGTGACTGATAACCAGTCAGGAGAAGTGTGTTGTTCGGATCAGGAAGATAGTTGGCTTCATGGTGCAAGATACGCCCACCGTTACTCATGCCACTTCCTGCTATAACGATCTTTGGGTTTACCTCTTTGAGGATCTCTTTTGATTCTTCTGTCAGAAGGGTTGACTTGAGTCCCGGGAAATTGAAAATGTCATCCCCTTCACCAAGCTGTTTACGAGCAAAGTCATTGAAGTACTGTCCGAACTGGCGATAGATTTTTGTCAGACGAATACCGAGCGGCGAATCAAAAAATATTGGCATCTGAGGGATTCGCTTATTTTCAACAAGTTCATTGATTTCAAACAAGAGCTCTTGTGAACGCTCTAGAGAAAACGTTGGGACTATGAGCGTCCCCTTTCTTTTATAGTTGTCCTCGATGACAGCTTCGAGGCGAATACGACGCTGGTCACGAGCCATGTGGTTGCGATCACCATAAACACTCTCCATAAGCATATAGTCGACATTTTTTAGTGTCTCAGTGTCACGAAGAAGTGGTGATGGTGAGTTACCAAGGTCGCCAGTAAAGATAATTTTCTTATTGTTATAGATCACTTCAAGCATCCCTGAACCGAGCACGTGCCCGGCATCCCGATATCGAAATATAAACGGACCGACAGCTATATCTTGATGATAGTCAACAACCTTCCACTGTGAAAGTGCTTGTTTGATGTTGGCATCAGTATAAATCTTCTTCAGGAGTTCATTATCTCCCTTCCCAAGAATATGCGCAGTGTCGTCTAGCATCAGCTCGGTGATGTCTTTGGTTGGAATGGTTGAATAAATAGTACCCTTGAAACCATCGTAAATAAGTTTGGGAATGCGTCCGATATGATCGATATGGGCGTGAGTAATAAAAAGCATATCAACAGTGCTTGCGTCGTATGGAAATGGGCTCCAGTTGTTATCATCAGCAGCCTTTGTCCCCTGCTCCAATCCACAATCAACTAAAAACTTAACATTCTCTCCTTCAACTAAAAAGTTTGCCCCTGTCACAGAGCCTGTCCCGCCAGCAAAAGTAATTTTTAATTTTTTATTTTCTACAGTATCACTAGAGCTAGTTCGCATGTGCCTTATTGTACCGTTTTATTGCGCGAAGCACAAAGAGTGATGTGAGTAGCCCACCCAACAAATCCATGACCATATCTTTTATCGAATCCGGAATACTTGCAAGTGGTGCATCCTTAATAAATGCCTGCACGATATATTCAAACAGCTCCCAACCGAGACCTACTATGAGTACAAAAAGTAAAATAGTTACGAGCACTTCCCTTTGCGAAAGACTGCGTATTTTTTTAAAGAATAATGCCCCAGAAAGCAAAGAAAGAAACATCCCACCCATGATATGCATTGGTATATCAAACCACCACATAGCGCTATACCAATAAAGGTGATTAGCGGCTGTATTTATCAACCATATAAATAGGATGAGAAGGCAGGAAGCCAATAGAAGCTTTTTGTGCATGCAAGAATTATCGCATACCTTTGCCAGGAATAGAAAAACCCTTCGGCAAGCTCAGGGCGAGATCCTCCGAAAGGTTTTTATTTACGGCTATTTGGAAACTAGTACCTTAGACTTTACAGTCAAGTGGGATACCTGGACACTAGAGGAGCCAAAAGAATATAAATATAATTCTGGCTCTTCACAATGTCACGCGATTTCCCCATCAAAAATTGTTCTAGGTACTAATTTTAAATAGCCGTACTTTCATTATAGACGAAACACTCTCCGACACAATATAGACAGCGAGAAAATGTACTGTCGACTGCGTGCCGCCGAAGCCCCTGGCGTAGGAGCAGTAGACTATAGATCTACACCGTGACGCTTGTAGTCCATAGGTTTTATATCTCCGAACCAATGTTTAATCTCGTGAATAGCTTCTTCGGGCGTTTCAGATGCGTGAAGTATATTTGCAATTGCTCTTTTTTCTTTATTTGCAATAACAGGACTATCAATTGAAAAGTCTCCTCGAATAGTTCCCATATCGGCAAGGTAAGGCATGGTTACACCAGCGATTTTTCTAACCACATCAACTGCGTGAACTCCCTGGACGATCATTTTTACGAGTGGTGCTCTTACCATATAATCCATAAGCCACTGACGAACTTGAGGGCCCATGACTTTTGGGTCATCAGTACCGTAGTCGTCCATCATACTAAGACCATATTTGTCATAAGTATTTTTAGTTTTTTCTCCCAATCTTGTAATCCAAGCTTCATCTTTTGGATAATGGCTATCAATCTTTTCAAGTGTTGGCATAAACATTTCGAGCGCTACAATCTTGAGATCTCGCTGTTCAAAACGCTTGATAATTTCTCCAATCAATCCTTTCTGAACTCCATCAGGCTTGATCATCACATATGTCTTTTCTTCTTTTGGGTGTGTCATAAGTCCTAATCCTATCGTCCTTTCAGTATCTTGTCCACCATTTCTATTTCTTCAGCGATGCCATCTATCAGATCATAACTCTTTGCTTCCTCTGGGGTGACCCAAGCAGAATCAATAGTATCTTCATCGTGTACCACCTCTCCTCCAATATAAGGCGCGTAATAACTGAGAACCAAAACAGGGATATCATCTGGTCGAATAAATGTAAGATCAAGCAAATATGTTGTTTTGCCAATTTCTAATCCCACCTCTTCTTTTATCTCTCTTCTAATACCATTTTCAAGTACGTTGTACCATTGGCCAGCAGAAGTCGTCGGTGGAGTATTTATATAATCGTCCGTCTCCAAATTACCCCCGGGCACTGTCCACATTCCAGGAAACGCTTTTTCAGCTAAAGATCGTCGAGTGATAAGGTATTTCCCGTCGTCTCGATGAATAATTACGGTAAGAGCAATGCGATGTAATTTTTTGTCCATACAACTATTATACCTCAAATAAAAAAGCCGCAAATTGTGTTTGCGGCTTATAAATTAATAACTGTTATTTTCCTTGCTCCATTTTCTCCACGAAGTTGTCGATAACGAGTAGCTCCTGAACTCTTAAAAGAGAAAATTTCACCGCACAAAAGTCGATGACGAAGATACTTAAACGCTGTATCGTAATCTCCGGCCTTAGTGAATAGGTCTTTTCTTTCTAAACCGTAACGTTCTTTGATGAAAACTGTGTACTCCCATGCTCCTTCAACTCTTTTAGAAGAGTTCCCTATTTCCAGTTCCCACTGTTTGAGCTGTTCATTATAGTCATCAATAGATAGTAAATCTGAAAGCACAGAGGGTGTCGGGTATCCATGAACGTGGTACGCCAACAAATCCTCTTTACGATTTGCTAACTGTAAGACTGGACATTTTTTGGCATGAGAGTAATCCCATTGTCCACCGATCCAATCCAAAGATACATTACCTATAACACCTTTTTCAGCCGGTCTAACATTTGTTACCTGTTCAAAAGATGATTGAAAAATAGCATTTTCTTCACCGCAAAGCGGACAAGATATTTGTTTTTCCATTGTTAATAGTTTTTCTTGATACTACAAGAATAAAAACCAAAGTCAAATTAAAACAAAAAAGCCGCAAATTGTGTTTGCGGCTTTGATTAAATTTTAACAAAATCTTCAGGTAGATAAACTATTTCACTTCCGAGCTGGGTAAACATATCATGCTCCATTACAGCACCAATAGAATGATCCCATCCATGAATAAAATGTGGTACCCAATTTTTGTTCGAAATAAAAATCTCCCGATAAAAATAATTAATGAAAAATTCAGATGTTTTCCCCGAAGGACAAAGATCTTTGTCTTCTACTACTAACTTATGGATGTTTTCAAAGACAGGCTCAAACGGCATTTGATTAAAGATTGGCATCTCATCTGAAATCTTAATAATTGTTAGCTCAAAAATCTTTAAATTTTCTTCTACCGATTTTTTTCCTGTAGAAATAGGTCCACACACAACACCTAATTTTTTAGGTAACTCTTTAAGCAATTTTTTTCCAACATTCAAGGAATCATTTATTGCCGTTAAGACACCCGGGTGTTTTTTGGCGTTTTCCAAAACCTCAAACATTTGTTCGTCCCACCATGAATAAAAATATCTTCCATTTTCAAATGGATTATCTTGCCATTGTTTAAAAGAAATCATAATAATAGTTTTTCTTGATACTACAAGAAAACTATCGTAAGTCAACCACGTCTGACGTGGTCAACTACATCTTATCAGGTGTTTCGATACCGAGGACCCACAGGCCGTTTATGAGGGTCTGGCGAGTCGCTGCGACGACTGAGAGGCGGTAGGCTGTGGCAGAGACGTCTTCATCTATAATCTTGCCCTGACCGTACCAAGAGTTGAAAGCTTGAGCGAGATCAAGTAGATATGAGACCACGTAATGTGGCGCCCAGGTGCGCTGTGCTTCAGCACATACTTCTAAGAAGCGCGGTATCAAGCGTTCAAGTGTTTCCGTGCCCGCAACCGGAGCATCTATGTTTGGTGTAACACCTAGACCTTTAGCTTTCTCTAAGAGAGATCCTGCCCGCACTGCGGTGTATTGCAAATATGGTCCACTATCCCCTTCAAATGAGAGCGATGTGTCCGGATCAAAATTAATATCCTTCCCGGCTTGTGTTCGGAGTATTGCAAACTTAATAGCAGCAATAGCTGTCATTTCTGCAGATTCTTTTGTTACATCAGAATTTTTCTCTTTCACTTCTTCTATGACAGTATTAAGAATATCTTCTACTAGTGGCACACCGCCAAGTCTTGAAGCCATTTTTTGCCCCTTGAAACTCATACGGCCATGACTTCGGTGGACACTATTTTTTTGCCACTCTGGTTTTATTTTACCTGCCGCATCGACAACAACCTGGAAATGAGAGGCCTGCTGATTGTCCGTAATAATAATAGAAATATCTGGCGTATATCGGGTAAATTTTAAATCAAGAAGACCGAGATCCTTTGCTTCATAAGTTGGATTACCCTGGCTATTAATAAAAACAGCCGTATGTAGCTTTTTTGATTCTTCAGGAACATATACTATTGCTCCTTCACTTTCGGTGAACACCTTCGGTGTATTCTCTAAGACTATTTTTTTACCATCTACACCTGCTTCACTTTCATAAATATAACTGTCGAAATGTGAACCAAGATCTTTAACTATAAGCTCAAAATAAGCGATGTTGAAGATTTTACACTTCTCAAATAAACTAAGCTCTATTGAATCTTTATTCTCATATAAATTATTTGCGATCTCTTTAACTCGACTATGAATAGATTCATCTTCTTCAAACCTTTTAGTTCCTTCTACATACGCTTCTCCAAGAACAGAAATAGCTAATGGAAATGTAAGTTTACCTTCGTATTTTTCAAGTAATATAAAAATAGCTTTTGCTACACCCAAAGAAATATCTGACGGAAAAGATATAGGCGTTGCTTGTGCACCAGAGCTCTTGGCGAGTCGATAAAGTGCCTCACCAACAGTGTTGTTCATCAGGTGCCCGATATGAAATGGCTTGAAAAGGTTTGGACTTGAGTGTTCCACTAAAATTTTATTCCCTTTATAGACTTCAGTATTTCCCCATTCACTATCTTGCGCCGTTACAAGCCATGGGATAAATACTTCTCGCTTCAAAGTAAAGTTAATAAATCCAGGACCCGCTACCTCTATACTCTCTACTCCTTCTATATTTTGCTGTTTCAATGACCCCACAATGCTTGTTGCGACTTCAACTGGATTCTTGCCTTCCTGCTTACCAACAATAAGCGCGACGTTCGTCATATAATCTCCATGCGAGAGTTCTTTTGGATGTTCAAGAGAAAAAGCAACCTCGGGAAGGTTTAGCTCCACAAGTGTTTTTTTAATTCCCTCTTCTAGTGCTTTAAACATAAGACGATTCTAGCATTTTTGGGGAATAAATCATCTTTCCTAGACAAAATAAAAAACCAGTGTAGTATTGAGAAAAATATAAAAACATGAGTACTTCAAAACCTATCAACAGTATCGTTGCCTGCGACTTTAATAACATTATCGGCCACGGACTAAACATGCCGGGCTGGAAAATTACAGATGATTACCTGCTTAACTTTGTACCAAAAACAGAAGGTGGCATCTGTATTATGGGTAGCATTACCGCAAAGAGCCTTGTAGCTCCTTTAAAAAAACGTACCTGTATTGCAGTGAGTAACTCCAAGGAGACACAAGAGTGGCTCTATGGAAATGGATTTATTGTTGCTGGTAGTCCGTGGGAAGCCTTAAAAATAGCACAAAAAATCCCTGGAGGAGATATTATCTGGAATATTGGCGGAGGACAAATGTACCAGTGGTTTAGAGAAAATGTTATCGTGAAAGAAGTTCATATAACAAAAGTTCAGGCAAGCTACCCTGGTAAAGATGAAATTAAATTTTGTGGTTTTCCTAATGATCAATACAATATTGATCACAGCAGAACAATAGAATTTAAAAAAAGACCGCCCAAGACAAATAGTGAAAAAGATAATGGTAACAGCGAAGATGCTATTGTTGAGGTATATATAAGAGAATACTAATACAAAAATCCCCCACCGAGATGGTGAGGGATTTTTTTCTTGTCCCGCTAAGCGGGAATTTAAAATTTTAGAAATTAGTCAACAATTTCGATACCAGCACTTCGAGCAGAACCTGCAACGATCTTCATTGCTGCTTCTACATCGTTTGCATTTAGGTCAGGCATTTTTCGTTCAGCAATAGTTTTGAGCTGAGCTTTTGTGATTTTGCCTACCTTTGAAGTCCGAGCCTTTCCAGAGCCTTTTGAGACACCCGCTGCTTTGAAGAGAAGGTCTGCTACAGGAGGAGTCGTAACAACGAAGTCATAAGAACGATCTTCGTAGACAGTGATCTTTACTCCAAGCTTTTCACCTTTCTGATCTTGAGTTGCGGCGTTAAACTTCTGAACGAAATCAGAGATGTTTACACCTGCTTGTCCAAGAGCGGGACCAAGCGGTGGGGCTGGGGTAGCTGAGCCACCCATAGCCTGTACTTTAATTTTTTTAGTTATATTTTTAGCCATATTTGAGTGTATTATTAACAGTTTTTGCTAAAGTAGAAGCAATAGCGTAACGGTCATGATTATACTAATCCTGACGAGTTTGTAAAGCTTAAAGTTTATAAAGTAAAAAGTCTAAAATTTCTTTATAACTTTACAAACTTGATGAACTTTATAACTTCTTAACTTGTAAAAAGTCGAGCTCTACTGGTGTTTCTCGTCCGAAGAGAGAGACCATAACCTTGACCTTGCCACGCTCTTGATCAACTTCGCTGACCGCTCCTTCAAGTTCTTTGAATGGCCCATCATTAATGATGATAGTCTCACCGATAGAAAGATCGATGGTGTGCTTGGCTGTCTGATCATCACTCATCTGTCCGAGAAGATAATCAATCTCTTTTTGAGTCAGTGGCACTGGAGTGACTCCGGCTCCAACGAACCCTGTCACTCGAGGAGTATTACGAACCACATACCATGAATCATCGTCCACAATCATATCTACGAGAACATATCCTGGATATACTTTTTCTTCCACCTCCACACGTTTACCTCCCTTGATCTTAATTTTCTTTTCTGTTGGGACAACTACGTTGAAGATTTTGTCTCCGACACCCAAGCTTTCAATACGCTGTTTTAAATTACGGAGCACAGCGCTTTCATATCCTGAATAGGTGTGAATAGCATACCAGTGTCGCACTCCTGTTTGTTCTTGTTTTGACATAATTAGTAGATGAGACTTCGAAGACCTGCTTGGAAAAGCGTATCAAACGCGCCAAGAAGATAGCCGAGTGCTAGTGAAAAAATAATAACGACCACTGTATAGATAAAGAGCTTTCGGCGTGATGGCCAAGATACTTGCTTCATCTCTCCTTTTGTTTCTCGTAAAAATTGTGTGATTTTCATATGAATCTCTGTGGATAAATCCTGTTACTAAAAAACGCCCCGGAAGGCATCTATATTGCTATAGTACCCCATAGAGCGTTTTTAGTCAATGTGCTAGAAAATATTTTTAAATTAACGAATTTCGTACACCACCATCACGTTTGATTCTACTTTTTGTACCCCGACCGGAACGACAGGATTTGATACTTGTGCCTTCCCAGACTCAAGCATTACTGCATCACGAGAATACATAGGCGCTGGGTATCCGCCTCCATTTTCAGAGAAAGAAACAATACGAACTATCTTTACTCCGAGGCTCTTTGCAAGTTTTTCCGCTTCTGTTTTTGCATCAGTAATAGCCAAGTCGCGTGCTTCTCGAGCAACCATCTTATCATCTTCAAAACCAAAATTTGGACCAGACATATCTGTCACCCCATCTTTTGCGAGTACACCAAGCACTGCATCTACTTGTGTCAGATCCTTAATAGATACTGTTACAGAATGGTTAACTTCAAACCCTCGGAGAACAGGAGTAGAGTTTTTACAAATACCGTTGTAACAAGGATTTTGTGGATAGTCGTATTGTGGATATGAAGTGTAGCTATCAGTCTTGATATACTTTTCTTCTACACCAGTGGCGATCAAATCTTTCTTGATAGTCTCAATCTTGCCACTAACTTCGTCCTGACCTTCTTTCAACACCTTTTTCTCTACTCGAACTGAAAAGCTGATCTTTGCTGTGTCAGGAGACTTTTCTACCTCCCCCTTTCCTGAAACAGAGATAGTGTTAGTGGGAGTGAGGCCAGAACCAATAAAACGACTCTCCCGAAGCACCTTTAGTGTACTAGCGAGCAAGAACAAGCCCAGCAATACCGCTACCCCAATAACAAGCTTTTGATTTTTTTCCATGAATGTTTGCATATGCTTATTTTAGCATGTATTTATTGAGACCTATTAGCCTTGACAAACAGCAGTATTCTATGCTATAATGATGAAAGAAGTAGTGATGCCCTCCGACTACCACGACAACTGCGGGGCAAAAACAAAATTCTTTAAAAAATGAAATATTATTTGACCGAAGAAGGAAACATCCTTTGTTTGAACGACCAGTTCCAATATCCCTATTATTTAACCCCAAAAGGGAAAATGCTTGGGGTGACATCAAGAAGTGAGTTTGACTATCTCACCTCTGGGGACAACCCATTGCCACAGATATGGCTAAAGGGCTTCGACGAAGACGAACCTCAACTTTGGGAAATAATTTCCCAAGACGAAAACTGTGTTTTTGTTGGGAAAAGAATACCCGGGAGAGAGGCGAGAAAAACAAGTGACTACAAAGTCTTGAAGCTTGATATCACCGGATGCGAAGATCGTGATGTCCCCGGGATCCTTATTGGGGCCGAGGTTCCCATACACAACGTTATGATGGACTTTTATGACTCGAAAGAAAACAGAGGTATGATCAGTATTGAGAACTACCAAAAAAAGAAGGAGGTCGCTCCTTACGAAGCAATCAAACACCAAGGTTCACAGATTGAGAAGCTAAGAATTTTTAAATTCTTTGAGTCAAAAGGTTTAGATCAAAAACAAATGATGCGCCTAGAGTATGGTCCAAGAAGACGAGTTCCTAACCGAGGACAAAAGTCCCCGGGAAGATATTAAATTGAAGATTACAACCGTAACAGTTAGTTGCGGTTTTTTTATTTATTCATCACATCGCTCACCACCACCCCATCACGAAGTTCGATAATACGGTGAGTCAAATCTGCATATTCTGGCTCATGGGTCACCATCACAATAGTTTGACCTTCTTTGTTGAGTTCGAGGAAGGCATCGAGCACAGTACGAGATGTTTCGGAGTCGAGATTGGCAGTTGGTTCGTCAGCAAAAACAATCTTTGGGTTGTGGCCAATAGCCCGAGCAATAGAAACACGTTGTTGTTGTCCCCCAGAGAGCTGGGCGGGTAAATTGTTCATACGATCTCCAAGGCCAACACGCCCGAGAGCATAAGACGCTTTTTCTTTAGCTTGTTTTTCTGAGAGGCCTTGCATCAATAGAGGCACCATGACATTTTCAAGTGCGGTTAGACTCGGCAAAATGGCATAGTCTTGGAAAATATATCCGAGCGCGTGAAGTCGCATACGTGTCTGATCATTATCAGAAAGTTCTGTAGCATTTACATTATCAATAAAAATCTCCCCATGAGTTGGCCTATCAAGAAGACCTAGCTGATATAGAAGTGTTGACTTTCCACTTCCGGATCGGCCAGTGATAGATATAAATTGCCCCTCAGGAATGGTGAGAGAAATATTATCTACCGCTCGTATCTCAGCATCACCACTTTTAAATATTTTTGATAAGTTATTTATTTTGATCATGTTCTTAAGAAGTTGGTAGATAGTAGTAATTAGTTAGTAGTATAGCTCATATGTTTTTTCTATTTTCTACTCTCTATATTCTCCTACCTTCCTAATATTGCTGATAATGTATTTTGTTTAATAACAATACGGGCCGGAATATATCCAGCGACAATCGTCGCCAAAAGGAGTATCCCTGTACGAATAGTAGTGCCGTCGACAGTCGCCACCAGAATACCGTCTGAGAATGGAAAGTCTATCGGGTTGGCATCAAAAAATGGTTTGAGTAGTGCAAAGACCATGATGATGCCAAGCACGGCACCAATAATAGCGTAGAGGAGTGACTGAATAATATAAGAAATAATAATCGCTCTTGGTTCGATACCGATACCTTTCAAAATACCAATGTACCGACGACGCGTAATCGCGTTAACGAAAATAACAATAAAAATAGTAATGGCCGCCACCACGAGACCAATAGCACTGATAGCATTACCAAGCAGGCCAAAAGTCGTTTTGATTTGATCCAAAAATTGCGGGATAGCTTCTGCTGCTGTTTGTACTCGGCCATTTTTATCTACCCCTGCGGCAACAAGAGCAGCTTTAGCAACATCAGGATCAGTGCCAGGAATAAGAGCTATAGCAATCTGGTTGAGATTATAATCACTACGACCTGAAAGTTTTCGGAACTCACTATCGAGTATAAACATCCCCCCATCCACCTCACTTACCTTTGATTTTACAATTCCTTTGAGAGTATATTCCTTACTTGCACCATTTACTGTGAATAAAAGTCGTGACCCTATACCTACATTTTCATCAAAAGTAGTAAGCCCCGGAAACTCGTTTTTATTGTATTTACGAAACCAAAAACTACCAACCACAATACTATCTGTATCAGCGGGTTCAAGAAATGCCCCCTCGACAATCAGACTACCGAGGTTCGTCACTTCATTTTCTTGTATCGGATCAATACCTGTTGCTTGGCCACCAACACTATTTGGCTTTTCATCTTTGAGCAACACATTCCGATACCCTGCCTGGAGAGTTCCCCCTCCCGTGTACCGAGCGCTATAGGCGCGCAACCCTGGAATAGTTTCAACGGTCTTGATAACCTGCTGAGAATTATCTATTTTTTCTCGGTTCAAAAATGAAGAAATAATCACATCCCCTGAGCTAAACTTTTTGTTTTGATCAAGAGACCCTTGGATAAGCCCCACCAAAATACCGCTAACCACAACGAGGTTAAGGAATGTCAAAAGCATGACAAAAACAATGAGCGAGGTCGTCCACTTATTAGCACGCTTGAGTTCGCGTTTTGCTAGAAAGATACCAACAGTGATATCTATGCCAAGCTTTTGAAAAAATCCATGTTTCTTTGGCATGATTTATAAAACGTCTTATTTAGCTTTTGGAGTCCAGAGTACTCGATCGCCCGGAGAGACACCTGTTTTAATTTCTACAACATCACCATCTCCTCGCACTCCGGTCGTGACAGCAGTACGAGTTGTTTTTATTTTGCCTCGTTTCTCTGATGTGATAAGTGGCACAAATTCACCGGCATCATCCTTTTGTACAGTGCGCCCTGGGAGGACTAATACATCAGGGATTTCTGCGGTAACAATAGACATGTTAGCTGTCATACCAGGGCGGATACCTGTCGTGTCTTCAATGAGAGCTTTAATCTTGTAGTTGATCACTGTGCCATCTTCTGTTGCTGACGGATCAATAGAAGAAACAGAGGCACTGAATGACTGCCCAGGGAGAGCATCATATGAAACAGACACAGTCTGTCCCAGAGCAATAGTACTTATATTGCCTTCTCCAATATTTGATTCAAGATAAAGATTGGCAACATCTTGCAAAACAATAACTTCTTTTTGTGGAGTACTGATCTCTCCTACTTTTATATCTACTTTAGTAATAGTGCCGTCCGCTGGAGCTCGGAGTATTTTCTTTTCGAGACGAGCATTTGCACTCTCGACCCCTGCTTGAGCAGTGATCACATCAGCAAGAGCACTGTCTACATCTGGTTGTCGTGCTGTTGCTCGTTTCAGATTGAGCTCTGCTTGTCTTTGGGCGACCAGAGACTCAGCACTTGAAATAGCACTTTCTCGAGTATCGAGCGCTTGGTTATACGCACCGAGATTTGATATGTAGTTAGCCCCACTTGTATTTGGGAGAGCCACTGCCCACGATCCACCTTGGCCAGAGTTGGTACCTAATGGGAAAATAACATACAACCCCTTTGTGCCAAGAGCCTGAGCTGTAGTTGTGCTGTATTTAGTTGTCCCTGTTTCAGGACCTGAAAAATTAACAAAGTCACTCCCTGCTGAAGAAATAGTTATATTGTAAACACCTTCAGCGCCTATATAAGTCCCTGTTACTCTAGGAGTATTAGCCGTATATGTACTGTTGATAGGGTCTGCAACCAATCCATCTGAAAGAAGTTTTCTTCGAGCATTTTCTACAAGCGTATCTTGTGTTTTCTTTGTTGAGGCCAAATCTTTTGTTGCGCTATCGAGGTTTACCTGTGCTAAAGCAATTTCTTCATTTGAAGATCCCTCTAAAACTTTTTTGTATCGAGCATCAGCCGACAGAAGAGCGCCTCGAGCACTTGTTGCAGAGGCTCGTTCTTCACCACTATTAAGTGTCGCAATAATAGATCCTTTACGAACCTTGTCTCCAACAGAAACATGCACATTTCGAACAACATCACTCACTTCAAAACCAAGGGAGAGATCAGTAGAGCTGACCACTTTACCGCTCGCAATAACAGTGCGAGTAATAGTCTGCTTTTTGACTATTTCTACGACAGAACCAGTATCTGACTTGCCTCCAGAAATAACTATAAGAGCAACTATTGCCACAATAACAATGATCCCTATCTTGCCTCGAGTTGATCGAGCCTTCCACCAAGCTCCTATTTTTCCGAATGTTCCTTTTATTTTTTCTTTCATAGTGTGTAAAAATCGTTATTTGTGCTGTAGTTATAACACAAAAAGCCAAAATACGCTCGTACCATGGCTTTTTATTGAGCTTTTTGAAGGATTGGAAATATTTATTTAATTCCAAGTAGTTCTACTTCAAACACAAGAGTCGCATTTGGAGGAATAGCGCTTCCAGCTCCACGAGCGCCATAACCAAGCTCAGCTGGGATAGTTAGGATTCTTTTTTCTCCGATTTTCATACCGAGTACTCCGAGATCCCAACCTTTGATAACCATCCCAGCTCCGAGTGGAAATTCAAATGGTGTCCCGCGAGTCACACTACTATCAAACACCTTACCGTCAGTAAGTTTGCCTGTATAGTGAACCACAGCAGTCTTGCCGTTTACTATTTCTGTGCCTGTTCCTTCTTTTGTTGTTTCTATTTTCATACCTTGTATTGTTGTTATCTTATTAGTTTTCTTTACTCCTGTCTGCGCAGGCAGGTCTGTTGTTTTTACCTCTGCCGTCTGGTTTGGTACCGTAGTATCAACAGCCTGATTTTGACTATTTTGAACTACAGGAACTGCTGTTTGCGGTGTTTTCTTTATCCAAAATCCCACGATTACTCCAATAAAAATAATAACTATCGCAATTGATACATATTTCATAGTACAAAAGAGTATAGCGTCTTTTTGTAAGGAATCAAGCTACCGTATCTCAAAACCTTTTTCTGATTTTATTTTCTCCACAAGTTCACCAAACCATTTTTCTACCTCAGCTTCGGTCAGTGTTTTTTCATATGACTGAAAGACAAATCGATAGGCCACTGATGTACGTCCCTCTTTCTCAAAGTGATCAAAGAGCACCGGCTCTCGGGCGCAGTATTGTGTAGCAAATTTAGTAACAATTTCTTCGAGTTTCGTCTGATCTTCTGGTTTACTGATCCAGACAGCAATATCACGAGTTATATATGGATATAAAGACCACATCTTAAAAGAGTTGTAAGTTTTAAGTTCTAAGTTGTAAGAAGAAACAGAGGTATCTATTTTGTATTTTTCTGTAAAATCTTTTAGCGAGAGTTCTTCGAATGTCCCCTTATCACAGGTCGCTACATGTATAGACTCTTCTTGTCCTATAAACACTGTACCTATTTCAAAAATACGAATCGCGTCGAGCCCGAGGAGTCCGGCATTCAATCTATTTTTCTCGTAACTTTCTTTAAGTCCGTCAGAGAGATTGCTTCGGAGAGCACTCTTATCTTTGGCACCGTACGCAATATAGACATCGCCTTTTTTAGTAAAACTATAATTCATCACCTCTCGAAATCCATTTTGTGCCAGCCAATATTTTACTGCTGTTGTAGTTGCGTACTCTGATTCTTTTTGTACCACCGGAGTAAACGGTAGTGGAGACGCCGGGATAGTATCGTAGCCAACACTGCGTCCTATTTCTTCAGCGATGTCATGTGGGCCTGTTAGGTCGAGACGTTGCGCTGGAACAGTGATGTGATAATTATCAACATCTTTTGAAAAAGTAATGCCATAACGATGGATCCAAAGTTCTATATGAGCTTCTGTTATGGTTGGACCCAGAAGTCTGACAATGTCAGCATGAGAAAAAGACAATGTTCTCGGTACAACAGGATTTTTATATTCATCAAATACACCGACGACTTCCCCACCGGCAACTTTCTGTATTATCCCGACGACATGTCGTGCCGCATCATACGCAATCTCTGGGGTAATTTCATTTTCAAATCTCTTCGAGGCATCAGTTACTAGATTGAGTTTCCGAGAAGTCTTGCGAATAGCAGTTGGTTCAAAGTTCGCAATCTCAATAATGATTCGCTTTGTGTCATTTGTAATCTCGGCGCTTGTTCCACCCTTAACCCCAGCAATAGCGAGCGGTCCTAAGTAATCGGCAATAAGTAGATCTGTGGTAGCCAATTTCTTTTCTTCTTTTGAAAGAGTTATTATCTGCTCGCCTTCATGAGCCATGCGCACCACGATACCGCCATCTATTTTGTCTGCGTCATAAGCGTGCACTGGTTGACCGTCATCCAAGAGTACGAGATTTGTCGCATCAACGATATTGTTGATAGATCGCAATCCGACACTTTCGATCGCATCTCTAAGCCAGCCGGGAGAAGGTCCGACCTTCACATCTTTCATTTCAATAGCAATATATCTGCGGACTATATCGTTTTGTATTTCTATTTTTATACTCAAAGGAAGTCCTGCCTGCGCAGGCAGGTCAGGCAGTGGTTCTGCTTTAAATGTTAAACCTAGAAGCCCTGCTATTTCTCTCGCAATACCTGCATGACCCAAACAATCATGTGCTCTGTCAGGTAAAACAGCGATATCAAATACGTAGTCCTCTTTGGTTTCTTCTATTGATTCTACTTCAAATGCATGAAAAATAATCTTCTCTTTCAAGCTCTCTGCATCAGGGAGTTTCTCTTCAATATGTCTTTGTAACCACTTATAACTTATTTTCATATTTAAAATTGATTGAACCTTAGATCGCCTTGGTAGGCAAAACGAACATCTGGAATATTAAATTTTACATTAGCTACCCGATCAAGCCCCATACCAAATGCAAAACCAGTAACCTTTTCTGGGTCATATCCGACCGATTTAAAAACGTTGGGATGGACCATACCGGCACCACAGACTTCCAACCATTTTTCGCCGACCTTCACATCTACTTCAAACCCCGGCTCAACGAACGGAAAGAAACTTGGACGAAGTCGTATTTCTGTATTTTCACCGAAAAGTTCCTTGAAGAAAGCTAGCATTGAGCCTTTCATATGCTCGACAGTAATTCCTTCTCCGACAACAAGCCCTTCGACTTGATGAAACTGCATTTCATGGGTCGCGTCGGTCGCTTCATTACGAAATACTTTCCCCGGCACAACGATCGCAAAAGGCGCGCTATGCGTCTCCATGTAGCGGATCTGCACTGGAGAAGTGTGTGTGCGAAGGACATAGCCAGGGCGATCCTTGATAAAGAAAGTGTCTTGCATATCTCGAGCTGGGTGATCCTTGGGGACGTTGAGCGCATCGAAATTGTGATACTCATCTTCAAGCTCAGGTCCAGTCACCACTGAGAATCCTTGCTTGGCAAAGATAGACACAATCTCCTCCGTGACTAGGGTTAGAGGGTGGAGAGTCTCCTTTTGAATAGCATTAGATTCCATAGCCAAACTATACAGAAAATATAGCTTTTTTACAATTTTGGTAAATAAAAACCCCAATTTTTAATCGGGGTTTTAGTAATACAATCCTAGCCTTAGTTAATCTTTTTAACTAACTCAACAGATTTTTTGTGATTTTTTTCAATAAGAGACATGTAGTGGTCTGAATTTTTTGCCTTAAGAACTACATTATTAAAAAAATGTAAGTAGTAATCCTTTTCGGGTAATCCTTCTAAAAGATTTTTAGCTATAACCAGCTCACAAGCCTCTTTTGATAACCAAAGCGGTATATTTGATTTTACACAAATCGTCTCTAGATCCTTAAAAGAAAGTTGGTGCGATATTAATCGCTTCCAATAAATCTTTTGTAACTTTTCCACTGATTCAAAAGGGGTTGCTTTTGCATACTCTATAGCAGAACATAACCCCTGAACCTGGTCTATCTCAATCATCTGCTCTATAGCTTCATGCCATAACTGACTGTCGTAGTAATAATGATTTATCCATACGGACAAAACACCGAAAGGATGACCCTTGAATCTAAGAACTAACTCCCTGGCAATTTTGTAATCACAGGTATTATCAATAAATTCCTTCGAGTACTTATTTGAATCTGTACCAGAATCTCTTGTGTACTCATGAAGCTCATTTATAAAGCGGTACAAAACCTTTTTATCTCTAATGCTAATCGTGTCGGTAGATAAAAGTTTGTAAACAATGAGATTGCCCAATGCAATTAAAGACAACGGGAAACGGGTCTTAGGTTTGAGTATGATTTTTACTCTCTCAATACAATCTTTTAATGTGCGCATTTTTACTGTTTTAATAGTGAAGAATATTTATTATATTATAACAT
>OFRM01000166.1_pt1 | contig 30022 bp, 32 predicted proteins | sample 1543101 | NCBI WGS metagenome assembly OFRM01 (sample SAMN07774223, study PRJEB24372) | wastewater metagenome | isolation source: Exp Tend VB 0WW | collected 2016-02
GAATCTCATCTACAAACAGTATAGTGGTCATACCGAGCCGCTGGTTTTGCTTAGCAAGTTCAATCACTTTGTTTATATCAGCCTTGCCACTAGTAACCGCACTGAGCTCTACGAACTCCGCACCAGTTTCCGTAGAGATAATACGTGCGAGTGTTGTCTTGCCGCTTCCTGGCGGACCCCACAAGATGAGGCTGGTTGGTTTTTTGCTGGCAATGATTTGGTGGATGATTTTACCAGTAGATACCAAGTGTTCTTGCCCGACAATGTCGGCAAGTGTGGTTGGTCTCATTTTTTCCGCCAATGGTTGCATGACTCCAGTATACTAGGTTGGATGCTACAAATCAGCGACGAACAATTTGACCAGATTATCAGTGCTGCCATGGACACCATGCCAGAGGAGCGTATTATGGGCCTCAAAAATGTGCTAATCACCTATGCAGATGACCCAAGCCCAGAGCAGCTCCACAAACAAAAGATTGGTCCAGGTCAGCTATTGCTTGGGCTGTACGAGGGCGTACCACTCACACAGCGCGGCAGTGGATACAATATGGTTTTGCCAGACAAGATTACACTTTTCAAGAACCCTATCTTGCGAATCACAGGAGGCGACATGCAATCATTTACCGAGCAGGTGCGCAAGACACTTTGGCACGAAATTGCCCACTACTACGGGCTTGACCATGACCAGATTCACAGACTGGAAAAATAAGCACAACAGTGCTACAATATAGTGAGAAGGGAGCGCTGCCCACGCGAAAAGACGGTAAGAGGCAAGGCGCTTTATTTATTTCATGCAACAAGATCCAACCAAAATCCGCAACATTGCGATTATCGCGCACGTCGACCATGGCAAAACAACACTTGTGGATGGCCTGCTCAAGCAATCCAAAACATTCCGTGACAATCAAGCCGAAATGAGCCAAGACCTTATCATGGACTCTGGTGACCAAGAAAAAGAACGAGGCATTACCATTACCGCCAAGGTTACGGCCGTGCAACACGGTGATTATCGTGTAAACATCATCGACACGCCGGGCCATGCTGACTTTAGTGGTGAAGTCGAGCGTACACTTAACCTTGCTGATGGCTGCCTGCTTATTGTTGACGCTCAAGAAGGCCCCATGCCTCAAACCAAGTTTGTACTTGGCAAAGCACTGGCAAATGAGCTCAAGCCAATTGTTATTATCAACAAGATTGACAAGCCCGGCTCACGTATCAAAGAAGTCGAAGACGAACTCGCTGACTTATTCCTCGAGCTTGCAGTCCACGAAGATCAACTTCACTATCCTGTCTATTACGCAATAGGCCGGGCCGGCAAAGCTTGGATAGCACCGCCCCAGGACGTCGAGGCAGATGCTGATCTTGAAGTAATTTTCCAAGCAGTCATCGACAAGATCCCTGCGCCAACTGTCGAGCTCGAAAAGCCATTCCAGATGCTAGTTACGGCATTGGGGCACGATACTTTCAAGGGTAAGTACGCCATAGGCCGTATTACTCGTGGTCGGATCAAGCCCGGTGATCAAATCGCATTGTGTAAAAAGGACGGCACCGTCACCAAGGCAAAAATCGATAATGTGTTCATGAGCCGCGGCGTCAGCAAATTCGAAGTCCCCGGCGGTATCGCTGGCGATATCGTGCAGCTGACGGGTGTTGCAGACGCTCAAATCGGCGAGACAATCTGTGACGCCGAAAACCCAGACGCACTGCCAATTATTGAAGTTGAGGCCCCAACACTACGTATTTATATGGGCCCCAACACATCACCATTCAAGGGTCTCGAAGGTGAGTTCAACACCGGTCGTCAGATTGCGGAACGTCTCAAAAAAGAGCTTGAAACTAATGTTGGCTTAGAGGTTGAAGAAGACGGCATCGGATTTACGGTTGCTGGTAAGGGCGAACTGCACTTAGGTGTGCTTATCGAAACCATGCGCCGCGAAGGCTATGAATTTGAAGTAGGCCGCCCGCAAGTTGTTACCAAAGAAGAAGACGGCAAAACCATGGAGCCAATCGAAGAGGTCCTGATTGAAGTGCCAGCCGAACACGTTGGCGCTGTCCAGATGGAGCTCGGGGCTCGTCGTGCAACACTCAAGGAGCAATTCGCTAGTCCTAAGGGCGTCACTAAGCTTGTTTATGAAATGCCAACTCGTGCACTATTAGGTATGCGCAACATCCTACTGACCAACACTAAGGGTACGATTGTTATGAACTCGCTCACTATTGGCTATGAAGTGCAGGGGCCTGCACTGCAACAACTACGCTCCGGTGTGTTGATTAGTTTCATGACTGGTACATCCACACCGTATTCACTTCAGAACGCAGAAGCTCGCGGCACAACCTTTATTGGCCCAGCCGAAAAGGTCTATGCCGGCCAAATCATTGGCCTCAATACTCGTAGTGAAGATATGGAAATCAACATCTGCAAGCCAAAGCAGCTGACCAATATGCGTACAAGTTCCAGTGATGGCGTTGTGCAGTTGACACCTCCAACAATCTTTAGCCTCGAGCAGTGTCTAGACTTTCTTGAAAATGACGAACTACTCGAAGTTACACCGCAGAACCTGCGTATGCGTAAACGCGAACTAGACCCCAACAAACGCAAACGCCAAAAATAGTCGTTTGACAGGGGCTTAGTGCTTGTGGTTGACTACCAGCATGTCAGCCAAAACAAAAACTGTAGATCATTCGGGGCTTAGAGCGAATGTCATACGTATAGCAAATGCCCATTTTGTTTACGTAGTCATACTGGCCGTTCAAATCATGGTCTACGATGCATGGAAGCTTATTAATCCAGATTTCGTACTGAGGCGTTGGTCAATTACGGCCCTCCTATTGGCTGCCACGACTATCGTATGGCTGACTGCTCGTCTCAAGGCTCGTGCCCACAACACTTATCAGTATCTCATCTATCTTTTAATTGTTGCTGATATCGCTGCTGCGTCCCTCATGGTTTATAGCCAGCGCGGCATGGCAAGTCGAGCGGTGGCGCTATATGCAGTACCAATCATTACTGCCAGTGTACTGCAGCGCCGGAGTATTATTTTTGCTACGTCTTTGCTGTGCATCGCGGCGTATACGACCACTGCAGTTCGCTATTTTACCGTCTACTTCAATGAAGGGTATAAGATTGAACTGTATGGCGAGATTGGGTTTTACTCGGCCGGATTCCTATTATTAGCAAGTTTGTTGTGGGTGGTAGTGCGTGCTCGGCAAAAACGTTAGCTATTTGAGTGCCCGACAGTGTCGGCTTCGTCTTCTATCTCGTGACCCAAGATTTCTTCTATCAAGTCCTCAATCGTAACGATGCCCACAATCTTATCGTCACGCTCAACCGGCATGAGGTGAGAATGCGCACCAATAAACCTGCGAAATAGTGTGTCCAGCGCAGTCATGCTGCCGACCATTTTAGTTGGATGAATAGGGAGCTCTGTGAGTGGCACTGGGCTATGATCAAAATCGATGTCTACGAGGTCTTTCATCAATAAAACACCACGGCACTCCTTTTTATCTGCGCTGAGTATAGGTATGCGACTCCACGCACGTCGTTTGATTTCGTCTATGACTGCTGCATCTATGATGGTGTCTTCGGGAAGCCAGTAAACATTTTTGATTGGGGTCATGATACTCTTGGTGCGTTTTTCACTCAGGCTCAGCGTGCTTTTCATAATCTCAATTTCGTCTTCATCAAGCTCTGTCTCGGCGCCCGGGCCTAGGTGTTCACTGATGATAAGTCCTAGCTCACGACGGCTGTGGAGTTCTTTGTTCTCTGGACCAACAAGTCGGTCGAGCAGTAGCTGTAGCGGTTTGGATATTGGGTAGGTGACGATAATCATCAGCTTCATGACAGGTGCTAGGACTGCGCAGTAGCGGAGGGCAATGCGGCTGAACCAAGCTTGCGGGATTACTTCACCAAATACGACAATGAGTAGCGTGCTCAGGAGACCAGCAATAAGCCCCGTCATATGATGCTCAAGCGTGAGAGAAGTGGCTGATACAACTGCAACGTTCACAAAAAGTAGGCTAACCAAAGTGAGGTGGCTATTCCGCCGGAGCGGCAAGACTTTTTTGGCATCAGTGTTACCAAGCGATGCTTTGCGTTCTAAATCTCTGGTTTGTAGGCTCAGCAACGAAACGTTGAGCCCCGAACACATGCCAGAAGCGGCAACGAGAAGCAGAATTTGGATGACAAGCAATGACTGTTCCATTTAGGCAGTTAGTATACCATGATTTGCAGACCTAATGCTGGTTGCAAGCCTGAGAACGTGACAAAAATCACAGGTCAGAAACTTGCAAAAGACAAACGCAAGGCATAAGCTGAATATGGAAGTGTGAGGCTTCCGTAGACCCTGGGCAATCGCCCGGGGTCATTGTTTTATGTAGTGGCCGATTGTTTGCAGCTCGTGCAATAGCCTTGAAGCTCTAGACTATGTTCGGTAATTCTAAAGTCAAGATGCGCAGCAAGTTGGTAGAGCGCAGTCTCAATCTCAGGTGTTTCGTTGAATTCCATGATTCGTTCACACCCGATACAAATAGCGTGGTGGTGGTGCCCCCGGAATATATTGCTGAGCTCGAGTTTGTACTTCCAGCCAATAGGAACGCGCTGTACGATGTTGAGCTGTTCTAATAACTCAATAGTACGGTACACGCTGGCACGATCACACGCCGATGCAACATCTTTGACCAGCTCGCCCATAGTCATGCTTTCGTGGCTGCTCAAGGACTCAAAGACAACACGACGTGGTTTTGTCAGACTGTAGCCATTGCCCTGAACGATTGATGCAAAAATAGTGCTGGATGCGATCATATTGCATATTGTATCATAATTGCGACAAAGTTGCAGTATTGCATGATTGCGGCTACGATTTAGTCAAGTAAACAAGGATTATTTTTTAGATGGCAACATACGGACTGGTTATATTTTATTCTTTAATCGGTGGAGTTATTTCTTTGGCGGGTGGCATCTTGCTGCTCAGTCGTAAAAAGACTGCACAAAAACTTGCAGACTATGCCATGCCATTTGCAGCTGGCGCGCTGCTTGCAGCGGTGTTTTTGGACTTGCTCAAAGAAGGCGTCGAAGCTGCGTCAGTCGACACGGTCATGATGGCCACACTTGCTGGCGTGTTGATATTCTTTTTGGCTGAACGTTTTTTGCACTGGTTTCACCACCATCATCAACACCCCGGCAAGCACTCTGACCCGACCATTGGACTAATTGTAGCTGGCGATACGATTCATAACGCCATGGATGGCGTGGCAATCGCAGCAGCATTCTTGGTCAGCGTGCCAACAGGCATCGTGACGACACTAGCGGTAGCTGCGCATGAACTACCTCAAGAAGTTGGTGATTTTGGACTGTTGTTAGCAAAAGGTATGCGACGTCGTGATGTTTTGCTCGTCAACATATTTAGCGCACTTGCGACAACGGTAATGGCGGTGTTAACCTTTTCACTTGGCAGTGACGAGCGACTGCCAGTAGGAGCATTGCTTGGCTTGAGCGCTGGGTTTCTGCTCTATATAGCTCTGAGCGACATCATCCCAACCATACACGAACGTTCACCTAAGAAGAAACTGTTTGACCTCCAGCCACTTCTGCTTTTGTTGGGCGTATTATTCGTAGGGATAGGGATAAACCTGTCTCATCGCTATATACACGAGTCGCATCCACAACAAGTCGAATCATCACAGCACGAGCATGAATCGACTGACCATTCCGAATAGAGTCCATTTGCCGTACAATCACACACGTGAATGATTCAGCTGTTCTTAGACTTCGAATCCAGAAACGGCTGAGGCCATTATATTGGGCAGCGTTTTTTAATGGTCTTGTGTTTTGGTATGTTGTTGATAAGTTGCTAACCACGAGGATTGGTGTGAGTACGTCATTGCTTGGCATCATGCTCGCCGTCATGGCGATTGTTACGGTTGCAGGAGAAGTGCCGTCGGGTATATTGGCTGATCGTTGGAGCAGAAAAGGAGTGTTGATTATCGCATTGTTATGCCTAGGTGCATCAACACTGTTTGGTCTTTTTGCTCGCTCACCCTGGCATTACTGGGGTTTGTGCATATGCTGGGGCGTATATGCAGCCATGTATTCAGGCACATATGAAGCTATGGTATACGACGTGATTCTTGAAGAGTCAGGGGACGAAACGAGTTATGAGCGCCTGTTTGGGCGCGTTGGCCAATTTGAGTCTGCTGCACTTGTGATTGGTTCGCTGGTAGGAGGGCTATTCCTCGCAACTAACTCATTGCGTTGGCCATTTGCGATGTCATTGTTGAGTACAGTGTTAGCGCTTATATGTATTATGCGATTCCGTGAGCCGCTGGTCCACAAATCGCACGACGCCATACATATAACAAAACATATTAGAGACACCTTCCGCGCCGTTGTTGGATCGAGAGAGCTTATCCATTACTTTGCAATCAGTCTGTTCTTGGGCGTCACACTACGAGTGTATTGGGAATATACACAGTTTTGGTACATCCAGCTTGGGCTACCCAAGAGCGTATTTGGTATTGCTGCTGCATTGCTGCTCGCAACAATATGGCTGCGTAGCTTCATAGCTAACCGGCTAAGCATTCAAAGGAATCTTGTCTTATTTATTTGTTTGGGTATGGCTGTTGGATTCGGCTTACTCTTGACGATAGCAAACCCATGGGTTGCTGTGGCTGCAAGTTTTGGTGCTATGGTGTGCAACCAGCTCGCATGGCTAGCCCTAAATACTCTTCAGCAAGATCTGCTTCCTTCGCGGCTTCGCGCCGGTGCCACATCTGTATTCAATAGTTTAGGCAATGTTGCCTTTGTGCCGATTGGTATTATCTTTGGCTATCTTGCACTGGACGGGGGCATAACTCGCGCTGCCTGGGTGCCGGTGGTTATCATGCTCTGTTCTGCCACAACGGCGTATAGCGCTATGCGATTACACAGACATACCGTAGAATAGAAGTATGCTGATTGTGGTTATTTTGATAGGTTTGCTGAACGCCGGGCTACTAGTTTTCGTACTAGTGCGTAGCAGGAAGCCAGCAGAGGATTCGTCGGCAGCGTTGTTGCTCAAGCAGGACCTGACAACCATATCTGAAAATATGAATAGTTTGCGCGAAGGGTTGCAGAAGCAGTTAGATACAAAACTGACCCAGTCCAATAAACAGATGGTTGATCAATTCCAGGAAAGCGCTAAGATTATCAAAGATGTTACGGCTAAGCTGACGACACTAGAGAAAACTAATCAGCAAGTTGGGGATATTGCAGGGGAGCTCAAGACCCTACAGAATGTGCTACAGAACCCAAAGCAACGCGGTGGGATGGGTGAGTATTATCTGCAGACGGTCCTAGAGAACATCTTGCCACCAGGCCAATTCAAACTTCAGTACGCGTTCAAAGACGGCGATATCGTTGACGCGGCGATATTTATAGACAAAAAGATTCTGCCAGTAGACAGCAAGTTTAGTCTAGAGAACTACAACCGTTTGGTGGAGGAAACAGACAAAGACAAGCGCGAAGCTCTGGCGAAATTATTCAAAGGTGATCTCAAAAACCGCATCGACGAAACAGCCAAATATATCAGACCGAGTGAAGACACCATGGATTTTGCGTTTATGTTCATTCCATCGGAGGCGATTTATTATGACTTGCTGATTAACAAGGTGGGTGTGACCAACACATCGGCGCGTGATTTAATGGAGTATGCATTCCGCGACAAAAACGTGATTATCGTCAGCCCGACCACATTTATGGCGTATCTGCAGACGGTACTGCAAGGGTTGCGCAGCCTACAGATTGAAGAAACGGCCAAAGAGATCCAGGTGCGGGTTGGGCAGCTCGGTCAGCATATAGGTGCATACGACACATTCATGCAGAAACTTGGTAATAGTCTGGGCACGACAGTCAACCACTACAACACTGCGCATAAAGAACTGAAAAAGATTGACAAAGACATTGTTAAAATCGCCCATACGAGCCCTGGTATTGAGCCGCTATTAATTGATAAACCAACGCAGGAGGATGCATGATATTTAAGAAAAAACCAAAGATTTTTGATCGAGTGCTCCCGTGGGTTATTATCGTCACGGGATTCTTGGGCCTGTTAGCATCATTTATGCTGACTGTTGATAAGTTCAAAATCCTCAAAGACCCAAACTTTATCCCAGAGTGCAATCTTAACCCGATTTTTAGCTGTAGTTCTGTTATGAGCCAGCCACAAGCAGAGATTTGGGGCATACCCAATACGATATTTGGCATTATTGCGTTCTCTGCGATTATTACAATTGGCGCGGCTATGCTATTTGGCGCAAAGTACAATAAACGGTTCTGGCAGTTGTTTCAGCTTGGAGCTCTAGGCGGCCTATTGGGTGCTGGCTACCTGTTCTTCCAGGGCGTATACCGTATTGGTGCCGTCTGCCCATGGTGTGCGCTCACTTGGGTATCGGTTATTGCCCTTAATGTATATCTGCTTGTGTGGAATCTCCGCACTGGCAATATAACGTTGCCCAAACGGTTTAAGTCGGCTGGCGCGTTCATCCAGGCCAACCATGCTGGCATTCTACTGAGCATCTATATTGTTATTGTATGTCTGATTCTCAAACGGTTCTGGTACTTCTTCGCAGGCTAATGGTTTTGTTTGATGAGGTCGAGTGTAAGCGCGGCAGTCCAGGAGAAGTTTGGTGCACCGATTCCTGAGCCATCCAGAGGGTTGAAATATTCATAGCAGCCCGCATGGGCGACCATTGTCACAGTATTTTTGCTCAATATGTCCGCTTCTGCATCAAACCCGTAGCGTCGTAACCCATCGATAATCATCCAGTTTGTATTTATCCAGGTTGGCCCTTGCCAGTAGCGATCGGCATCAAACCATGCGCTGTTGTGCGGTACGCTTGGCACTGGGAATGGGGTGCTAAATGAGCCGTCATCTTTGAGCATTTCAACCAAGTGCTTTGCTCGTTCTTGGCTGATTGCGCCGGAATAGAGTGGTGTAAGTGCGGCAATACTTGGTTCTTTGATGAGTCGATGAGAGATGAACTCACGTGAGTAATATTGAGACGAATACGGGTCCCATAACTGTTCGAGTGCTTGCTCAGTCTTGCTCATGTGTTCAGCTAAGTCGACAGGAATGTCTTCGCGGATAGCTTTGGCGATGCTTGCAAGCTGCTGGTTTGCACGCGCAAATATGGCGTTAAAGGTGACATCTTCTATGGCAAATAACGCGTGGTCCAGGATGCGTTTGATATCGTAGTTTTTGCGTCGGAGCCGACGCTGTGAGCTAAACAGGGCTAGCATATCGATGATATTGGCACGCTGCGAGCCAGGCACAAATCTCGTGTCACGTCTGAACAGTGACGGGAACCAACCCGCATGGAGCCATTCTATCGCACCAATCCAGGTTGCTTTTTGTTTGGTGTGTAACTCGCTAATCCAAGGTGGCGTATTATCAAGTCCGACCTCCCATGGATGAATCTGTAGCACCAATCCTTCATTGTGGGGGTCTCGCTCAGCATACAGCCAGCGATGATAGGCAAGTAGAGCTGGGTAGGTTTGTTTGTACCAGCTGCGTCGCTCAGGCAGCTTCATTTTTTGGCCAATCTGTACAATCGCCTCAGCCAGGAGCGGTGGCTGGGTGATGCCACTGGTGCGCATGCCGTCTGGTGAGTTAGGGTTTAGCCAGCTCCGCCAGATATTTGCGTCGCGAACATAGGCCGGGCTTCGCAGGATCATATGAGGCACCATACCGTTGTGCCACTGGGCTTCGAGAAGACTCAGAATCTCAGTCTTAGCTCGCTCTATATCTACATGTCGTAATCCAATAGCGGTAAAACAACTATCCCAGAGCCATTGATGTGGGTACAAACCGTCCGCTGGTGCCGTATAAACCCCACGATCATTCGTGCGCAACACATCGGTGCAAGTTTGGACAATATCAACCGGTTCCACCACAGGCTCTTCCATGCCCTCAGTATACCCTAAAATTATCGCACTAACGCTTGCAAACCAAGTCCCCATGGCTATACTTTTGATATGAGCTTTAGTACGCCAGGAGCAATTGATCTACATGTCCATCTTCGAGAGCCTGGAAATAACACTGCAGAAACGATAGAAAGCGGTACACGTGCTGCGTTATTGGGTGGATTTGTGATGGTGGCTGATATGCCAAACAATCCAGGCATGCCAGTACACTCATTGGAAAGACTCGTTAGCAAGCATACACTCTCAGAGAAGACGGCATGGATACCAACTGCGTTCTATGCAGGAGCACAGCCAGAGACTTATGAGGCAGGAAATCTTACCGCTATGGCTGACGATGCCATTGGCCTTAAGCTCTACGGTGACCCAACAACGGGGAACCAGAATACGTATGAAGCAGCTGAGTTTCGCGAGATAGTTCAAGAATGGCATGCAGCAACTCCCAGCAAGCCAATAATGTTTCATCCTGGCGTGGGTAATTTGCAGGATATGATAGGGCTTGTTGCTCAGGATAACGATCATCCGCTTCACGTTTGTCACGTTAGTAATGGTGAGCAGATTGCGTATGTCCAAGATGCCCAGCGTAAGGGTTTGATTGTCACTACAGGAGTCACTCCTCATCATCTTTTGAAGACATCTCATGATGTTTACACAGAAGGAAAATTTGCTGAAATGAAGCCGCCGTTGGCGAGGGCTGATGAAGCTGATGCACTGCTATGGATGCTTGACGAAGGTATCATTGATGTCGTAGAAACGGACTTTGCTCCCCACTCACTAGAAGCAAAGTTCGAAGCCGAACATGAAGGCAGCGATTGTTACGGGGTACCGGGTATAGAGAATGTCTTGCCATTACTTTTCTACCAAGTAAAAGCCGGTCGATTAAGTATGGATAGGCTTGTAGATGCGACGTTCACGCGGCCTTCTCGGATACTTGGTGTACGGCTGGATGAGACAACTGTGGTGCAATGGAGCGATGAGCTGTACCGTATTGGTGATGATGATGTTGCTGCTAAGTGCGGTTGGACACCGTATATGGGCATGCTTGCTATTGGACGAGTGGAGTACGCCAGAATTGGTGGACGAACGGTAGTGTCAAATGGCAATCCGCTGGAAAAACATCCAGAAGTTGTCGAGCAACGCGGACATTTGATTTTCTAAATAGGTGCTATCTACAAGAAATCGGTAATTGGTTCTGCCATGTCCCAAAGAGTTTCGAATATTGACCGCTGGGTGTCAGCAAAGTGCGGGCTTTCTATCTCGAATCCATTAATCTGCACGTTCTTCAGGTAAACGGTTGCGTACACATCGTCGTACATGAGGGTATCGCCCTTAATCTTAATGACGCTCTCATCAAGCACTCGGATATCTTCTAGCCGTGTCCTTGAAATAGCTGACCCAGGGTATGTAAACTGACGGATTGATTCTAGCGCATATGAGGTTGGGTTTATAAGTACCTTTTCTGTAATCTCACGGTTTCTTGACTCCTCCACAAATCGTTCGTAGAAGCGCATACCAACATAGCGACCACGCCCCCAGTCGCTGAAGACATACACAGTATTTTTTGCACCGAGTGTGTTCCAGTAAAGCTGCCTAGCGCCTGAGCGATCTTTATAGTATTTCACTGCACTATTGTCTTGAGCTTTATCCGGTGGACGGACGGCTATAGTCTGCTCTAGTGCAGACAGGTCAGCCTTTAGACGCTGAACGCGAAGCATCTCTTCGTCCAGCCCATGATGCATCGCACCGACAGAATAGGGACGAATCATCTTGTAGCTTTCGCCAATGACTTCCTCGGCAATACCTAGCTCAAACAGCCTTTTTAGACCTTCGTATACAGAGCTACGAGGTATCTCGGCATATTTAGTAATCTCCTGAATACGCAGCTCTTTATGCGCGACCAACAACAAGTATATTTTGGCTTGATTTTCACTCAATCCAAACTTGATAAGTTCTTTCTCTAAATCGGTCGTACTGGACATAATTTCTCCCTATGACGACGGAGTTCGTCGTCAAATTTACGGTTCTTTAACAATGACACATACTTTGCTCAAGTTCAACTTTAATGGGTAGGGGTGAGGGGTATAAAATATGGCAAATAAAGGATTTGAATTTGCGGGAGCACAGTTGGATTGGCCAATTGGCTCCGCTGCTGGCATGACAAATTACCCAACTATAGAAGGGGTGGCGGCCCGGTTTGATACACTTACGGCATCTGGTCTTAGTGTGGTTCCACTTGGCAGCTGGAAGTTGGGTGGAGAAAGTGGTGGTAATGGTTATGACAGGACAAGTACAGGCTGGGAGCACGTACGAGTGGACGAGTATCTGGATTTAGCCACCGGTGCTGGCAACAACGCCAAGGGCTTGCCTGGGCCTGGTACGGATAATGGCATGCCGCGTTTGCCTGACTTTTTAGACATGGCGCGGTCAAGAGGCGTGGAAGTAGGATTAAGTCTATCCCCACACACACCTGAGCCTCTGCAAGAGATGCCGGAGATTCTTGAGCTTGGCCGAAAAGCGCTGGCCGCAGGCGTGCTTTATGTTGAAGTAAACCTGAGTTGCCCTAACGTGCCTGGTCGCCCACCCTTTTACCAAGACACGGAAGGTGTTTCGGCGTTCTTTGACATGGTTGCTAGCGGTAAGGTCATGCTGAACCGCTATGGTAGTCCCGGGCTATACCCAAAATATGGACCACGAACAGAAGGGGATTACCGCAGCCAACCGACGCTTTGGAGTGTTGGTGGTCAAGTGACAAGCAATACCTTGGGGAACCAAGAGCCCAAAGACGCTGACGGTAACCCAGCTATCGAAGTCAATGGGGGCAAGGCGGGTATGAGTGGCCCTGCGCTTGCATGGTTAGGAGAAGAGCAGCTTCGTCGAGCCGTTAGGCATGAGTTCAGAGGTCAAGAAATTGTGAGTGTGCTTGGAGCTGCTACTGGCGCTGATGTTAAGCGCCGGCTTGATATGGGTGCTGCGTTAGTCCAACTGGGTTCTGTATTGTACTGGCCAGAACTAGTTGGGTGCGAGACGCCTGCGCAGGTGGTTGAACAAGTTAAAGCCCAGCTTGTTGAAGAGATGGCAGCTTAGCGGAAGTTGGTGAACGATGTTGGGAAGTCGAAGTCTTTGGACTTGATAAGCTGCATGACGGCCTGCAAATCGTCTTTGCTGCTACTAGTCACGCGCACTTCTTCGCCCTGAATCTGGGCCTTAACTTTGGGGTAGTCGGTACGAATAAGGTTAGTAATCTTTTTGGCTTTGTCTTGATCTAGCCCTTGGATGAATGGTACTAATTTGGTGGTTTTGAGGTTGCTGGTGATGGACTCTTTACTGACGTCCAATGTTTTTTGGGATAACCCACGCGTGCCAAGCTTTTTGCGTACGATGTCCAGGATAGCGTCAATCTGCCAATCACCACTGCCCGTCACCTTCAGACCGGCCTTGTCACCATCTATCCAGTCGAGCTCTGCTGGAGTGCCCTTGAAGTCGTAGCGGTTAGCGATTTCACGTTGAGCCTGATCGAACACGTTGTTCATTTCTGCCTTGTCGTAGTCAGATACAATATCGAATGAAAAGTTTGCCATATCTGTATTATACTTAATACCAATGAACTATACGAATTCTCAGATTCTGGATGCTGCTGGTGTGCTGAAGGCACGCCAGGCAGAGATGACCAACAAGTCAGATATTCTCAAGGCAATTGAGCTAAAGGCGTTATTTGACCAGATTAAGACGTTGGCGCCAGAGGAGCGCAAAGCATTCGGACAAGAGCTAAATAGTTTACGGCAGGAGCTCAAAGCAATTGCTGATGAGCAAGCAGACGAAGCGGGGCAGCTTGCGCCGATTGATATCACCGCTCCATTTGATATCAACGCCAAGCTTCCTAGCTTATTCTCAAGTGAGTTGGGTAGCCGTCATCCTATCAATACGGAGATTGAGCGCATCGTGGACATATTCTATCGTATGGGCTTCACAGCGGTGGATTCGCCAGAGCTTGATGACGACTACCATATGTTTGAATCACTCAACTTCCCAGAAGGCCACCCAGCCCGCGATGATTACGACACCTTTATGACGACACAAACAGACAGCAAAGGTAAACCATTTGTTTCTCCTGCGCACACGAGCACCATGGAACACCGTGTATTCAAAAATTACAAAGCAAACCTGGATAAAGGCGAACCAATCGCTGTGGTTATCCCCGGTCGTGTCTTCCGTAACGAAGATATTGACGTTACACATGAACACACCTTCTATCAACTAGAGGGCGTCTATGTGGGCAAAAAGATTCATGCCGGGCATTTGATTGCGACGCTCCAGACTTACTTGAGCGAATATTTCCAACAAGACCTCAAGGCCAAGATTCAACCATTCTATTTCCCGTTTACTGAGCCGAGCTTTGAATTTGCTGTGGAGCGCCCCGACATCTTGCGCAAAAACGATAGCGAGGAGCAAAAATGGCTCGAGCTAGGTGGCTGCGGGATGACACACCCTAATGTGTTGCGCGCAGCGGGCATTGACCCAGAGATTTACACTGGTTTTGCCTGGGGTTTTGGCATTGAACGCATGGTTATGATGAAAAACAGCATAGAAGACATCCGACATTTCGAATCGGGCAAACTAGAATTCCTGAGGCAGTTCTCATGAAAGTAAGCATAAATTGGGCACAGCATTTTAGTAACGTGGACTTGAAATCAATCCCAACGGACGAGTTATTAACTAAAATTGGTGAACAGTTAGGTGCAGTTGAGGACGTAACCGAGTGGGGGTCACGCTATGACAAAATTGTGGTCGCCAAGATTATGTCTGTTAGCAAACACCCAGATGCCGACAAACTAAACCTATGTCTTATAGATGATGGCGGCGTTACGGATGGTATCGAGAGAAACCCAGATGGGCTTGTGCAGGTTGTATGTGGTGCGCCCGTTGTAGAAGTAGGCATGGTGGTGGCATGGCTGACGCCCGGCGCAACCGTACCTGCGAGTGTTGGTACGGAGCCATTTGTGCTTGATACCCGAGAAATCCGTGGTATTCCGAGCCCTGGAATGCTTGGCACGCCAAGCGAGCTTGGCCTGAATGACGACCACTCGGGCTTGCTTAATATTGACCCCAAAGAAGTCGGCGAAGCCAATACCAAGCCAGGTACGCCGTTCAAGAATCTCTATGGTTTGGATGATGTTGTGATTGACTGTGAAAACAAGATGTTTACCCACCGTCCAGACTGTTTTGGTATTTTGGGTGTGGCGCGTGAACTGGCTGGCATTAGCGGGCACGCTTTTAAAAGCCCGGACTGGTATTTGAATACTCCAAAGTTTGAATCCATGCCAACTACACTCCCAGTCAAAATATTTAACGAAGCACCGGAGCTGGCGTCACGTATGATGGCTGTTGTCTTGGACGATGTCATCATCAAACCGAGTCCGATTTGGCTGCAGGCAGCATTGACGCGTGTGGGAATCAAATCGATCAACAACGTCGTCGATGTCACGAACTTCGTCATGCAGTTAACCGGGCAACCGATGCATGCTTTTGACTATCACAAAATCGTAGAGCGCAGCAGTGGCGACGCGGCTGTACTCGGCCCACGCATGGCAACCGACAAAGAACCATTAACCGTACTTGGCGGCAAAAAACTCACCCTCACCACCCAAGATATTGTCCTAGCAACCGACAAAGAGCCAGCCGACTTGGCCGGTGTGATTGGCGGCGGTGAAACAGAAGTTGATAGTAACACGACCGCCGTACTGCTAACCTGCGCAAGCTTTGATATGTATGCGATTCGCCGTGCAAGTATGCGCCACGGCGTGTTTACCGAAGCTGCCATGCGCTACACAAAGGGTCAAAGCCCGCTCCAGAATGACCGCGCTGTTGCCTATGCTATGGAGCAAATCCTTAAATATGCTGGCGGTCATCAAGATGGTGAGGTGATTGATCTCAAAAGTTATGGTGACCGAGTGCTTGGAAGCGAAGTCAGCATCCATGAGCCAGTCACCGTGCACCCAGATTTCATCAATGTCCGGCTAGGGCTGAGCCTATCTGCCGGGCAAATCACTCAACTGCTAACGAGTGTGGAATTTGAGGTCGGCACCGTTGGCCAAGAACTCGAAATCCACGCCCCATTCTGGCGAACTGATATTGAAATTGGTGAAGACATCGTGGAAGAAGTCGGTCGACTATATGGCTATGACAAACTACCACTAGAGCTCCCAGCGCGTAGCCTGTCCGCCACCGCCAAAAATCCCCTGTTTGAGATTCGATCTCGTGCACGAGATATATTATCTAAAGCAGGAGCAAACGAAACACTTAGCTATAGTTTTGTGCATGGCGATTTGCTCACAAGAGTTGGCCAAGACCCAGCCAAAGCATATAGCTTGGGCAATGCGTTGAGTCCAGACCTCCAATACTACCGCCTGAGCCTGACACCAAGTCTGCTAGACAAGGTACAGCCCAACATTAAAGCCGGCTATGATGCGTTTGCATTGTTTGAAATCGGCAAAACTCACTTGATTGGTGAGTTGACAGACGAAGGAGTACCGCAAGAGTTTGAGCGTGTTGCATGTGTGATAGCGGCCAAAGACACAATCCAGGGCTCTGCCTTCTATGGTGCCAAGCGCTACTTGACAGCGCTACTTGACGGCCTCGCTATTACCGCCGATGTCAAGTATCTGCCAATCGAAGCAGGTAATGACCAATCAAGCACGTACTATGCAGCTGGTCGCTCTGCGGCTGTAATACTCGACGGCATACCTATTGGCTATGTTGGAGAGTACAATCGGGGTGTTACAAGAAGCCTCAAGATACCTGTATATTGCGCTGGGTTTGAGCTAGATATAGCAGCGCTCCAAGTAGCCGCACAAGCCGCAGGTACCCGCTATTCCCCAATCTCTCGGTTCCCCAAAGTCGAGCAAGACTTGTCATTGCAAGTCACAACCGACCGCTCCTACGCTGATGTGCGTGACATCGTTTTTGGGACGCTCGCCACCACTAAACCAGAAAACACTCAGACACATGTCGAACCACTTGACATATACCAGGGGGAAGATACGGCGCACAAAAACATCACGTTCCGTATCCGTATCGTGTCGTTTGAGCGCACCCTTCAGTCCGAGGCTATAAATAAGCTACTTGACGATATTGCTGACAAAGCTCATCAAGAACTCGGCGCGAAGAGGCTGTAAGGTATGCCAACAAAGAAGTCATCACGGGGGCATCGTCAGTATGTCGAAAAGTTTGACGTGTGGCTCATAGAGTTCCTTCGGCGGTGGTATATTCAACTGGCCCGGGGGTCTCTATTCATTGTGTATTTTTGGTTTGGTTTCTTGAAGCTGGCTGGCCTCAGCCCTGCAAGCCCATTGGCTGAGGCACTGACTGCCCAGACCATTGGCATGCAATGGTATGACATATTGTTTGTAGCGCTTGCAGTGTTGGAGTGTATCATTGGCGTATTGTTCCTCATCCCACGCGCCACGCGCGCTGCAATATTTATCATGCTGCTTCACATGGTACTGGTGTGCTCGCCACTTGTACTGCTGCCATCGATGGTATGGCAGAGGCCATTTGTACCCACGCTTGAAGGACAATACATTATCAAAAATGTTGTCTTGGTCGCAGCTGCAATCAGTGTGGCAGCCAGCGTTGTACCGCTTACGGGCAAAATGAAACGCGGCTAACTTCGGCTAGCGGCGTGCTCGTGATAAGCTGGAGTCAATGAAACACGTTTGGAAAATCATCCGTACGACCCGCGAGCTGTGGCCACACTACGCAATCATCAGCTTTTTCACTGTTGGGTTGAGCCTGCTCACGTTATCACAACCACTCCTGAGCGGGTGGGTTGTCGATGAGCTACGCAAAGGCACAGATGCACGAGTTAACTATGTGGTAGGTATTGCCATTTTGATATTTGTCATGGATGTCGCATACACAATCTTTAGCAATATCAGCGGTTACTACGGTGACCAGATCGCAGTTCGACTGCAGAAACTGCTCAGTGAGCGCTACTATGCACATTTGCTCACATTGCCACAGCGTTATTTCGACACAGAATTGTCAGGTAAGATTATTAGCCGGCTCAACCGGTCCATAAGCCAAATCACAAACTTCATGCAGATGATGAGTAATGCCTTCTTGCAGTTCATTTTCGGCACAATCTTTGCGCTGATTGCGGTGGCTTGGTATAGCTGGCAAGTCGCACTTATGTTGTTTTTGCTGTACCCCATCTACATTTGGATGACGTTCCGCACCAGCAGTAGATGGCAAAAGTATCAAGCGACCAAAAACAAGCACACCGATATAGCAAGTGGGCGATTCGCCGAGGCTATAACACAGTTCAAGGTAGTCAAAAGCTTTGTGGCAGAGAAACGCGAGCAGAAATTCTTTGCCGGCCATATGGATAAAGTTGTCAAAACAAACATCCCGCAGTCGAAGTTTTGGCACACTCGTGATATTCAGCGGCGTCTTGTGCTGAACGTTATCTTCTTCATTGTTTACCTGTATATCTTTGTTCAGGCTGCGCACGGGGTGTTTAGCCCAGGGCAAGCAGTTGCGCTTATTTTGCTGGCGATGAATATCCGCATCCCAATCTTTACGATTAGCTTCTTGGTTGAGAGTACGCAAAGGGCGGTGTCTGACAGCAAAGACTATTTTGAGGTTATGGATGTGAAGCCGGAGATTTCCGATGTGCTAGGCGCCAAAGAGCTTCGCGTTCGCCGGGGTGCGATATCATTCCAGAAAATCTCGTTTAGCTACGACAATAAACAGCCTGTCCTTAAGGGCGTGGTACTTGATGTGCAGCCGGGCAGTAAGACGGCGCTTGTGGGTGAGAGCGGCGAAGGTAAGACTACGTTGACTAATTTGCTACTTCGTTTATACGAACCTGAGAAGGGAATAATCAGTATAGATGGTCAGGACATATCGAAGGTGACACAGCTCAGTCTGCGTCGCAATATTGGTGTGGTGTTTCAGGAGCCTGCGCTTTTTAGCGGTACCATTCGTGAAAATATCGGTTATGCACTCGCCAATGCAAGCACCAAGCAGGTAGAGGCAGCAGCGCGAGCGGCGAATGCGCATGATTTTATCACCAAGTTAGACGATGGTTACGATACTCAGATTGGTGAGCGTGGGCTCAAACTGTCTGGCGGGCAAAAACAACGCATTGCCATAGCTCGCGCCTTGCTTAAGGACGCACCAATTCTTGTATTGGACGAGGCAACTAGCAGCCTGGATAGTCGATCAGAGCACATGGTACAAGAAGCGTTGGAGCGACTCATGAATGGTCGCACGACTATTATCATTGCGCACAGATTGAGCACGATCCAGAATGTTGACCAGATCGTTACGTTGCGTGATGGCACGATTGATGAGGTTGGTACGCCGTCTCAACTGGCAAAATCTGGAGGTATCTATGCTCAGCTACTTGATTTACAGCGCGGCAAGAACACTGAGACCAAGAAGAAAAAACTCAGCAAATTCGATATTGCTTCGTAGACACTATTCGTTCTTGGTCGAGACCACGCTATACTTGAGGCCATGAGAAAAGCCGTGCGCGCAATCATTATTCGTAACGAACAGTTGCTAGTCATGCACCGCAATAAATTTGGTACAGAGTACGATACGCTTCCTGGTGGTAATGTAGAGATGGGTGAGACGCTTGAGCAAGCGCTGAGAAGGGAGCTGGCAGAGGAGACGCAGGTGATATTCAAAAACCCCCGCTTGGTTATTCTTGAGCATGCAGGTGACCCCTATGGCGACCAATATATATTCCTCTGTGAGTATGTGAGTGGTGAGCCGGCGCTGCACCCTGACGCCGAGGAAAACTTCATCAACAGGCTAGGCAAGAACCTTTATGAACCTGGCTGGGTTAATGTAGCTGAGCTATCAGACAAGCCATTTCTGTCGGAGAAACTGAAAACCCAAATCATTGATTGCGCGTATAGTGCGTGGCCAAACGTCCCTGTCGAGTTATAGCTCTACTGTTGTCAAAAAACCACTAGCAATGCGTGTACTGCGGGCGTATAGTTTACCTACATCTTTTACATAAAAAGAGACAAGTTCCAGAGGAGGGTATTTTGGCTAAAACGAAACCGCATGAGCGGGTATTTGCAATGACGTTGGCGTTATTATTTTTGGGCACTACGCTGGCAACGGGCGTGGCGGTTGTGTGGACAATTCACAAAGACAACCAAACAAAGAATGCTACGACTGACACTTCGACCCAGGACGCACTGGACAAACTAAATGATAAGGGGACAAAATTGGAAGGAACAAAACTAACTGGCTTTACACCGGTTGATTCGGTGCCAGAGCTACAAAAAATTGACACAAAAGAAGGCGCAGGCGATGCAGTGCCGGCTGGCGCGACAATCACCGCACACTACACAGGAGCAGTGGCGGCTACTGGTGTTATATTTCAGAGTTCTCATGACAGTGGTGATGCTGTCCAATTCGGTCTTGACCAAGTTATCAAAGGCTGGACTGATGGCGTACCCGGAATGAAAGTTGGTGGAACCCGAAGACTTTTAATCCCCGCGGCACAAGCATATGGCGCGACTCCACCAAGCGGTTCGGGAATCCCGGCTAATGCAGACCTAGTGTTTGATATAGAACTTGTCAGTATTGATTAGTAAAAAGAAACAAGGAGCAAAACAGATACAAACAACGCTAAAAACACAACATATAGGGTCTTTACAATAACCACAAGCACCATATATAATAACGAGAGCTAAACTAAAAAAGCCAAAAAGAGGGGCAAAATCATGGTCAAAAACATCACAATCTTTACTACAAACACCTGCGCGTATTGCGGCATGGTCAAAAAATGGCTAGGTGCAAAAGGCTATAATTACGAAGAAGTAAATCTCGACCAATATCCAGAACGCCAAAAAGAAGCATTTGAGAAATCTGGCGCCCTGAGTGTTCCAGTTACAATTGTTACCAAAGCTGACGACTCAGAAGAAGTCGTTGTGGGTTACAACCTTGCCAAATTAGCACCAGCGGTTGCCTAGTCACGATGGTTGACACAGACGCACCAAAGAATCATGCTGTAAAGATCATAGATGTCGTCACTATCGGGGCGGGCCCGGCGGCATTAACGGCCGCAATCTATACATGCCGCGAAGACATAGAAACAGTGCTGTTCGAAAAAGGTGTTGTGGGCGGCCTGGCTGCTATCACTGACTGGGTAGATAACTACCCTGGCTTTCCCGAGGGCTTGGCTGGACTTGACCTGGCAGAGAACCTGCGCAAGCAAGCGGAGCGCTTTGGGGCTGACATCCGGTTAGGGGAAGTACTCAGCATCACCAGGCAGGATGACGGAACCATTAAGCTAGACACAACAGACGGTGATATCTTTGCACGAAGTGTTTTGATTGCTACGGGCAGTGACTACAAAAAGATTGGTGTACCTGGTGAGGCTGAGTACTTCGCCCGAGGCGTACACTACTGTGCGACATGTGACGGTGCATTCTACCGAGACAAGCGGCTTGTCGTCGTGGGTGGTGGCAACTCTGCCGTGCAAGAAGCGCTGTTCCTAACTAAGTTTACGACTCACATTGACCTCTTGGTTCGCTCGACCGTTAAGGCCAGCGAGATATTGATTCATGAGCTAGACAAAGCCGTTGAAGAAGGCAAAATCACTGTACACTTAGGTGTTACGACCGACGAGATTATTGCCGAAGACAACAAGGTGGTCAAAGTCACGGCGACCCAGGACGGAAAACAAGTGGAATACCCGACCGACGGCGTATTTGTGTTCGTTGGTCTACTGCCGAATACCCAGTTCCTCAAGGGTTCAGCTGTAGAGCTTGATGACATTGGTCTGATTAAAACTGACGAAAACCTCGTAACATCTATACCAGGCGTGTTTGCTGCTGGTGATGTGCGCAGCGGCGCTACAATGCAGATAGCAAGCGCTACTGGCGAAGGCGCAACGGCCGCACTCAAAATCCGAGAATACTTAGAGAAGAAATAATGACACAAGCGGTCATATATCATGCCGTACCGGAAGACATGCAAGGTACTGTGCTGTACCCGCGCAATGAGCTTGCAAAAATCTACCCCAAACTGGCTGCCGTGTACACTGCGCAGTACAAAGGTCGCGAAGAAATGGCTGCAACACACATCCCAACCCTTGACTGTAACTGGGGCGATGTATTGTTTATGTCGCCAGTCCATCCACAGGTCGTAATCGATACGATGCGAGCGCACGGGGCGCCTGCAAATTTCAAGCTCCGGGCATATGAAGTTCCGGTTGACATGCTCGATCTGGATAAACTGACCATCATGATAACTGTGGCGCTGGGTGACGACGGCAAACAATTTGTACCATACGACGACACAAAACTCCAGCAGTGGCAAAATATTCCCCAAATAACCCTGGATTACTATGACAAAATGGTTGCCCTAGGTGAGCAGCCCTTTACGTATGGAGGCATTCCTCACTTTCTGTACAAAGGGACGCTAGATGTATCGAACCTAGCGATTATAGAAACAAATACCTAGTACCTAACCAGTTGGAGCAAGTACTTTACCGGCAGGTTGTTGGAGTTCTTCCCAGAGGGCACCGAGATCATCAAAAGTCGTGTCTTCATATGGTTTAAGGTAGCTCTGTCGTGGTGCGATACCGATCACATTTACCTTACTGCCGACATCAACCCAGTAGCCACCCTCGAACAAAGCATCACACTCTCCGTTAGAGTTTAAGTCAGCATCTAAAAGCGCAACCCGCACCACAAAAAGCGCCGTAGGATTCGAAGAGATGTTCTCGATACGCAACGGTGCTTTGACTGCCTGAACCTGCTGCCGGTTGGGCCGAAGCGCAAACATTGCCGTGTAGAGCTCTCCAGCGATAAATGATGCTTCTGGTAAGCGCTGTTCACGGCTTGCATCGTATTCGGCTTGGCTTATTGCGCCTGATTCTAAGTAGCTCATAAAAAATAACTATAACAGGTAAATATACTAAAATCAATAAGGATGGCAATCAGAAGTCGGTTTGCTTGTATCCGTCGAAAAAATCAAAAACGATGTCTGTTGGGTTTTTGCCGGCCGCGAGGAGTTGCAGCCGGAGATTCATGACGAAAGGCTCGCTTCCAGACAGGTAAATCAGACTTGATGGCCTGTCACTACCGAGTATGCGCGTACAATCAATACGTGTCGGCGATATGATTCGAACGGGGTCAAGACCAGGACAACCATCAATGACTTCATCAAAGAGCAGATTCTGTTGTGACCGCGCCGCATAGAGTAGCTGAAGGGGGCGTGTTTGGTTGTGCTCGGTGAGCCATCTCATCATACCCACAAACGATGCGATACCGAGCCCACCGGCTACGAAAATAAGTGGTCGAGAAACATCACGGGGCAAGACAAGATCCCCCATGGCCTGACTAATGGTAATGGCTGCACCCTGTTCAAGCTGCATCAATTTTTGTTTGTAGCTGCTGCATGGACTGGGAATCTTAACAGCGAAGGAAAGCATCGGCTCCTCTGGGAGTGACGTCAGGCTGAAAGTGCGGCTGTCCCCGCGTGAGCCTTCTGCCGGTAGAATTGTGACACTGAGATACTGCCCGGGTTGATAGTCGACAGGTGTTTCGGGAGTCAAAAAAAACTCCCAAACATCACTAGATAGTTGCATTTTGTGCTGAAACGTCGCCTGCATAAGCGCTACACTTTATGCTTTTGACCAAAGCTTCGTTTGACCGTAAGCCATGGGTGTTTGATGAACCATTCGGGGTGGTCGGTGCAGACGCCGACATCAGGATAGAGCCAGCCGATACTACGGCCGAGTGTTTTGCTGTTGATTGTGTACACATACAAGCTGAGCTTGGCGCGTTTAATCATCCAGTATGTTAGGGGGTTGAGTAGCCAGAAGTTGAGCCCGACACCATCGAAGTGTCGATGTTTAGCGAGCTGGATAATGTCAAATGGTTTGGTACGTTCCAGTGCAATTAAAGGGTTTTTTATGCCCGCATCGCGGAGTTTTGTGAGCTCATCGTGTTTGAACGATGCGATGCTGATATCTCTGTGTGAGTGCTCCGTAAGCTCCTCGATAAGTTCGGGCACACAGTCGGTTGATTTTATCTCTACGATAACTGGAATATCGCCAACGGCCCGCAAGGCGCCGTCTAGTGTTGGGACGCGTGATTGTCCGTCGCTGAGCGTGATATTCTGGAGGTCTTTGAGGTCAAGGTCGGCTATTTTGACTCGAGCATTACCGATACGCTCAAGGTCACCATCATGCGACACAACTAACCGTCCATCTTTGGTCTTGTGTATATCAAGCTCAACGGCATCTACACCCAATAGGCGTGCTAATTCGAAGCTCGATAACGTATTTTCTAGAGCTAGCCCCGCGACGCCACGGTGTCCAATGATTTTCATCTGCTCTTAGTGTACAATATATAGCAACGTAAAGGAGTAAAACATGGCAGATTTTAATGTAGTTCTCGACGCAGGTGATGTAGCGGGTGGTGTGATTAACACCGTAATTGAGATTCCAAAATGGTCCACGCTGAAGATTGAATGGAATCGCAAGCTTGCGATATTTGAGCTCGACCGTGTCGAACCAAGTATCTTTGCCAAGCCAACCAACTATGGGTTTATCCCTCAGACACTAGACGAGGATGGTGATGAACTCGACACACTTGTCATCACGAATGACCCAATCCCGACTGGCGTGTATCTAAAGGCTCGCGTGATTGCAGTCCTGAACTTCGAGGACGATGGCGAGATGGATCACAAGGTTGTCTGCGTACCGGACGACGATCGTAACACGGGTGACCAGATTACATCACTTGATCAGCTCCACGACCAATGGAAGCTCAAAATTGAGCATCACTTCAATCACTACAAAGACCTCAAAAAGCCCGGTAGTACAAAAGTGTTGGGCTGGGGTGATGCTGCCGCTGCCAAGGCAATTATCGAAGAGTGCGTCGAGCGCTACGCAAAAGAAGCCTAGACATGACCAACGAGTGGATGGATGAAGCAGAGAATGTTATTGTGGGCTGCTTTAAATCTGTGCGACCCATGCTTCTTAAAGCCTTCGGTAATATTGATGCCACCTTTAAATCAGACAAAACAATTGTGACGATGCTTGATGATTTCGTCGAGACGGAGATTCGCAAAACGCTGATTGCATTTGCTCCAGAAGTCGGTATCGTGGGCGAGGAGCAAGGTGCTGAAGGTGATACTGAGACATTTTGGCTGGTTGACCCCATCGACGGCACCGAGAATTTTGTAAGGGGCCTTACAGGCACGAGAAACATGGTGACCTTAATTTCGGACGGCCAGATTGTCATGACTGTTGTTTATCAGTTTATGACTGACGATCTTTTTACTGCGCGTCGTGGCGGCGGTGCATTCAAAAATGGCCAGCCGGTACATGTGAGTGACCGTCCAGCCAGTCACTCATTTGTAGAACTCAGCTGTCCACTGGACAAACAAGAGAACGCGAAGCTGTTACAAGCTGTGCGTGGATTGGTTGGTGGATACAGAGTAAGCGGTGACTGGCTCAAGACCATAGAAGGCAAGATTGACGTACTCCTGGCCTACAATACAGGAGGCGGCGACTGGGACTACGCGCCACGCGCACTACTGATGGAAGAAGCCGGCGCGGTAGTCGGAAATATCGGTGCAGGCTTAGACGGCTCAACTTATGACTACAAAAACCACAACTTCCTGGCGGCTGCACCCGATGTGTTTGCCAGTCTGAACAAGGCCGCACGCGCCGTCTTAGCGTAATCAATAAGTATTGCGCTTCAGGTAACAACTCCGTACAATAACTGTTGAAAAGCTAACGCTAAAAGAGGGTGGCCATAAACATGAAAACACGTATTGCAATAAACGGATTTGGGCGTATCGGACGAAACGCATTTAAGATCGCATTTGATCGGACAGATTGTGAAATCGTTGCCGTCAATGACCTGACCGACACCAAGACATTGGCTCATCTACTCAAGCACGATAGTAACTACGGAACCTATGAGCATACTGTAACATTTGATGATACTGACATTATTGTGGACGACCACAAGATCAAAGTACTGGCCGAAAAAGACCCTGCACTTTTGCCATGGAAGGACATGAAAGTCGACGTGGTCATAGAGTCTACTGGCTTCTTTACCGACAAAGAAGGTGCGGAAAAGCACATCACTGCGGGTGCCAAGCGAGTTGTTATATCTGGGCCAACCAAGAGTGATGGCGTCGATACCATTGTGCTAGGTGCTAACGAGGACAAGTTGGCCACATGCACACCAGTTATTAGCAACGCAAGTTGCACAACCAACAGCATTGCGGCGGTCATGTCTATATTGGACCAGGCATTTGGCATCGAAAAAGCCATGCTCACCACAGTCCATAGCTATACTGCGAGCCAAAAACTCCAGGATGCTCCTGGCAAAGATTTGCGCGAAGCACGAAATGCTGCAGAAAACATTGTTCCCACAACAACGGGTGCTGCTATCGCAGTTGCAAAGACTGTACCAGCCATGGCTGGTAAGTTCGATGGGCTGAGTGTACGTGTTCCAACTCCAGTCGTATCGCTCAGTGACGTTACTATTCTATTCAAACGAAACGTAACAAAAGAAGAAATCAACGACGTGCTTCGCAAAGCAACCAAGCAGCCATTCTACCAGGGCATTCTGGACATTAGCGACGAGCCTCTTGTTAGCAGTGACTACATTGGTAATAGTCATTCTGGGATTGTCGACTCACTTTTGACAAACGTAGTGGCTGGTAATCTAGCCAAAGTTGTCGTGTGGTACGACAACGAGTGGGGCTATAGCAACCGGCTTGTTGAGCAAGTGGCTGATGTAGGCCGTATGCTTCACGCCAAGCCAGCGAAAGATTAGGAGCAGATTGTGCGTATCGCCGTAAGTACAGACCATGCCGGGTTTCAGAACATCGATAAGCTTAAAAAGCTACTTACCGAGATGGGGCACGAATGTGTTAGCTTCAGTCCAACACTATTTGACTCCGGCGACGACTATCCTGATTTCATCTATCCAGCGGCCCATGCGGTTGCAAAGGGTGACTGCCAGTTGGGGATTATTTATGGGGGGAGTGGTCAAGGCGAGGCGATTGTCGCAAATAGGGTCAAGGGAGTACGCTGTGCGGTCTATTATGGGCCTGCTATTGCGACCGGTCCGGTTGATGCGATGGGCACAGAGGCTCAAGACAACTACGAAATATTACGGCTGAGCCGCCTCCATAATGACGCCAATGTCTTGAGTCTTGGTACGCGTTTTTTGGCCTGGCGCGATATTGAGCGAGCCGTGAGAATCTGGGTCGAAACTCCGTTCTCTTGTGACGAGCGCCATATACGACGTATCAAAAAGATAGATAGCCCACTATAGTCATGATTGCTATTTGCCCCACCGTCACTGCAACAGATCGCCATGAGTATCGTCAGCAGATTGAACGACTTGCGCCATTTGCCCATAGAGTGCACATTGATTTGATGGACGGTGTCTTCGCACCAACAACATCACCAACGTTACCAGAGATTTGGTGGCCAGAAACGATGTTGGCAGACTTGCACCTTATGTATCGGTCGCCAACCGAACACACGCAGGAGATTATCGATTTAAAACCTCACTTGGCTATTGTTCATGCTGAGGCAGAGGGCGATTTGGTTGGTATGGCTCATGAACTCCATAGTCATGGAGTAAATGTGGGCGTTGCGCTACTTGCCGAGACGCAAGTACATGCCGTTGGTGGCATTCTAGAGGCGGCAGATCAAGTGTTAATCTTCTCTGGCCATCTGGGGTTCCACGGTGGCGAGGCCAATACAATACTTTTGAGTAAAATCGGTCGAATACGTGAACGGAACTCACACGCTGACATTGCTTGGGACGGTGGTATAAATGATTTGAATGCTAGTGCTTTGATTGACGCAGGTGTAAGCGTGCTTAATGTCGGCGGGTATATACAAAGTGCTTCGGACCCGCAAGCCGCATATGCTAAAATGGAAACGTTAGTACAAGAAAAAACACTATGATTACAACACAAAAACTTACCATCGAAGACCTTGAACGCAAGGCGTATGATATACGTCAGGACATCATACGGATGTTGGAGCATGCCAAGTCAGGCCACTCTGCTGGGCCTTTGGGGCTTGCGGACATCTTTGCGGCACTTTATTTTGATGTTTTGAAACATGACCCTGCCAAGCCAGACTGGGATAAACGCGATATTTTGCTGCTGAGCAATGGCCACTGTGTACCTGTCCGATATGCCGCCATGGCGGAGGCTGGCTACTTTGATAAAAAGGAGCTCATGACGCTGAGACAATTCGGCTCGCGTTTGCAAGGCCACCCGGAACGGCTGAAGCTGCCCGGGCTTGAGCATACCAGCGGCCCCCTGGGTTGCGGACTAAGCCAAGCCGCTGGTATGGCGCTCGCTATGCGTATGAATAAAGATATGCACCGGTGGGTTTATGTGGTGATGGGCGATGGTGAGCTCAATGAAGGCAACATCTGGGAAGCAGCAATGCTCGCCGGCAAATATAATCTCAATAACGTCATTGGAATTATCGATCGAAACAACATCCAGATAGATGGCCCTACCGAATCAGTCATGCCATTAGAAGACCTTAAGGGCAAGTGGGAGAGCTTTGGCTGGCACGTGCTCGAGGTGGACGGCAACAATATAGAAAACTTTATTGATGCGTGTGCTATGGCACGCGCTGTCGTAGAAAAACCCGTTATGATTATTGCGCACACAATTCCAGGCAAAGGCGTTGACTTCATGGAGTACGACTTCCACTGGCATGGTGGCGCCCCGGGTGTCGGTGTCCCGAACCACGAGCAAGCGATAAAGGCTCTGCATGAGCTACGCACACTCAAGGGTAAGATAACGTCTGAACACGAGTAAGACAGGAGCGAAGCATGGACCCAAATCAACAGCCACCCCAGCCAATCACCCCACAACAGCCAGTTCCGCCTGAGCAAACTACCGCGCAACCCCAGCCCAATTTGCCGCCAGCCCCAGCCGCACCCGAATCGGCCCAACAGTATCAGCCACATATGGCGGCCTTCATGTACGAACAGCCAAGTGGTTCGCAGCCAGTCCCAGCCAAGAAATCTCACAAGAAATTAATCCTTTTCCTAGTTATTCTCTTAGTTTTAATTGGTGCTGGTGGTGGAACTGGCTATATGCTCACCCGCAAAAAGCCTACACCTGCGCCAACACCAACCAACACCATTGCTGATAGCCCAGAGCCAAACTCTACTAGTGACGATGCTGTAATTAAGCTGACGAATGACGTATTACTAGCAGAAGCGCCAACGTTTAATATCCCCTCAGCGGCAGACGGGTGGAAGCCAGATGTCGTTAACGGTGCACAGAGTACGAATGTGATTGTTCACACAGGTGGTTGCAAACTCTACTACACTGCATCAACCACGCAAAAAACAGATGGCAGCACGGACGAAAAGGGTACCACAGATGTAATCGCTGCAGAACTGAAAAGATTGCAGGAAACAGCGACCGTTGCGGATGTTGTGGATGGTACACAACCGATGGCTGTCAAGGGCAGCACTAAAAAACTGGAGTTCAAAACATCTGCCTATACGGTCTCCACGCAGCTGAGTGAGCAGAAAGTCATTATGAGCGTACGACAGGCTAATGGGTACACTCTTGGACTTCGATTCTATTGTCCAACCCCAGCTTTCTCAGCAGACCTGAATACTCAAATTCTAGACCAGATATCAATCAATCTTAAACTAAAGGACGGGCAATAATTCTATGCCGCATCGTACGCTTATTGAAGACATCCACAACCCAGTACTTGAGCCGAATCGCAAGGGATTTGGGCGCGGTCTAGTCGAGGCAGGTCGGAGGGACATAAATGTCGTTGCCGCTTGTGCAGACCTCACGGAATCAACCCAAATAAGCATGTTCCGTGATGCTTTTCCGGATAGGTTTATAGAAATGGGTATTGCTGAGCAGAACCTCGTAACGGTTGGCTCTGGCCTGGCTGCAATGGGAAAGATTCCGTTTGTCTCGTCGTACGCTGCATTTAGTCCTGGTCGCAACTGGGAACAGATTCGTACGACAATCGCCCTCAACGATGTGCCAGTAAAA
>OFRM01000167.1_pt1 | contig 30014 bp, 45 predicted proteins | sample 1543101 | NCBI WGS metagenome assembly OFRM01 (sample SAMN07774223, study PRJEB24372) | wastewater metagenome | isolation source: Exp Tend VB 0WW | collected 2016-02
GGGTTCTCGCACCGCTCGCTCGGCGCGGGCGCGGGGGCGGGGCAGTCGCATTCGTCCATGAAGCCGTTGCAGTCCGGGCAGTACCCTTCGCTCGGCGCGGGAGCGGGGGCGGGGGTATTACTCATGGGACGCCTCCTTGATCGCGGCGGCGGCGATGCGGCAGCGAACGTCGCAGATGAGTGTGCCGTCGTGTCCGTGGATCTTCCGCATCGCCTTGAGCAGCGCGTCGCGTTGGGCCTCGGCCGTCCAGAGCTTGAGATAGGTATCGGCGTTCCACGGGGCGCACATCAGGGCGCGAGCGGAGGCGAAGTCGGAACGTGCCTTGTCACGCTCGGCCTCGGCCTTGTCTCGCTGGAGAATCAGCGACTCGATGGTATTCTGGTTATGCTCGACCTCGGCGCGCAGGGCGGCGTCGTGGTCGAGGAGCTTTGCCGTGTCCGACTCGATGCCGTCCATGTGCCAGACGTAGGCTTCGTACTCTTCCCTCGTCAGCCCCGCGCTCTTGTCGGGGGCGGGGGTGAAGGCGTCACATCCGCCGCAGATGCACTCACGGTAGTCCGGATGATGTACGTTGTCGTCATGCCCGCACTTCGCACACGCGCTCTTGTCGGGGGCGGGGGTCTCGTTGTTTCGTAGCGGTTGCTCGCTCATTTCCCCTCCAGCGCTGCGCGCTTCCAGCAGTCGCATGGGCATGGCGGCTTTGTGCGGTGCCCGTGATTCCTACGGCACTCCATCAGTTCGCAGTTGTAGTGGTGCGGCGCACCCTCGACCGCCTTGAGCAGCGCGTCGCGTTGGGCGGCCAGTTCCAGCGGCGCACCGTATAGGTTTCGCAGCCGCTCGACCTCGGCGCGCAGAGCAGCGTTCTGCTCGACCACGTTCTTCCAGAGTTCCTCGAACGTCAGCCCCGCGCTCTTGTCGTCGCTCATTTCTCCGCCTCGTAGATCACAACGTCACCCTCGCGCCGCCCGAACCGGGAGTCGCGGCTGGTTCCTTCGGAGCAGAAAACGTAGCCAAGCTCATCGCGCTTCGGCTCTGGCTCGACGACGACAACGCCGCTAATCTCGCCTTCGTATGCGTAGCACATCGCGCCCTGCGGAAATCGCGCGAGCGCGGCGATCAGGTCCTTGACGGTAATCACTTTGCCTCCTTCAACGCGGCGCGGGCGATGTCTCGGTGCTTCACGTTGCACGGCTGCCCGAATGCAATCTCCCGCAGCGTCTTCTCCAGCGTGGCGACGCGACGGACGAGGACGGCATAACTGTCGGCGTCCTGCGAAGCCTCCTCGTCCCGCTCCCGCGTGAGCCGCTCGACCTCGGCGCGCATGGCGCGAAGTTCATTGAGCCGCGTCCATTCCTCTTTTGACGGCTCGCCACAGACGCCGCAGAACGTCGGCACGCGATTCCAAGTGTGGAAATCGGATGCGATGACATCGTTTCCGTCCTGCCCGTAGCAAGTGACCTTACGCTCCGTCAGCCCCGCGCTCTTGTCGGGGGCGGGGGGCTTACTCATGGGACGCCTCCTTCGCCTTCTCCTCAAAGCTGGCGGGAACGATGAGCGCCCCCGTCAGTTCCTCGTAAGCCCACATCGCGCCGCGCACGAACTCCAAAGTAGAATTTTTATCCGTGACGCCCGTCTCCATCTTCGGCTTGCACAGGTGGAGCGGGTGCCCGTGGCTGTGGTTGCCGCAGGATTCTCCGTCCACGTTTCCCAAAGTAGAATTTTTATCCGTGACCGGCTCATAGTGCTGCGTCGTATTCCCCACCACGCGGCAGGGTGTGCCGCAGAGGGGGCAGTACGTGGTGTCGCTCATCTCAACCTCTCCCATTCCTCAATCTGTTCAAACGTCGGCAGCCCGCTATCCCGGTGGGGCTGGCCACGTTCATCGTCGTATTCCGTGGGCTCATGTGCCTCAAGGCAGCCACACGGGCCGTCCGGGTTAGGGCACCCCTCCACCCGTCCGCTCCCGTTGCACACCTTGCACGCCTTGGCCGTCGTGATCCAGCCGTGGCGGGTGGGCTGCCAGTTCATTACCAGGCCGTTCTCGCACTCTTCGCATTCGATCATGCTTACCTCGTAGGCGTGGGCGTCGGCGTCTTGGTGTAGCTGCACGGGCAGGTCCAGATGCAGCCGAACGGGGGCTCGAGCGAGTAGCCCCCATTGGTCCCACACGGCGCCGGCGGGAGCACATTGTTAGGCGTGGGCGTCGGCCCCGGCGTCCATGTGCCGCACACCATACCCACGGGGCACGGGGGCGGCGTGGGCTGCGGGGTGCGACTGCGGGGCTCGAATGGCGTGTTGACCACCACGGTGCCCGTTGTGCCCCCTGGCTCGGTGGGCGTGACCATATCGCAGGCGCCCGCTGCGAGCAGAAAACCGAACGCTACTACTGTTTTCATGGTTTAGCTCCTGCTGGAACGTAGTAGCGTTGGCTAACGTTGTCAAGGAAAATCGCCGTCAGGCGAACGTTATCGCTTCTTGCGGCGCTTTTTCTTCACCGGCACATACAGGTCAGGCCAGTTGAGCGGGTCCATGTAGTGCCACGCCTCGAGCAGCCGCTCCCTGGTCCAGTGGTAGTCGAGGCCCCGGTTGCATCGCCAGCACAAAAGCCCTCTCAGGCGTCCTGGGTACGGCACGCCTTCCCCGTTGTGCTGGTGGTCCACCTGTAGTGTGGACTTAGGGACCTTGTGGCAGATCCAGCAGGCACCATCCCGTAGGCCGTGGAGCTGCTTAAACTGCTCCTCGGTGATCCCATACTTGACCCGTAGGTGCCGCTGGCGGGGTGTCTCAGCCACGGCGCCGATCCTTCCTGGTGCGGCGGTCGAACGCGGGCCAAGGCTTCATCTTGAAGCCCTCTCTGGTGTTTAGCTGCTGCATCCATTGTTCCTTCCGCCTCTCCCCCTTGCGGCGGTCCATGAAGCACGGGCCGTCGGTGCGATGGATGACTCCGGGCGTCACGCAGACCCCTATGGTTCCGCATGAACACGCACCAACGGGTGGCCCCTTCTTCTCTGCCGGGTGCGTTAGGCAGGAGCCATCCTTGCAAATGGCGCACGCCGGGGCGGGCTGGACGTATTGGGCCATGTGATCGAACCCGTGGCCTTGGCATCGATCAATTCCCTGCTCCACCCCATGTCGGAAGGCGCGTTCGGCTACATCACGCACAACCGTTGGCCACGGGACGACGCTCCAAACAAAGCCGTTCCACTTCTTAAGTTCCTGGTCCACAATCTCGTCAAGGCGCGTTCTCATTGGTCCCACTCCACCCCATCCGGCATCTCGTCCCGCAGCCGCCACTTGAGCAGCCACGCATGGATGTTGGCCGCGTCTGCCTTCTTCAGCCTGTAGTCGTAGTGGCCGTTCCAGGCGATGTCCGCCACCATCGACGTATGCTTGGCCCGGATCATTACGTGGTCATCGTCCTTCAGCTCGGGCCATATCTTTTTAGCGATCTTCCAGCAGGTGTCGTTGGTCGGCAGTTCTGTACCGTTAGTGAAAATCGCCGCGTCTGTTTTCGCCTCACTTGCGGGCATCCGTCTGTACCTCCTCGCACGCCATGTAAACCAGGGCGTCCATCAGCTCCTCGGCAATCTCGTCACGCCAGTTGCGGGGGTCCTCGGCTAGATGGAGAAGGCCGTACTGCTCCTGGCCCCTCTGCATCCGGTGGGCGATAGCGAGCAGCACCTTGCGGGCGTCCGGGCTGAGCCCCTCGGCAATCTCGCGGATCTCGGTGGACTCGTCAACCATGCCTACCCATTGGGCCAGTTCGCGGTTCAAAAGGCCGTCTCCTTCATAAAGGCGCCAGCCGCCTTGAACCAGTTCGGGTAGTACTTGGCCGTAATCCCGTTGGCCCTCATGGCCACCTGTGCGGCGCCCACCAGCGCACGGGCGTCCTCGATCAGCCGGTTCTGGTCGCTCGGGTAGGCGTAGAACCACTCGGGCTTCGTGCGCTTGCCAGCGGCAGTCGCGGTCGATGAGGTGGGCTTCTTCTTCTTTGTAGCCATTACTCAAACTCCCCGCACGCCAGCGCCTGTGCCGTCTGGTGTGCATCTTCGTGCCTGTCGTACTGCGGGTTGTCGTTGTACATGTACCAGATGCTGTCGGCCCGCCGGTAGCCCTCGCAGAGCAGGAGCCGGGCCGGGAGGCTCATGGGGGTATGCGGGAAGCGGCGGCTGACATCGAGTTCGTCGTAGGGGCATTCTGTTCGCTGCATCATGGGCGCGAACTTCTTGAGCCAGAGAATGTCAATCTGCCGCCATATGGATCTAGCGGTTACCATACTTCCTCCCCAAGTAGGCCAGCGAGATCAGCATGGGGTCCGCGTGGCCGTTGTTGACCTCGTTGAGCATGATGATCTGCCGGCGGTGGTTCTGCCCCTGCTCCCCCAGGTAGCCCTCGTTGTGGAGGTAGCATGCGGCGCTCATAATTGCGATCTGCTGCGTCTTGGGATGCACCGCGATGTCGAAGTTCTGGTTGTGGCCGACAACCACGGAGCCCATCATCTCGCTCATACACTTCTTGGCGGAGCCGGCGGCGAGCTGCTTGGTGCCTGTCGTGACGTAGTGGACATACCAGAACCCGTCGATCTTGATTGGCTTGAGGAACGGCACCACGGTCCAGCCGAAGGACTCATACTCCAGGTCTTCGATACCAATGGTGCCGTCGAGCATCGGGTCATTGTCCGTGGCCCGGTTGATCCTGTTCTCATGGTTGCCTAGTGTCAGGACCATAAGCGGGTCATAGCCCTTCGTCATAAAGGGGTCGGTTAGGCGAAGCATGGCCTCCTTGGCCGCGTTGATGTCCGCCTTGTACCTGCGGCCCTCAAAGGACCGCTTACCCTTGTCGTAGCTTGAGAGCGACGGGAGATCCGCGAAGTCCCCGAGGCAAACGATTACCTCGGGGCGCTTCTCGTTGATGTACTTCCCAATCCACTCCAGGTGGTCCGTGCGGACGCCGGGCTTCACCTGGACATCTGGGATGATGCAGTGGCGCCGGGACTTGAGTGGCGCCCGTTTCTTCATCAGTTCCCGCCCGTCACGATATGCACCACGTTGGGCTCGAGGAACTCCGCGCCGGCCTGGCACGCCTCGGACGCCGTCTCGTAGTAAATCTGCTCGAGCTTCGGCGGGATGTTGGGCGTCGTGGACTCCTGCGTGTTGAGCAGGAAGCCGTTGGAGACTGGTACGACCTGGATTGCCTTGATGGTCTTTTCTTTGGCCATGCTGTGCCCTTTCGTTATTAACGGTAACGCTTGTCAGACTCAAACTTCTTGATAGCCACCCAGAGGTCACGGACGGCCAGGAAGGTCTTGAAGTACTCGTCCATCTCTTCCGGGGTAACAACGGTCGCCTTGAACTTCTTGTCGCCGGCCGTCTTCGGGAGCTTTACGACCACGCCGCCGATCCGCTCGCCCGTGAAGTGCCCCATCTCCTGTAGCGCCTCACGGTAGGCCGACACCTGGACGAGATGCTCCATGTAGATGTTGCTACTCGTCTTCCAGTCGCCCACCACAAGCTGCCCGTTGACGCGGCCGATGATGTCCGTCGTCCCCGCGAACCCATACTTGAGCGAGTACACCTTCTGCTCAATCATCAGCGGCTCAAGCTTCGACTCGTCGGCCCACTTCTCCCACGCCTCGAAAGCCCATTGTGCTTCCTGCGCGATGGCGGGCGGCGGGGACCCGCCGAGGTCACCCCCGTTGGGATCGAACTTGGTCATCCGCCTTTTCAGCGTCCACTCGATCCGCTCATGCAGCGCCGTGCCGATGTCGCCGGCCGCCTCGAGCTTCGTGTTGCAGGCGTACTTGGTCTGCTTGAGGCGGGCGTCGAGTTCGGTAGGGAACGCCCCGGGCGTCCCATCGTTCGCGCCCCTATCAAACACCTGCTTGGCCACATCGCTAACCAGCGCCCGCTCGACCTTGGCCGACCACTGCACCAGCGCGGGCTTGGCGATGGCCGACAGGAAGGTGGTTACTGACGGGAGATCCTTGTCGTGGCCCTCGACCTCATAGAAGCGGTCGCGGCCCTTGTTGTAGCTGCCGGTAATCATCAGAACGGCACATCCGCGTTAGCGGGAGCAGACGGGTTAACGAGCGGCGCATCCTTCGGCGGCCGGTCCTTCACGCGGACGTAGGTGGCGGAGGGCTTGAGCGGCGTGCGCTTAATGATTTGGTCGTCAACCTTGAACTCGGCCACGAACGGCGACACGGACTCGACGTTGGCGTACACGACCCCGCCCGGCTCAACGTTGTGGATTACTCCAATGCTGCACGGGGCTCCGACGACCTTCTCGACATCGAATGCCTTGGCCTCGCCCTCCGTGAACGGACGACCGCGCCACTTCACCAGCACTGGCCCCAGGTTCGACTTCTCGTTGATGGACAGCGTGTACTTTTGCGCCACGGTGTGCCTTTCGCCCGTGTCAGGGTTGATGGCCGGGATCTCCCAAATAATCCGAATTTTCTGGAGTTCCTTCTTCGATCCGGGCTTTGACGGGTCATAGAACTTGTTGGGCTCAAAGCCCAGGTCCACAACGTCCACACACACGCCGTTGTGGAGCCCTGCGGGGGCCGGGGTGTAGCTCTTGGACGAGCCAGCGGTTGCGATAATAGGCATTTCGTCTAGTCCTTTCTGTTCGGTAACGTTAACGGTTGATGGTTTAGGCCGTTCCGCGTGAAGGTCTACCCGTTCTCCTTTCTTCTTATGAAGTTCCAGCGTGTGCGGGCCAGACGGGATAACGCCCGGCCCCTTGATGTGGCAGTCGAAGCAGACGAAGTGCTTGCAGCCGTGGCAGAAGGCGTCGCCCCTGCTCCACCGGGCACCGCTCGGTGGGTTGCCGCAGAGGGCGCAGTTCGTCTCTACCACCGTTCTTCCTTGCGGATAAGCCATGTGCCATAGCGGGGGTCAACGTGTTCAAGCCACCACCCGAACGGCTCGAGGCGCTTGCCCTCGGCCGGCCTGACCCAACGATAGATATGAACCGTGGGAGCGCCGGCCACGGTAGACCCGACAACGACCCGGCGGGACAAACTGCTCACCGAATCGTTATTGTCGTTTGAAAGATCAAATGCTCGATCATCGGCCGGCGCCGACTCTAGCCAAGTGGAAGGGGGGCCGCTCACAACGGCCCCGTTGGGAGGATTGTCCCCCTGGCGGACCCCGCTCAGCTCCTCGCTGTCGGGACCAGGGGCGGCGGGATCGTGGCGGCTCCATCTCCAGCACGCGAGCAGAACCAGCGCCACGATGGTTGCGTAGAGTTCGGAGGTCATGGTGCGATGCCCTCATCCCATTCGTAGGTTTCCGGGCCGTACTCGCCATTTTTGGCTTCGGCCACTACCTCATGGTATTTGTCGCCGGCAAGCACACGCACCATCTGGTCGATAACCCACGCCTTGTGGTCCGAACCATCAGTACCGCCATATCTAACGGCAATGTCGATAGCGTCGTTGACCCTGTCGATGCCCCTCACCGTGGCGGCCTCGTGCCCCACCACAGCATGAAAAGCAGCGTGCATACGATCAGCCCCATAACGAGCAGCATCTGGATCAGCATGAGCCATGCGCCGGCCGTGTTCACTTCGCGCCCCCATCCGTAGCCTTGCGCTTCCAGATGGCCAGCGCGAGCCACTGCCGCTGCGCGTAGGCGAGGAGTTCCTTTTCACGGTCGGTCACAGTTCCACCCCCTGCATCCTCAGTAGCGCCTCTTTGATGGCGCCTGTTTTGGCGGCCACTCTATCAGCATAGCCGTCGATGGTTCGCGCATAGGCGTCGCTAACGTGATTAACGTTCCCGGCCTTCTCGAGCCACATGTCGCGGTGGGCGATGGCCCGGTCCATCCGCTGTGCCTCCACGATCAGGTCGCCGGCCAGGTGGCGGAGGTAGAGCGCCTCACAGATAGGGATGGCGCTCATGCGATAGCCTCCGCTGGCAGCTCGTAGCTGTCGATGTCGAGGATGCGGCCCCATCCGTCGCACTCTTGGCAGCGGAAGTCGTTGTAGCCGACGATGATAAACCCTGTGCCCTTGCATCCGGCGCAGTCCAGGTGGCCATCGTTCATTGTCTCGACTCTCCTTGCCGCGAACAATATGGCCCGATACCGATGCTGTCAAGCAGAAAATCGTCATACCACCAATAAAAATAGCGCCCCTCACGGGGCGCTTTAACCAGTAGGAGTGGTAACGAAGTTACGCCGCGATAACCTTCCTGTCAAGGGCGATCTTGTCGGCCACCTTGAGCACGGCCGCGTAGCCCAGGAGGGCGAACCCGATGACCGGTAGGAACACGACGAACGCGGCACCCATGAGCGGGGCCATGGCCAGAAGGGCGAGCTGCTTTTTCACGGTAGACCCCCTTAGATCCCAGGCCCGGGAGCAACGGGCGTAGGCGTAGGCGTAGGCGTAGGCGTCGGGCAGTTGAAACCACCGGGGCCGGGGCCACACGGGTCGGCGGTAGGCGTCGGGGTGGGCGTCCGTGTTGGCGTGGCCGTAGGGGTGGGCGTTGGTGTCTCGGTTGGCGTTTGTGTCGGCACGGCCGTGGGCGTTGCCGTGGGGGCCACCGTTGCCGTGGACGTAGGCACGAGCGTCGGCGTCGGTGTCCTGGTGGCCGTAGGCGTCGGAGTCGGCGCGACGGGCTCGGTTGGCAGGATGGTGTCCTTACAGGCGACTACTCCCATGGCCGCCACTATTGCTACGATTACGATAGATTCTCTCACGCGGCCTCCTTGTGAGCAATTGTACGCACATTGGCATCAAGTGTCAACAGGTTCTCACTACGCGGCTGGACGGCCGGCTTCGGCTCCTTGGGGAGTTCCAGGTGCGGCCAGTCTTTAAATCTCGGCCAACTGCCCCCTGAGACAAGGCCATGGCGGTCGGCCAGCTCAACAAGCGGCTCGTAGTACTTGGAGTCCCATGTCAACTTTCCGTCAACGATCACGGCAACGTCGATAGCGCGGGAGGCCGGGTGTCCGCTAGCGTCGGTAACGTTATGGTTGCCCTTCTTTAGCTGCGAGTGGCCGGTTTCGTAAGCCTGTAGCTGTTCGGCCATCGAGCGGTACGTGCATGTGATCTTTAGCGTCTGGCCCGGGTGCTCACGGACGAAGTCCTCGTTGAGCAGATCGAACTTCTCCACCAGGCGGGGGTCGGCGTCGCTGAGCGAGCGGGACGGCATTAGGCTAGCCTCTTTAGTTTGCGTTTTGATAGGTAAGCATCGGCTGCTGCGCAGAAATCGCTGTCTTCTAATACGCCCAGCCGTTTGTTGCATCCACCGCAGAGGAGCCCGCGCACACATTCCCCACACGACCCGCCCCCTGGGCAGCACGCGTGGTTGTGGTCTATGTCGAAATGCTTTTTACCTGGTTGCGTACCACAGATGGCGCATTTGCCGCCCTGTGACTCCAGAAGCGCACGGTAGTCGTTGTCGGACATCCTGTACTTACGTCGTATCCATCTTGAGCGCGCAGCGGGCGCTAACTTCTTGAAATACTCGGGGTGTTCCCTGCGTCGCCGGGCCTCGCGCTCGCGTCCCTGCGCACGCCTGGCATCCAGTTTTTCCGGCGAAAGTGACGCGCGATATCTGCGCTGGTTCTCCATAATTCTGCCAGGGTGCGCCGCCTTATACCTAGCCACTGCGGCGCGGCCCTGTTCGGTGGTCCTTTTTTTACTCATGCCAACCTGGACCCATGCACCCTCGCCAAAATTCTATCAACGAATCTCTCCGTCATCTGGGCCATGCGCTCCTCGACGGCATCATCTGGCCCGATGCCCCATAGCCGCTTGGCGCACGCAAAAGAAGCATGGAATGACTCATGCGCCACGACCCCCGGCCTCGCGCAGCGGTACGTCAGGAACATGTCTGCGATGCGGCCACGGATAGGCGAACTCTCGATGATCGTGGCGGCCGTCTCGCCCTCATGCGGCGACTCATAGGACCGCTGGATGGCCTTGAGCATATGGTCGCGGCGGTCGAAGATGTGTACACGGACGTGGAGCTTCCCGAACCGCTTCGGGATGTCCACGCGGAAGATGAGCGGCGGGGTCGAGGTTGGCTTCACCGGAGGCCGTATTCCCGCATAACCTTGTTCTTGTAATCCGTGATGGGCTGCTCAGGGACCCGGGGCTGCTTGCCGCTCGAGTACGTGTTCACGCCTGCGCCAAGTATTTCAGCCGTAGCCGCAAAGACGGCCTTCGGGACGCCCTCGCCTTCCGCGAGCGACTGCGCGAGGCTGCTAACATGGAGCGGGATGAACATACGCTCTGCGTTCGACTGGAGCGTTGTCGGGCGGCCAAGGAAGTCCGTGCCGACCTGTTTCTGGTAGAACGGCTTGTTAGCGGTCGGGTAGTCTTTGGACTTCTTCTTAACCAGGGCGTCCACGCCGAGGCCCACAATGGGCGCTACCTTCCCTCGAGCGAAGTGGCCCATGACATCACCACGGGTACTGGCCGTGGGCGATTGGTCGTCAAGTGACCTGATCTGGCCACGGTTGTTCGTAGTCTCGCCGGTCAGCATCCGCCCTAGGAGGACCATGTACTGCTGGTGCCCGCCCATGAGGTCGAACCGTGTCTTGCCGAACCGCGCCTTCATAAAGTCAGAGCTGCGGGGGTCGGTCGCAACGTCAGCGCCGGCAGCGAACTTCAGCACACCGTAGATGGCGGCCACCGCGCCGACCGTCCTCGCGTACTCCATGGCAACGGCCTTCTCAACAGGCGTCATGCCCTTGTTGAACCGGCTGGCTATCGGCTCCGCAACCACCTTGGCGCCAGACTCGATGGCACCCTTGAGGTATCCCACGCGGCTTGCGACGAGCTTAGGCGAGAAGAACACCGTAGACAGGAGCTGCGACGCCTGGTTGAGCGTCTCGGGCAGGTTGCCGCGCCCAGTGGCGTTGTTGACGAAGTCGGCAATCTTCTTGGCGCTGACAAGGTCGGGGGCGGCGGCGTCAATGCCGGCGTTCTTGGCGAGGCTGTCGAATACATCCGCCCGCATCTTGTTGAGGTACGTGACCGCCGCACGCTCCGAGGCGCGAACCACGCGGCCAACGCCCGGAATATGCTGCGGGACATCGGACTGGTAGACCTCCTCATGGCGCAGGAGGTCCCCCATGCCCTTCTCAATGGGGGCGAGGAAAAGGCCCGAGTCCCTGTAGAGTTCCGCGTTGGGCCGCGCCTTGATCTCCGCGTCAACCTGGTGCGCCCAGCCCTCCCCCGTCACCCCATACTTCTTCGATCCAAACATGGCCCTTAGCTGGTCCTGCATCGCCTTCGTGGCCATCTGGGGATGCGAGAGCGACACTGCCCACGCCTGCCGAAGCGTCATGGAGAGGTCGGCGGTGGTCATCAGCGTGCGCGGGACACCGGAAATGCTCATCGCGGCGTCACCGATCTTCTGCCCGGTGGTCCTATTCTTCCGAGCCTCCGCGATGATCGTCTTGGCCATCTCGGTCTTGATCTGCTCGAGCGCGCCCGTCTGCGTGCGGTAGGAGGTCGCGGCTTTACTGTATACGGCGTCCAGAACCTCCTGCGGCACGGCACCGTCGAAGTGTTTTTGTAGCTTCTCTCCGAACTGCTTCAGCGAGCGGGCGCCGTCAAGGTATAGCTGAGTTCCCTTGGCTACGACATCACAGCCTACGGACATCCGAGCACATCCTTTACCTTCAACTGCCTAATGTGTTCGCCCATACCCTCGAGCCGCGCAAGGGCAGCCTCTGCCCGCTTGTTGATGGCCTCGGCAGATAGCTCTTTCATCTTTCCTGCTTTAACGGACATGTCGCGTAGGTCGCGCATGGCCTGGATGGAGAGCTTGCCCTTGGTCGCCTTGATAGCCAGATTCGTAACGGCGGCCGGGTCGGTGTGGTCTACGTTCTCGATGGCCGTCTGCAACGCTTGGAGTTCGCGGCCCTTGCCAGACGCGCTCTCATCAAGGATCTGCGCGATGCGTAGCACCTCAGCAGGATCTCCGCCTTCCCTTGCGAGGCGGTCGCCGTGCTGCTTGAGGGCATACTGGACTTCTGGCGAGAGGATCTCACCGGGCTTTGCCTTGAGCCCACGGGCGACCAGCGCCTCCTCGTTGCCCGCTACGGCGTCGCGCAGCCCTTGGTTGCTTCTGGAGAATCGGGACCCTTCGTACTCTGGGACGCCGGCGGCGCGGCGCATGTCGCCAGTTGACCGCTGCGTCAGATCCGGCTGCTCAAGCGGCAGCCCACCCTCCACCGGAGCCACGCCCTCGCCCGCTTCTGCTGCGCGGGGCGCGGTGGACTCAACGGGGCGCGTTTCAGCCTCCGCCGCCCGCTCCACGACCGGCCGCGCAGCCTCCCCGAGCGAGCCGGTGGCCGTGGGGCCGGCCAGCGGCCTCTCGGGGCTAACGTCGAACTTGTCGCCGTCAGCGATGGCGGTACGGGCCGTTGGCCCCTCTTCACCGGCCGCCCACGGCTTAGGCGGCTGCTTCGGTAGGTCATCAAACGCTGGCCGGTTCTGGTCAGCCCAGTCCGTGAAGTCCCTGACCACGCGCGGGTCGAAGCCCTGATCCTCTGCGAAGCCGGGGCGGCCAACGGGCTCAACCGGCGGCGGCTCGACCTTCGGCTCCGGCGGCTCCGGCAGTTCGTTCTTGAACTTCTCGAGCGCGTCAACGGCCGCCTGCTTGTCGCGGGCCAGCCTGAACGCCTTGTCGGACTCCGCCAGATTGAAGCGGCTAACCGTGTTCTTCGGCGGGGCCATGTCCTCGGGCCGCACATCGCCAAAGTCGAGGCGTGCGGCTGGCTCCATAAAGCGCGACACAGCCTCGTTAACAGGCTTGGCCGCAACGTGTACGACTGGCGCTAGCGCCATCGTTCCGCTAGTCAGGAGCCCGCCGAGTCCCTGCTGGCGTTCCTCCGGCGTCATCTTCGACCAATTAGCGATCAGGTGCTTGGCGTTGTTGTACGAGTCCACGGCTCCGCTGGCCGAGAATTTTGCTAGAACTGCCGCAGAGGCCCACGCGGGCAGGACTGGCAGCGCCGCCAGCATGGCGATATTCTCGCCGCTAGCGAGTCCGCCGACACCCTGCTTGACGACTTCTGCCCCTACGCCGCCTACCGTATCGGCGCCCTGCTCTGGCATCATCGGCACCTGCGACGCTGCCCCTTTTAGAATTTCCTTCGGGGTGCTGACGGCCTTCGCAACCTGGCGGGCAGTGTTGTCTGGAACAAAATTACGGGCCATCCCGTAGGCCGGCTCTGCCAGGCCGGTTGTGTCGGCCTGAATTGCCTCGCGGATCGGGCGTACTGGGCGGTCGAGTACATCAAGTGGAGCATCCCAGGCGTACTTCTTAATGTTGCGGCCGGCGTCAACGAACGACTGCTTTAGCTGCTGACCGAGGCCGGGCGGCCCCTGCACGGAGGAGCCGCCGGTAACGTCGGCAAAGTCGGCCTGCGAAGGCTCCGAGAAGTCATCGTACTTGCCCGGAAACTTGGCCTGCACCTTCTGCGCAACGTCAGCGTCCGGCATGTCGTCGTAGACGCCGGGGTACTTCGCCTTTACTTTCTGGCCGAGTTCATCGAGCGTCGGCATTTAACGGATACCAAGCGGGTCGTCTTGAGCCGGGCCACCTGACGCATGGACAGACGGAGCCGTGGACGGGGCGGCGGAGGGCTGATTGAGCCCCGGCGTGCGCTTGTAGAGGTTCGCCAACTCTGCCGCGAGATCATCCCGCTTCTGCTGGAGGATCGCCCGCTTGTTGTCGTTCGAGAACTTGTCGCTGGCCGTGGAACCAGTGATGGGCTTTTCTCCGGTAGCATCGGCAGTGAGCGCCTTGTCGTAAGCCTTGATTGCCGTGTCAAGCTGACGGGCCTGCATCTGGACGAGCGGATCGGCTACGGGCTTCGGGACAGGCGCTGGCCTTGGCGCAGCCGCAGGGCGCGGAGGCGCGAACTGTTTGGGCTGCGGATTATTGAACTGCCGCGCCCGTTCGGCAAGCTCGCGGTCACGCTGCTCAGCCCTGAGCCTGGCCCGCTCCTCGGCAGAGCGGGCGTTTAGCTCAGCCCTACCCTGACTAGCCGTGTCGTGCGCCAACGCCCGCTCCTGGGCCGCACGCTGGCCGGCCATCTGGCGGCGGAGCTGCTGGTTGCCGTGCTGCTCCTGGCCGTACATGTGCCTCTGGGCCATGAGGCTCGCCATCGTCTTATCGCCGCTGGGTGAGAACGCGGCGATCATCCCGCCGAGCGAGCGCGGGCGGCTGGCGATCTGCTCGTCAATGCCCTTGATGCGCTTACCCAGTTCCGGGTCGTCAAACGGGTCCTGATCTACGAGCTTTGAAGCCTTGGACTCCCTAACGGACGGCGGCTCCTCAAACGGCGACGGGTTAGCAGACGGCTGCCCACCCTGTGGCCCCTCAAACGCGGCGGCCTCGTCCTCCTCAAACGGGACGCCCTGGTAGTACCGAGGGTCGTTCGCTTCCTCGTCAAGCGGAGTGTAGAAGCGGCTGCTCATGGGTTAGTCCAGCCCGCCCCAGCCCTCGTAGGGGTCGTAGAAGGGGTCTGGACCGTAGCTACCATCCTCTGGGTCGCCCCATCCGCCCCAGTCGATAAGGTCTGGATCATAGGGGTCCTGGTAGCCATAGGGGTCCCAAACATTCGGGTCGAACGGCCCCATGTTCGTGCCGTCGTCAGGGTAAGGGTTGAAGCCGTCAGGCAGCCAGTTGCCATTCTCGTCAAAGTAGCCACCCTGCCCCGTGAAGCCTGGGTTCTGCTCGCCATACGGCAGGCCGCCGTAGCCGCTGTTAGGGTTAGTCCACGTATAGGAGCCGTCAGGGTTCTTCTTGTACCCACCGCCCTGCTGTCCGCCCGGCTGGCCACCGCCGCCGAATAGCCCCTTCAATAGATCGCCAACCGTCTTACCGAGGCCACCGCCGCTGCCACCAGACCCGCCGCCAAGCAGCCCGCCGAGCAGGTTGCCAAGCCCGTTAGCCGCATCAGCCGAGCCGCCTGTCTGGCTCGAGGATCCCGCCTGGTGGCTGCTGTTCTGGTTGGACGCAGACCCGTTGCCGTACTGGCTGCCGGCGTTCTCGTAGGAGCCACCGGACTCCGTGCCGGAGCCAAGCGTGGACAGGTTGTTCAGCCCGCCGAGGAGGCCAAGCTGCGCCCCCTGGGCCGTGCCGAACAGCCGCTCCATGCCAGCACCGCCGAGTTCCTTCTGGCGCTGCTGCTCGTTGTAGAAGGCAATCTGGTTCTCGTTGGCCCTCGCCGCCGTGTCGCGGGCGCCCATGCCGTAGAGATTCGACAGGCCAGCGGTATAGCCGGCGTCGTTCCCCGTAGCCGCAGCGTGCCTCTCGGCAGCCGCCTTGCCCTCATCGAGCTTCTCGTTGGCAGCGGCGTTACCAATGGCGCTGATGGCGTTCTTGGTGCCGGAGTCGTAGCCCGGAGAATTGAGCAGGCCACCGTAGAACTGGTTGGCCGCGCCAAAGGTGCTAGCCGTGTCGCCCTGCGACTTGTCGAGCAGCGAGCCGTAGCGCCCCTTCTGCCCCGCGATGGCATCGGGGTCCAGGTAGTTGATGTTTGTGTAGCCGTTGTGCGAACCAGCGGCCTGCTGGCCACCGGAGTTTTCGTACTGACTCTGGCCCTGGCTTTCGCCAGTCGTGTCAGTGTTGGTGCGACCGCCCTGTACGCCCATGCTATTTACTCTCCTCCAGGTTCACCCAGAGATGCTTTCTTGAATCTGCGTGCGCTCCGGGTAGCCCCTCGCAGAGCTTGGCGAAGCCTTTGTCTGTCGTGAAAATGTGCGCTTCGCTAAGGCCAGCCTCGGCCATAGTCTTGAAGCCCTCTTTCGATAGCCCCTTGATGGCCTTAGCCTTCGCAAACGCCGTCAGGCTTGGCCGTAAGTACATGAACGCCTCGACACAGAGCCGCCCGATAGCGACGCCAACGACATTACCGTTATCGTCCTCGGCCACAAAGACCGGCCCGTTGATGCGGTTGGCCATCGGGTCAAGCTGCATCAGGTCAGGATTCTCCGCCTGAACAGCCATGACCTTTTCGTGGTCAGCCTCTGTGGCGGGGCGAATCTTCATTTACCAAGTGTTCCCATGCGGGTCATCAATCCACCTGATAGGCAGCGGGTCAAACGAGCTGCCCTTGCGGTTCGTGAACTGCCCGCCAAGGCGACCAGGCTGCCGTGCGTTTGGGTTGAACGAGGCGTACTCCTTGCCGTTCTCCATGTAGGTCGGCGGGGTCTTGGTCACGGCCTTGTACCAGTCACTGTAGCCACCGAACTCACGGGGGCGGCCATTGGTGATGTACCCCTTGTCACCATGGACTCCTGGCCCCTGCCCCCAGCCGCCCTGCCCGTGATTAGGGGGGCCGTTGTACGTGTTCTTCCTGTCCGCCTGGAGTGTCATGCCCATATCATCAGTCCCCTAAAATGCTAGCTCCGATACTTCGGGTCGCCCGTGCCGAGATACCCACCACGGGGCTTTCTCATCGGGTTCTGGATACCACCAGTGCCATAAGCCTTGTCGCCCTCTTTGGTCATCGTCATCGGGCCGAGCGGGTCAGGCGTGGCTTCGACGCCGCCACCGAGTGGGCTGCCAAGCGGGTCAGACGCGGGGCTGCCGCCGCCGCCCATCCCATTACCGTGGCCGGGGAGTTGCTCAAGATCCCAGCCGTCGCCGCCGCCGCCCCATGTCCCGGAGGACTTCAGCGGGCCACTCGGGTTAAGCAGCGGCTGCTTGGCGCCGCCGCCGGTGCCACTAGGCATCATGTCACGTCTGAACTTGTTCATGGGGTCGTTGGCGTAGGGGTCGTAGCCACCGCCGCCACCAGGCAAATCCCATCCGCCGCCAGTGGGGCGAGGGCCAGTATAGGAATGGTACTCCCCGTCCCACGGCGTGTTCTCCTGACGCCTTAGCCCAGCGGCCCTGGGGTCATCGGCTCCACCTCCACCGCTCATGGAGCCGCTATTGCCGCCGCCGCCATTAAAGCCATAGGGGTAGGAGTTAAGCCTGTCGCTTGTCGGGCCGCTGTTCGGGAGCGCCCCGCCGCCACCAAGGTAGTAGCCGGGCCAGTTGCCGTTAGGGCCGTTCACGCCGCCGGCGTTGCCGCCGCCCCGATAGCCACGCCCGCCCGTATCGTTGCCACCCATGCTCCTGCGGCCACCGTATCCGCCGCCGCCATACTGGCTTCCGCCGCCGTACTGCCCACCGAGGCCGCTGAGAATCTGTCCCATCATTTACTCCTTAGTAGTGCCAACCGGACGGGCCGGGGCCATTAGGATCAACGGGACCGTTGCCGATTCCCGTGTAGGGGTTGCCGCCGAAAAGCGTGCCGAGGTCCATGCCGCCCACACCGGGCTGCTTGGTCCAGTCGTAGGCCGGGGGCTGCGAGCCGCCACCGCCTGTCGGGTAGCCCTTGCCGCCGCCACCGGTTGTGCCGGGGGCATACCCGGCCGGGGGAGTGCGCCGCGTCGTGCCACCGGGGGTCACGCCGCCACCCGGCTGTCCGCCGCCAGCGGGGGGCTGTCCTCCGCCCGCTGGCGGAGGAGGCTGTCCGCCGCCTCCGGGCATGGGCGGGTTCTCTCTGCCTCTGGGCTTGATGTTCGGGTTCGGCGTGTTCGTTACGCCACCAGTCGGCCTCGGCTGCGGAGCGTTCGGGTTAGGCCCGTTGCCCGCCGTAGCCGTCTGCTGCTGCTGCTTCCACATGTTGTAGACGCCCGTCCAGCCGCCCTGACCGTTGCGGTAGCCATACGTCCCGCCGTTCGGATCGTTGCCGCCGTAGGCCCCCCACGCGCCGTTACCGTAGCCGCCAGCTCCGTTGCCGACCTGCCCGGGCGTGCCCCAGAGTGAGCCCGTGTTGGCGCCGCCCTGGTTGGCCCCGCCCCACGGGTTGTTATTTCCCTGACCGTAGCCATACTGGCCTGAGCCGTCACCCCAGCCCCCGCCGTTATAGCCACCGTTACTGCCGCCCTGGTAGCCCATTAGTTTGCCTCGCTCACGGGTTCATGCCCCGCACGTTGAAGTAGGGGTGCGATCTCACGTAGCACCAGACGTTGTTGACGGACCACTTGGAAGTGCCGCCCATGCGGATACCAATGGTTTCGTAGCTGCGGTTGAGAACAGCCTGCGTAACCCGCGTCATCGGGTTCGTCAGGGGGTAGGTGCCGATGGTCGTGTTGGTTCCGAACGGGTTCGTGTACGACAGGTCGATGGACGTACCGTTGGCGTTCAGGATCAGGCCACCGAAGTAGGAGACGCCGGGGCCACCGTAGCCAACGGGGGCCGTTTCGTAGAAGGCGTTGAAGGTGTTGGCCCCGTAATCGGTCGTCTGTGTCGAATCCTGCTTAAGTAGTGTTGCGTCCTGCCGACCCAAGAGAAGGAACGGCGTATTAGAGAAGCCCCAGTCGGCAAAGAAGGCGCAGGATGACGGAGAACCAGCCGTCGTCCAGATAGTCCACTTGCGGCCGTGGCCATTACCCGGCAGCGGGTCGCCAAACCCCTCTGTGTAGTCCAGTACGATCTGATGGGCAGCCGTCGTCTCGGAGTCTAGGGGGACCGTTATGATGACCTGCTTATCCACCTGGTTAAGCGTGACGGAGACTTCGTAGAGGCGACTTGTTGGGATGCGCGCCCACGTAGGCGCGATCTCCTGCGAGATTTTCTCGGGCGCTCCGCCGTCGAAGTAGTAGACGCCGTCAGCGCCGCAGATGATAACGAACGAGTCGCCAACCACCACGCCAGACGGGGAGTATGTGCCGCACACTTTGGAGACGTTCTGGATCGTCCAGCCGCCGGGCTCCGTAACGCCGTTGTCGGCAGTGACGTACATCGAGTGGTTCTTGACGAAGTACAGGTTGTCGCGGAAAACGAACGCAGCGTTGATGTGCTCGCCGTCGTCTCGCGCTACGAGCTGTAGTCCCGTCGCGCCATCGCAAGTGCCCGGGTAGAAGGGCTTAGACGCAAGGACGAGCGAGCCTTGCCAGGCGTTGCCCTGCCCGCCGCCAGCAACGGCAGCGTCGCCTGAGTCGTAGAGGGTGAACGGCTCGAGTTCACAATAAGAGCCGCTCGTTGGCGTGCCGTCCATAACTACGTTGTAGCCAGGGTTGTTTGCGGTGGCCACGGCATAGTCAAAGTTATAGAACAGCGTTCCGGTATAGAACGTCTGCCACGCCGTCGTAAGCGAGCTGAGTGCCACGCTGTATGTCGCGGAGCCCGCAGAGACGAGGCTAACGACCTTGAGATTCCCCTGTGCGAACGCTTGTGACCCACGCCTAGCCCTGAAGCAGAATCCGTACTTTTTGCCCTTTGTGAGCGTGGGGATTCTGGATGTGCCGGCCGAACTTGTCCCCATGTTGAAGGAGCTGAGCGTCCATGACACGGCGCCGTCCGCAGTGCCGCGCAGAAGTCTGATGCCGCCGTCGCCAGTCACTACGCTCCACCGTGCGTTTGAGGCGGAGTACCCACGCAGGCCGACGCCGGGCGTCGCATATGCGGACCAATCCGCATCCCACTCCATGTTGTTAAACGTGGAGTAGTCGTCCATGTACCCCTGCTGGACCGCTCCGAGAAGGTGAAACCAGAACGCACGGTTCTTGTAGAACACGACGCCCTTAGCCGGGGGCGGCTCCATGAGAGTGAATAGAGCGTTGCTGCTGGCCGACTCGCCAGCGGTCAGGATAGAGTCCGTGAACGCAACAACAACCGTCGTGGTCGTGTTGTCGTTCATAATCATGCTGCTTGCACGGAGCGTGTAGTAGCTCTGTGTGTCAGTCACTGCGGAATCGGCAACTGACGTAGCCCAAATGACTCTTCGCGCAGTGCCCGGGGGACCACACGGTATGTTAGTTATCTGCGTCGCCGTGTTCGGGCCACCGGTAGAAACAATGCCAAGGACGCCCGATACGGCAGAAATGCTGCCGTCCGTACCCTCGTAATTGATTCTGAAATAGTGCTGCCCGGCCGTCATCGTATTGCCTGTTGACGCTATCTCACTTACAACGCACCCCTGTACTGACGGCCTCGGCAGCCCTGCCCGGTAGAACTTCTGGCTGGCGTTGTAGTCGAACACCCTCGGCACGGTCGTTGGGGAGCCATACGTCCCGCTGGTAGCCGCCGTGGGGAAACCCATCCAGAACCGCGAAAACTGGCCGCCACCAAACATGGTGAAGGTGTTGATGTTCTTGAGAACGTTCGTGCCGGGGCTTGCGCCGACTCCGCCGCTGATCCCGACCGCAGCGATAGTCCCGTCACCAACCGCAGCACCCGTATTGGAAGAAAAATAGCAGACGGTGACTGGCCCCAGTGATGGCTGCCAGTCTGCGAACATGGCCGTAACCGGGATAGTCGCGTTGATCGGCACCGCCGACGAATCCCAGAATATGCTCGTTCCCCGTCTGCTGTGGACACTACCTACCGTGAACTCGACATCCTGGCAGTTCGGGGACACCATGGCCCCACCAAGGTCGTTGCGGTCAACGTTGGTGACTAGTCCTCCAAAGACATCAATAGCCTTGGGTTGGAATCCCTGCCAGACTGCCATTTACTTACGCCGTCGTCCTGGCCATGGCGCCGCCCTTCTCGAAGGCGATGTCAATGCGGATAATGTCGCCCGTCTGCGCGGCGTTGTAGGCACCGGGCGTGAACTCGGTGCCGGGGGTCGAGGTCCAGAGCCTGAGCTTCGGGGGGTTCGTGCTCGGGACCTGCGAGAATGCCCAGCCGTTGCCCTGGTTGCCAGCCGCATAGGCGGCGATGGGCGTACCACGCTGTGACGCAGCCGAGCCGACCTTGATCCTCGCGTCAGCAAGGATCGTGGAGAGATCCTCGCCGCCGGCCGGGTACGAGCCGGAAACGACGACGTTACAGAGAACGCGGAAGGATTTACCCTCGTCACGAGCCGTGAAGAAGGCATTGGTGGACGTAGCGAGAGCGATTGCCATGAAGTTGTTATCTCCCGACGATCAGGTAGCGAGCGATGCCACGGGCGGGGAGCCTGCGGCCTGGGCGGGCCTGACCTTCTTTAACTTGCTCTGAGCAGAGCGTGCCTAGTGACTTTTCGTAGACAAGATTGAATGCCGTAGCCCCGTCTGTATCCCCACGGGACAGGCATACGAGTGACGCGGTGCGATACGCCACCACGTTTTGAGCACCGTAGATCATCAACTTGTCGCTCGAGGAAGCAAAGGTGGTCAGGTCACCGTAGTAGTCTATCCTGACTTCCCTGTTCGTCGTGGCGCCAAGGGTGAGGATAGACGGCCCATTGGTCGCATCCTGATAGTAGTCCCAGTACGTGAGCGTCTGGTTCTGCCCGTAATTCGGAAGCGTGGATGGCCCGAACATTGGGTAGAAATCCTGCTCCTGACCGCCACTGGGGCGCTCCCACATCGTGATGGGCTCAACGAGGTTAGTCGGCAAGCTCGGCGAGGAGCCGATGTAGAGCGCGGTAGTCCCGGCAGTGACGGTCAGGGTGGCAGAACGGAACTTGGTGAACGCGACCCCGTGATTACGCAGCGCAGCCGCAACCTCATCCTGTGCCACATTGACATATGGAAGCAGGACGGCCTGCGTGTACACCGCAGCCGGGGTGTCGTTGACTAACGCCTGTACCCGGCTGACGATGTCGCTGAGAACTGCTACTGCCATCTATGGCCGCTTAGTTGAGGAATTCGACCGTGAAGTAGTTGATGGTCGTGGTGTTCGACGCGCTCGAGGCAGACCACGTACCCTGGAGGTGGAACACCTTGGCGGCGGTGAGGTCAACCGTGTCCGCCGTGCCAGCCGTGGAGTTCGTCATGCGCCACGTAACCGCGACGGGGGCCGTCGAGAAGTACTGGAAGAACCCAGTCGAAAGGATCGCGCCGGAGGCGCCGGTAGCCGTGACGACGCAGGTGACTTCGGCGTTGAAGGTCATCGAGGTCGCGGCGACGCAGGCCGTGACGCCCGTGGTCGCAATGACCGTGGTTCCGAGCAGGATGGCGAAGGTATGGTTGGGCGTGCCGGTGACGCCGAACATGCCTCCGCACTTGACGCGGAAAACCTTGCCGACCTGGTTCAGAAAGTTGGCCGGGACGTTGGCCGGGGTCGCGTCGAAGCCAGGGACGCCCTGGATGTTCGCTCCCTCGATGTTGGTGGCAGCCGTGTATGTGTTGAACGCGGCGCCGGCGGCGAAGTTGCTAGCGACGAGGCCAACGGGGATAAAGCCGTTGGCGACGGGCTGCGAGGTGTCAGTCCCAGTGCGAACTGCGAGAAGAGCCATTGATTATTTCCTCTGTGTGGCAGCGGCCACGGGGGCCGCAACCTGCTGTTGAGATGCGATGAGCTTTCCGATGGCCTCTGCGAGAACCTCGGCTTCCGATTTCTTCTCGAGCCGAGACTCGCCGGCCATCCATTCATACTTGTGCCCGAGGGTCTTAGCCGCCAGAACGTGCAGCTCCGTGATGTTCTGCATGTTGCGATGGACAGCCCACCACGACTGCGCTTCCTGGCATTTCGCCTCGTAGAACTCGTTCTGCCTGATCTTCGCAGCGGCGAGTTCGCCAAGGGTAGGCTCGTCGCCCAGGGGCACGAAAAGACCCCTTCCTTCGTGAGCCTCGCAGCGCCCGCTGCGGGAGGGCTCATCGGTGTTATCCGAAAAGACGTAGCCGATCATGTCGCGGGCGTTGTCATACGCTGTGATGTCCAGACGGACTTCCCACGTATCGTTTTTGCCACCGCCGACGAACACTCTGGACGCCTTCGGGCCTACCTCAACGAACGAGTACCGGACGCCGCCGACTTCCCCGAGGAAGTCCTTCGGGGTCTTGTCGTTGCATCCAGGTACTAGCTTCGTTTCGAGGGAGAGATCCATTGGGAAAATAGAGCAAATCTTGTGAGTCGTGAGGGGGACATGTTCGACATACCTAGTCGAGCCATCCTTGGACACTACCTGCTTGTTACGAGCCATCATCTTCCTTTCTTGCGGGCGGTCAGGTCATGTTTCAGTTCCTGTACCGTTCTCCCTGTGAGAGACTTTTCTACGAACTCTTTCGCCAACTCTCGCGTGGCGGTGCGTTTTTCCGAGTCCAGAGCGGCCTCTTTGGCGTCCTCATAGTCACGCGCTGCAGCGGCCCGCTGGACGCGGTCCATGTGCATAGCGTGCTTATGCTGACGGATGGCCCTGAGCATCATGTTCTCCGTGGGATGGATGAACGAGCCGTCAACGTCGGAGCACTCCCAGATATGCTCGTACTCCCCCGCTGACGGGTAGGGACCAAGAACCTCTACCATCTGGCCGTCGATGAACTTGTGGGTGTCTTTGGCCCACTGCTCACGGTTGCCGTACTTGTCGGGCGACATCCAGACTTCAAGGTGGAACCGTTCGCGCTTGGGGTACTTGGGGACGTACTCGAGATAGGCCGTGCCGTCAGCCCGAGCCCCGCCCTTCCATTCCTTGCGCTCCCAACCCCAGACCAGGCGATACATAGGCTCACCATGAGGGTTGCGGCCGCCCGAGTCCGTGATGAGCTTATGCAGCTCAACGGGCGCCCTCACGTTCCTTTCTTCGCCAACCACAATCATTGAGAACCTTTCCGACCTACAGAGGGGGTCAGGTGACCCCCTCCTTCGGTCAACTACTTAGAAGTACAGCGAGCCAGCCGGGACCGACAGCGAAGCGATGATCGAGTGCTGCTGCGGGTCGTCAATGCCGAGATCGAAGATCCCAAGCACGTAGAAGATTTCGGCAGCCGCGAGGCCACCGGAGGCACCGTAGATCGGGAACATCGTGTCGTCCTCAACGTCATAGAGGCCGACAGGAAGCGTCTCGGCGCGGAAGAAGTTCGACGGCCACAGGATGTCGAGGCGCGTCGGGTCCGCATTGGGCGAACCGACATAGCGGAGGCCGTTGATGCGGAGCTTGTCGGGGGCGAACAGCGGGTCGAACCCGTCCTTGCCGCCCGTCTTGTCATAGAGGGCCATCGAAAGGCCGATCTCCTCGAGAGCCTGGCGCTGGGCCACGGAGCCGTAAACGAAGCACTCCTTGTTCCAGATCGAGGCGTCACGGAGGATCTCGGGGGCGTTGATCGCGGCGCGAAGAATCGCGGGCGTCAGCGCGGCCGATGCCGTCTGCGAGGGCGTGCGGAGCTGCGGGTACGTGGAGCGCGAGAGGCCGCCCACGGTGCCGGAGGACGACGCCGAGCAGAGGTTCACGATGCCGTTGATGAACGTGGGCGTCGGGACCGTGAGGCCGTCAACAACCCAAACGTCGCCGTTCGTGGCTCCCGGGGGGGCCGCGTCAATCGTGGCCGTGCCCGTAACCGGGTCATAGGCCAGAAGCGTGACGTAGCCGCGAAGGATCGTCTGACCGCTGTTCATCTGCGCATAGCGCGAGTTGAGCCGCAGCCAGCGGCCACGGATGTTGGCCGCGAGAACAATGCTCGTCGTGCCGGCGCCAGTGGAGGTCGTGGCAACGATGCCGTCGCCGTTCCCCTGGATCACCTTATCGACGTTGACGCCCCACTCCTGGGTAGCGTCAGCAACGTTATCAGCCAGCGCGTTGATGACGGCGATCTTGTTGCTGGCCGTGTTCCAACGAACCGACTGGTTGAACTCGACCGCCTCGAGGACAACCTTCGGCGTGAAGGTCATCGCATCGAAGATCGGGGCGTTGCCGCGCCCGAAGTCGCCGCCGTCCTGAGACGCGGTGCGGAACTGCCCGCCCGGGCTCATCTTCTTGGGGGCGCGGAGCGTGCGGGGGCCGGCCTTCTCGAGATCGCTGGCAGCCTTGATCTTGGACCAAAGGATGTTAGTGCGCTCGAGAAGTTCGGGGACGTAGTCCCGGTACGTCTCTTTAAAGACGGCCTGGACGTTAGCCTGGGTCTGTGCCATGAGAGTCTGATTCCTTTAGAGGATGCCCCTCTTCTTCAGGGCTGCCTTGAACAGTTGCTTTGCATCCATACCCCGTGTGTCGAGGGGCTTGTCAGCCGGGGCGGCTGCTACCGGTGCTCCCCCAACGTCTTTCTTGGTGATGGCCTGCTCCTGCGTCTTGGCTCTAACCGTCTGGACAGCGCCGAATGTCTCGGCGTAGTCCCGAAGGACATCCGCTGCCTCGCTAGCGAGATACTGGCGGGCTGTGTTGGTGAGGTATTCCTGCGCTGCGCGGCCGTTACCTTGGTTAAGGTAGTTCACGACCGCAACGCGGACATGCTCGTTGGTCTGGACTTTGTTACGAACGCGGCTAACGACATCGTCACGCATCCGCTCGAGGGCTTTCTTGGGGTACGGAGTACCCTCCGCCGCGGACGAAATCATGTCCATGGCGTCCCTGGAGACAGACTCGTTGTAGCCGTTGCTCACGCTCTGCATGAGGCCCTGGCGCTGCTGCTGCTGGAACTCAGCCTGCTGCTGACGCAGCATCGCGTTTTCGCGGACCACGGGATCGTTCGGATTCTGCTGACGGGGCTGCTGTAGGCCGTTGGGGAATACGAACTCAGACAGGATCTGCGCCGTCGTGTTGTACTCATGGGCTCTGGCGTCTTCGCCCCTCTGCGCGGCGTTTTGGGCCTGGCGCTGGAGGTTGCCGATGAGGTTCGTCGTGGCCTTGCGGCCGAGACTGTCGAACGACTGCTTGGAAGCCTGCGGGAGCCTCTCCGCGAAGTGGTCGATGAGTCGGTTGAACGCCGCAGGATTTGCCTGCTGGAAGTTCTGCATGACATAGTCGAAGCCTTCCGGCGTGCCGCTATGGAACGCCTGGACAACGTCGTATGCGATACGGGCCGACTCATGCGCCTGTTTGGCAACGTCAACCGATGGGAACATAGAGCGAAGCTCTTTGCCCTCGGCAGGCGTCATCTTCATGTCGCGGAATTCCTTGCCGGCGTAGGCAAGACCCCTGATTTCGTTCTGAACCCTCTTGTCGGAAATCGCCTTAAGGGCTTCGCTGATCTTCAGCGACTGTGGGTCCTTGGGCGAGGATTCATCGGCCTTTTCTGCCTTGGCTTCTACGGGCTCAGCCTTCTCGGCTGGTTCCGTAACCTTCTCTAGCGTCGCTTCGTCGCCATCGGGGGTATCGCTCCCCGTAGCGGTGGCAGCATGAGAGTCATCGGTGAGCCCGAGCTTCTCTGCCGCCTTTTTGGCGTATTCGCGCGCTAGTTCCCGTCCGCTCTGTGCCGTACTGCGGGACTCGCCCTTGGATTCCGTCGCTGAAGCGGTCGGCGTAGCCGCAGAAGACGCCGAAGGCGACGAACTCGTAGAGGGAGCCGAAGGGGCAGGAGCCGAAGGTGCCGGGGTTGAAACTACTGCTGATTCCATGTTTCCTTTCGGGCCAGATTTAACGTGCTGGTTTCGGGAGCACGAATCCCGCTGGCCTGTGAATGACTAGTTCTTGTCAGCGATGTACGAAACGGTCGTGGTGCCGGCGCTCGCCGCCCCGACCGAGATGACGCAGTTGACGTTGTCCGCAAAGGTAAACGGATTAACGTCGAAGATGATGAATCCGGCAGTCGGGAATACCTGCGTGCCGAAATCCATGATGGTCGTGGCGCCCGCCTTGATGACGAGCGAGAACGTCGATGTGGCTGTGCCGTAAATCACGAACTTGCGAAGTGTGATCCTCGAGCCACGGGTGCCCGTGATCGTTACATCCTGGGCGGTGGTGGCGCCGCTGACGGCCGGGGCAGCCTGCAAAAGCGTTGGCCCCTGCTGCAAAATGCCGGGATAGAAACTTGCCATCTAGGCTTTCTCCTTAATGAACGGCCGGCGGTTCTGCCGGGGCTGCGTGGTTGCCTTTAGGCCCCATAGGTGCGGCCCCAGGCGGGTTCTTTGACATAGAAATGTTTCCAAGCGGCTTCGGAGAATCCTCAGGATTCCCACCACCCCCACCGGCAGGCGCCCCTCCACCCTCAGGAGGCGGAGGACCGCCAGCTCCAGGCGGAAGCGGAGGAGGCATAAGTGCCATTTGAGCTGCCTGCGCGCGTAGGTGAACATTCATGTACCCCGCTGGGTTCGTTATGGCAGCGGCCTGCCCGTCCTCTGACTGCGCCCAATCCTGAAACGCCTGGAGCGTCACTTTGGGGTCGCAAACCAGCATGTCGAACGGCACGGACGGCTGCGGGGGCGGCGGAGGGGGCGGCGGCATCGGCGGGTATCCTGGCATCGGCGGGGGCGGCGGGGGCATCGGCGGAGGCGGCAACGGCTGCTCCTTGAGCATCTTGTCGATGATCGCCAGTTCCATCTTGTACTGAGCCTCACCGGGGAACTCGATGTTCTGGAGGCCGATGGTGCGGCGCACATCGTCAATGTTCTTGAGCTTCTGCATGATGAGCGGGCCGCCGGGACCGGCCAGGAAGTTCATCAGCGTGTCCTTGCGCTGCGGCCAGCTCGTCGGGTAGTCCTCGCAGGTTTCCGGGCGCGGCGCCAGCTCGCCAGTCTTGAGGTCGTTCGGGTTGATCGGGATGGCCTTGAACTGCCCCGACGCCCCCTGCTCCGTGATGGACACGGACTTTTCGCGGTTCTCGGAGAACGCCTTGATGACGAGCGGAGCCCACTCGGCACGGTGGTCCTTGAGCGCCCGCCAGAACATACCCATGCGCCCCATGGCCTGATCGCGCTCGATAGCGATGCCGTGGGCCGTGTCGTTGCCGCCCGTGTCGCCACCGAAGGCGGCCGGGAAGGCGCCGGCGAGGAACTGTGGGATCGGCCCACCAAGCTCCTTGCGGAGCCCGATGGCGTTCGGGGACACCTGCCCGGGCCGCGTCTCGAAGAACGCAGCACCTATCGGGCTATCACCCCTGGCCTTCATTGGGTAGATCGAGCCAGCCCTGACACGCGACTTCTGGAACTGCGCGGGGTCAAGCTGCTCTACGTTGACGAAGGTTGCTGGTAGCGTGAACTCGGCAACGTCACGTTCGATATTAACGAGATCGTTATAGATTTCCTGAATCTGGATCATGGAGCCACCGATGGGCTCACGGATCTGGCCCTCGCCAGGCATGGCGTGGCAGATACGCCAGTGGTCGTCCATGTTCTCGGCGCGGGCCTCGCAGAACACATCGCCCGCCATGGCCACGAAAACGCCATCTGGGAACATCGCCTGTAGCTGCTCGCGGGCGTCGTCGTCGCTCGTCAGCGCCCAGAAGGCGAACGGGCGGAGCCACACGCGGCGGAACGTGACCATGTCGTTCATGGTGTTCGCCACGCGGCGGTTGTCTACCGTGGTTCCAGCCGAGAGCTGGATACGCGCTGTGCGCTCGATCTGGCCGCCAGCCGTGCCGCCGTAGGTGCCGGTTTCCGTGGCGGCGTCGATGTCGCTGGCCTTGTTCGGATAGGTGCTCTTGACGAGCGCCTTATCGAACTCGGTGTTCCAGATGATGTACGGGAACTGCCACTGCTCCTTGGCGGATGGCGGGAGCCGTAGCTCGAGGCCGCCCACAACGTCGCGGATCTCGCAGCCGTTGGGGACCTTCTTTTCACCCGTGACGACAGGAACAGGCGCGGTAGGCCCGGGGATGACAGCGTTCGGGTCGTGGGGTGCGCCGCACTGCGGGCACATGCCGAGAGACTGGTCAACCGGCTGATCCATGCCGCACTGGGCACAGTGGACCGTGTCGGGGGCCAGCTTCTTGTCCTGCATCTCCGTGACGGGCTCGGTCGTGAACCCGAACCGCTGGCCGTCGCGGACATGGCGGACGTAGGAGCCGTAGGTGCCGTCCGTGAAGAGGAGGAACGTCTCGTCAAGGAGCTGCTTCTGCGGCGGGTTGTTCAGGTCGAACAGCCGCATGACATTGTCTGCGGCCTTCGCCGTGACAACGTCCGCCGGATGGTTCGGATCAGCCGGGAAGAACTTCTCAGTCGGCTTGTTCGCCGCGATGAGCGATATGATCGAGAGCGCGAACGCCTGGTAGATGTTGATGACATAAGCGCTGTCCGCCATCTGCGTATCGACGCCAACACTAAGGCCCGTGTTGGTCGCCTGTGACGGCATCTTGTATGTGCCGGCCGTGGAGTCCCACCAGATGTATTGGCGGCCGGCGAAGAACGACCGGGCCTTGAGGACCTTCTTGACGTACTGGTAGCGCGAGTTGTCGGCCTGCGCCTCGTAGATGCGGATGACTTCCTTTATCTTGTCCTGAAGTTCTTCCGGCACATCAACGACACCGTAAGTAACGCTACCGTCCGGGTCAGTCTCGGGCAGAGCGGCGGCAGCGGGTGCGCCCGCCTTGCCGCCACCCAAAATCTTAGAAAGTATGTTCAACGGCTGAACCTCGGCTTTGCAGACTCTCTCTCTGCCGCTGCGATGATGTCCTTGACGCTTGCGAGCGAAGTGCTATGGGACGGGGTCGCTGTCTCGTTTCTATGCCGCTGCACTAGGGATTCCAGAAATCTGCCGACGCTGGGCTTAGTGCTTCCCGTATACGTCCACTTGCCGCCGTCGTCATAGCCATACTTAAACCCCTCGGCCTTCTTCCACCGCACCGCATCACGCCGGAGCAGGACGCCAGCGACGGTGAGCGCGACAACCGAGAACGACAGCGCCAGAAGGTCAATCACTTCTGGATGACCTCGTCCTCTACGCCTTCCTGGTTGAACTTCGGGGACGCCGGGGCCGTCTGGCTGCCGGGGTGCAGGAAACGGCTGAGGAGGTCAAGGATAGACTCTCTCTGCGGCGACGGCGGGGACGGCTTGTTAAACCTAGACACGGGCGACTGCGGCTGATTTTTTTGCAGCGTCGCCAACATGGCTAGATAGGTGTGGTCGTCCATCTTCCTGAAAGCGCCGGCCGCGTTCTGTGGGACTGACAACTGCGACATCGCATCATTGACGCGCTGGTTAAGCATCAGGTCATCAGGTTCATCGAAGGGTGTAGCCATCGTTGCTCCTAGTACGCCACGGAGGCGAGGATGCCTACGTTGCCAACAAGCGTTTCGCCGTTTGTAGTGCCGCAGCTCGCCTGTACCGTCGTGATGGTCCCCTCCGTGCCGGCACTTACCGTGAACGTGACGAGAGCCCCGGACAGGGAGCCGGCGCCAACCGTCATGTCCCCAGCGAGCTTTGTAACGGTCGGAGAGCCGGTCAGCGTATCGCCGTTGGCGAGACG
>OFRM01000168.1_pt1 | contig 29779 bp, 40 predicted proteins | sample 1543101 | NCBI WGS metagenome assembly OFRM01 (sample SAMN07774223, study PRJEB24372) | wastewater metagenome | isolation source: Exp Tend VB 0WW | collected 2016-02
CTTCCGATCTTACAAAATAGTAAAGCGTTAACCTTTGCCTTGGAGATTTAAAACAATGTTTAGAACACAATTAAACCTAATTACCGGCGAAAAAATTCTAGTCTTCGCCCCGACAAAAGCGCTATTACTCAAGCAAGTTCAAACCGAGATCCATAACGGCTCAATCGACGGTTTCAACAGTGGCTATAAAAACACTCTATTTATCTTTGAAGTGGAATCAGAAGATTCTACAAAAGTACTAGATAGCTGCTTCGCTTATTGGAACGGTCAATCATTTTTAACAACAGAAGTGATCGATCGTTCCCTAATCTATTCCCGCTAACCCCTAGCCCTAGCCCTAGAGGATACGACCATGCCTAATGACGATCTAAATATCACTAATCAAGCCACTGCGCAGATTAAGCTCACGATAGACAACGACAAAAAATTACTGCAAAGCGCTATTGAAATGGCTTGGGATAGTGGCGACAACGAGAGCGAATACAGTCAAGATAATTTAGCCCTAGCTCTCGAAAGAGTCTACAGCGATGACATCGCGCTTGACTGCCAAGTACAGAATGACTTATTGCAATTGATCGTGAACTTTGTTGATTGGCACGATCTAGCCAATCACTATATCGAGAAAGCTATCAGCGCTACTAAATAACTATTACTCTTTGCCTTGGAGATTATTAAAATGAAGCCACTAATTAAATGGGATGCCCTGATTGCAATGGCGCCCGATCTAGAATTTGGTTTGACTGACGAGCAAGAAACGGCACCATGTGAACCATTTGGCGTATTTCTTTCAATCACTCGCCACAATCAAACGACTGGTGTTATAACCAAATACAGTACTGCCGGTATTTGGGGCTTAGATTGTGACACTGATATGTCATACGTCTTGGAATTGGCTCAAGAAGAGTTTGAGACTCTCAAAGCTGAATACCCCGGTACTTTCGATTTAATCGTAATCGATGCAGCTACACCGGCCCGTTTCGTCAGCCTATAACCATCACAATCCTTACAGCCCTGGAGAATAAAACAATGTATATAGCCAGAGACAATAAAAACAAAGAACTAGGCCGGTTTGAAACTATCGACGAGGCTATGGCCCAATTCGCAACCAAGGCTTATCACGCCAATAGTGCTAATTCTTACGATGTTTTCAACAGTGAAGGTAAGCGTGAGAAAGGGACTATTTGGACGGTCTATTTTAACTTCGGGCGTAAGCCTGATGTTATTGGCACCATTAAGCGACCTAACTAAACCGTTAACTACTCTCTAATGCCCTAGAGGATTTAAACACCATGACTATAAAAGCAGTCTCACTAACAACCAAGATTGAAACTAATACAAAGCTCACGCAAGAAGAAATAGAGTCAGCAGTGGCCTTGTTCGGCTCACGCTGCAAACCACGTAAGAAAATGATGCTTAGACACGCATTTGGCTCTATTGGCTATCCCGAACTGCCTCACTTTGCCAAGTTACCTACCTACGACATTTATAATCGCGTTATGTTCGAGGACAACGAAGCGCACTACTGCGCCGGTCAATCTTATCCTGACGAGATCAGAACCGTCAGAGAATGTCTGATAGGCCGCTAATGCCTACAGATAAAACAAGAGTCAACTTGTCGGTCCCTGACCATACTATGGACTGGCTTGAGATTGCAGCAAGAAAAGAAAAGCGCTCATTAGCGGGTTTGGCTCTAATCCTAATGGAAGAGGGATTAAGAGCAAGATTCGCCACTATTGAGCCTGAAAACTACGATGATGATGATTTCTGCACACCACAAGACAAGGGGATAAGACCATGAATAAAGAATTTATAAATTGCGTTGATAGATTCGACGATAGATTCGCATTAACACAAGAGCATTTCCGCTCTGTCCTGTTTATCAACTTCTCAAAAGAGCTGATAACTCTTGAGCAGCTACACGAGTCGCAACGTGGTATTAGCCAAGCGGAACATGATGGCCGCGCCACTACAATTAACTTGCCAGTTAACGTTGATGCTGTGGCTCTGTATGACTTTGTAGATGAGCAGTTGCCAGTATTGGATGAGCTGCTAGAAAAGTATGAAGAGGCTTGGAGCGGATACAATTGGACCGGCAAATTAGACACAGACTTGATTGAAGAGCTATTTCGTGACGTGCCAGAGCATGGCGGCAAGTGGTCTGCCTGGGATTGGTTCACTTGTAACACTGCTCGCGAGAATGCAGATCTAATAGACGACGTGGCACTAATTGATGTCAAAGATAAAGCCGAGCGGATTGTCGAAGAGGCGCTTGAGCTAGCAGATGCACAATTAGACCTAGATAGCACGATCGAATATTTGACAGACCTAGTAAACGATCGCGACACAGTATTAAGCAACGAAGAAAGGTAACTATGGCTGACTTTATTTTTTGGGCTTGCTTAATGCTCGCCCTTTACTTACTGTCCGGATTATTGGAGCTAGATTGACATGAACGAAGAAATAAAAGACTTATACAAAAGACCGTGGCGCGTTCACAAAATAGGACCACTGGTCGATCTACTTGATCGCGACCATTGCATTATCCTCACTGGGGATGAACCAGAAACAGAAGCATTATTTACACTTGTTTGCCAAGTGGTGAACGGGAAGGAGTTTAATCATGCCAGTTAATGTCTATATTTCTAAGCTTGCAAACTTCTTGCCGGAGCTACAAATAGACGATGAGGCTATGGAATTTAGTCTGTTGTCTGACGGCTCTTTGACAGTAAGACTGCTTAGAATCCCCACTGATTTAGACAGTATGTCGTGGGAAAGTACGCTCCAATTGTCGCGGGCACAATTAGAGCAGCTGAGGGATTTTATAAATGAATCGCTCTGACATCTTGAACGCACTACAAATAACGCCCGGATTAAGGACAGTAGATAGGCTCTTTCTTGAGAGCCTTCTGCTAATGCCTTCTATCCCCCCAGAGCTGGCGGCAAGTTGCCAAACTCGACTAGCTAGATATAGCCAGGTTAAATCTGCGCCCGTTTCTAGTCGATTGGAGCCGCCTAGAATAGTTCGCCCGGGTGAATCTAAGCCGCTCGATTTTAACGCCCGTTATATCGACTTTGAAGAAGGTCTATTCAAGTTCCGCTTTACTTACGATGAAAAGTTGGTAAGTGATGCCAAGAACTGCCCCTCGGCTAGTTGGGTGCCAAGTGAGAAACTTTGGAAAGCTCACACAACGCTGCCTGCTTGCCGCTACGTGGAAGGAATGGCCGCGAGAGGTTGGCAGCTAACTGCTCCTGCCAAGGAAGCCTTAAAACAGCACCTAGCCGCCGCAAATATCACTCTACAAATGTCGGGCGCTCAAGATACAAAATTCAGCCTGACTAATTTCGGCTCACCAAGTTACCAAGCTCGACCCTTCCAGAAGGCGGGCATCGAGTACGCGCTGCGTGTTGGCAACACCTTAATCGGTGACGAGATGGGCCTCGGCAAAACTTTGCAGGCGCTGGGCATCATTCATAACCTCGACAAATGGCCGGTGCTTTATATAAGTAAGGCCACATTGAAACTAAACGTTATTGATGAATGCTTGATGGCCTTCGGGCCAGGTAGAAAAGTGCAGGTGCTAGATAGCAAGTCAGAGATAGAAAATGCTGACGTTTATGCTATCAACTACGATATTTTATCCGAAGGTTGGGAGAGTATCCTCAAGAAGCGCGTCGTCTTGTCGCGTGTTGTTCTTGACTTACTCAAGCGTCGGCCAGGCGTGATGGTGATCGATGAAAGCCACTACATTAAACAAAGCTCGCAGCGCTCCAAAGCTGTCATGCAAATATCTGAGTGGATAAAACACCGCTTCGCCCTATCTGGCACCCCTATGCCTAACCGGCCAGTGGAGCTAATCAATCAGCTTAAGTATCTTGGCACCTTAGATAAGTTCGGCGGCGACTGGGGCTTCAAACAGCGTTATTGTGACGCCAAGCAGATACGTGTCAAAGGTAAGATGGTCTGGGATTTCTCCGGCTCGTCTAACCTCGATGAGCTGCACAAGTTGCTACGTTCGACTTGCATGATTCGCAGACTAGCCGATGATGTGTTAGATGAGCTGCCACCTATGCGCCACCAGGCACTAAAAGTACAGCTTACAAATGGCCCGGAGTATCGCAAAGCCGAGAAAGATGTGGCGCGTTATGCCACTGAATTGAAGGTACAGGCCGAGGCTTTCCAAGCAACTATCAGGCATCTCTCGCCAGTAGACCAAGTTGTTGAGATGAGAGCCTTTGAGAAACAAGAATACAGAAAGGCCAAATTTACCGAGTGTTTATTAAAATACTCAGCGCTCCGGCAGTTGGCCAGCGCGGGTAAAATGGCCGCAGTCAAAGAATGGATAGGTGATTTCTATGAACAAAATCCTAATGGCAAGCTTATTGTGTTCGCGCATTTTCGTTCTACTCAGGCTCTACTCGTCGATATGCTCGCCCCGTATGGCGTTACAACTGTGTTGGGTAGTGACTCCCTCGCTACTAGACACGCAAATGTCAGACAGTTTCAAGAGCGGCCACAAACTAGGGCAATTGTCGTATCAAATGGAGCCGGAGCCGAGGGCATCACACTCACGGCTTCTCAAACGGTCCTAACAGTGGAGATGCCTCTAGTGCCTGGTGTACAAAGCCAGATGGATAAACGCGCCCACCGCATTGGCCAGAAGGGCTCAGTCATGGCTTATCGGGTGATAGCTCAGGGCACTATTGATGTCGACGTTGACCTCATGAACACCCAAAAGCGGGCCGTATCTCAGGCCGCGCTTGATGGTGTCACTCTTGGGGATGAGCAGGTATCGACTGAGTTAATGTCGGATCTACTTGAGCAACTTTCGCAGCGCGCATAGATTCTAGTATCATCTCAGCATTTTCTATTTTCATCTTGCATTCCTGCCACTGCTTAAGATGTGAATCGCCGTACCCGTTTAGCACCTTCTTGAACTTCTTCGCTCGGCGCTCGTAGAGCCGTTCTATGTATTTCTCCACGTCTTTTATGGTGATTACGAATTGCCCTTTCTCTAGTTTCATTTGCCCGCCTTTGGTGGCACAACTTCTAGGTGTAGAACTTCGGGGTACGTGGCTGCATCGCGCTCTATCTTCTCTTGTATTGCTTGCCGAACATAGATAACATAATAGATTGATTTCTTTTCAATCAGATAGTGTATCTGCGTGTTCATCATAGCGGGGATGTTCAGCAACTTAGTGATTGGCTTCATGCCAGCCTTGTATAGCGGGTCATATCCTCTGCTCAAAATTCTATCCTCTTTGAATAAGGGTACTGTGGTTTGTCTTCTGGGGATACCAAGCCTAATGGCCGAGGTTTCGGTGCTGGCTTAAATTTGTGGTCTTTTAGTTTCTGCATCTTCGGCAAGTAGTCATTCTGTAATGCCACTATATATGGTTCTATCTTTTCGAGTGAGTCTTCGTAGACAATTAGTTTACCGTTGTCGCCCCACTCGAAAACTTTGGCTATCTCAATCAGCATCTCAGCGGCGAAGTTGGCTATCCTAGTTGCTCTGTTGATGCGTTGTCTCTCTGTCTCCTTGCCTTTCTTGCGCTTAATGGCGTAGGCTTTCTTGGCTTTGTCGGCTAGCATCTTTTGCACTTTCTTCATTTCTTGTACGCGCATCGCTTCGATGGTGGTATCAAGAGTAATTTTGTGCCAGTGCGCTTGCCGATTAACTCGCCGGTCAACCAAACAGAAGACGCACCGCTTCGTTGGCGGTTTCGGGTTTCCACATCTTCTGCATGTGGTATTGAAAGGCGTTAAGAACTCACTCAACTTCTTCTTCTCGGACCTCTTCTACACCGTCATAACAGAATAGCCCACACTCTGGCAGTGTTACATCTTCGTGCCGCCCACGCTCTGGGTCTAGCTCGTCAAGGAATACTCCTTTGATACAGCTATGGCCTATGTCTCTTTCGAGCAGTGCCATTCTGTTAAAGACTTCAGGGTGAGTCACTCTAACTTTATTCCAGTAGCCCATCCCCCCTTTCACGCAACCGATGCAGTTAGCGTTGTTATAGCCAAGCTGATACATGCGCGGCAATTCTATTCCTTGTGCTTGTATCTTCTTGAAGCAGTCTTGTTTGGTTATAACGCTTTCTATCAATGGGAACCTAGCGTCTACTTCTAAGTTGTTCTCTATAAAGCGTTCGGACCTAGTGACCTCTTCAATCGTGAAGCCGAAGTATTGAATATCACCAGGCTGTTGAAAACGCTGGCGAACTTTTTTCTTCATCTCGACAGTGCAAAGAGCACCAGCGGGCCCATTGAGGAACCGGCGTTCTTCCCACACTTGCCAACAGTCCTTGTACTTGGCTGACCTTAGCTCAAGCACCGGGCGGTTAAACCACTCAGCGCAATCATTAGCAAAGCGGTCATTGTCAGGGTCTTCATTCTCGACTATACAGCGAACAACAATCGTGCCAGGATGTTGTGCAATGGCAAGTTTGGTGGCTACTGCGCTAGCGGCTCCGCAGCTAAACCAAGATACATGTCTCATTATCTCTCCTAGCTGATTATCTTAGGCCCAGGCGTGTTATCCACGACTAAGCTAAGCTTGCCTATCTCTGTGACTTCCTTGAACGGCAGCTTCTGCATAACTTGGGTCATCACAGCATCAAGCTGCGTAATGCCATCGTTAACTGGTTGGTTAGATTGGACACCGGCAGCGATTAGCATATCAACTACTGCTTCTAAGTCTTGAGCTATCTGGATAGAAGCGCTTACCCAGTCGTTGAGTAGCTCTGGCGTGATGAAGCCTTGCGCTAGCCGGTCACGGACAAGCGCGGCGCTGTCGCATGTCGGGCACTTCTTTATTCTGTCGTGGTCAACTACTTTCATGCCACCACCTCCGCTGTCTTCTTGCCGGGGCAAGATAGCTCATCGGTTGCGCCTTGCGCGTCATATTTACTATAAAGAGGCCGTGATTTCTTCCCGCACTTTGTACACCGCATAATCCAAACCGTCGTTTGTTCGTCACATTCAATTTCTTGAATTTCTATATCGTGCTTTTCCATAATTACCTCCCTGTTAGATTCTTGGCGCCCACGTAGGCGTTGATACCAGACCCGGTGCATACTGCCAAGCCTTCTAGCGGCTCGCAGCGCTTACTCACCCAACAGGCGGGTCGGTAGACTCCGGCGTTCCAGGCTCTGCGTATTCCGCTTCCAGTTCTGATAGCCGTTCTCTTAGTGATTGCAAATAGACCTTTGATTGGTCCGGCGTGAGCGGGGGCCTGGGCAAATCCGTGCGCGAGACATAAGACAAGGATTCCTCGAAGAATGCGCTTTGTCTTCGCATTCTGTTTACTGTTTGCATGTAATTTTCTGATGGACATTTTTTCTGCTCCTGTCGGATTTTGTAAGCTACACTACCCCTGCTCATGGCTCTAGCCATGTAATCACCACACATGCCGTTCATCTCATTGCTTTTCATGCCAGAGATGGCAGCCATGATGTATAAGTCTTCTAGGTCAATCGAGTAGACCAGTCGCCCCATCCCTTGCGAGTTTGTCGAACTTGGCTCGCTCTGCGATTTTGGCTCTGCTTTTTTTCTTGTTCCAGCCATTTACGAATCTCCTCATGACTAATTTAATCAAGCCTGACCGGCTTCTGACAATCTTCTGTTCCCGTGCTGCTTTCTCGAACGCCCTCATCTCGCTCGGCAGCACGTAGATTGGGTATGGTGTACTGGTTTCCTTCGGTTTCACCCGAACTATCTTTTTCTTTGGCATTAGCAGAATGGTTCCTCAAAATCATGCACTACTGAATCCAATGTGGCCTGACAGCAGCTCTGGTCCCAAATCTCGGTGGTTCTTTTCCAATTGGCTACAGCCGCAGGGTCGCCACCGACAGTGGTGTCATTTAGTTTTAGGAAGAAATCAAGCACGGGCTGCCTTGACTTAGTTTCTCCGCATTCGCGAAGCAGCTTGTGTAGCCGCTCGACAATGGTCGCGTCACTCCATGTTGGCTTAGCTTCGCCCTTAAGGCTAGCCAAGAAATCGTCCACTGCTCTCATTTCCCTAATACCCCACTGAGATAAATACTGCCGCTTGTGTCTACGTTGTTCTCCCTAGACCATTTGATCATCCGAAGCACTAAACCGTCAAAGTTATTGCCAGTGGCCGCAGCGACGGAGAGTAAATACATTGCGGCAGATGCCTTTGGCCCCACATTCATACGGGTAGTTCCTCGTTCACCTTTTTCGTATTCCACTGTGGCCACCATTGCTAAGCCGTGCTCATTGCAAAGGTTGGCCACCTCAAGTAGTTTTGGTGCTATCTGTTCGTCGTAAATTTTCTCACTCATATGTGTATCCCCTCCTGCATCGAGCTTGTGCCCCATGTTGTTGTAATGTCTACGTGTCCTTTCCTGCCACCATCGCGCACCTTAGCTACTTCTATCCTCAGCGGCGACCGGCCTAGTTTGTCGAGCGACAAGCGCACCTGATTAACGATGTCTTGGTTCTCTTCCTTCTTCAAGTCTTTCAGCGGCTCTTTATGCGGCACCTTTATCTTGTAGGCGTAGCCGTTGTTGTGGGAGAAATGGCGCCAGAGCATCTCGTCGTTAAACGGGTTGAGGATAATGCAATTATCGGCACGATAGACGATTCTGGAGCTTCCTAGTACGTCCTGTAAGGTATAGACGCTACCATCTGACTTGCGCAGCTCAACTACCGCCACAACGGCTCCTAGCGGCGCCACAGCATCACGTAGCAGAATCATATCCTCCACTTGCCGTTGCTGCTGCGCCATCTCTGTCTTATAAATCTCAGGGTCAACTGGCCAGATGCCCATGAAGTCAGCGATGACCAACACTCGGCTGCATTTGCTCGCGGCCTTCAGCGCGTCGGCTTCATTCACCACGCTGGCGGTATCGAATACAAAACCCTTTGGTTCGTCGTGGTGCAGGAACTTCAGCTTTGGCATAATCTGGTTTTCGAGAATGTCGATAGCATCATTAAGTTCTCTCGATGGGTTTCTGCCCATGCGTATCATGTCCTTGTAAGATATGCCGGATAGGTAGCTAAGCATCCTCAATCTGAGAGTCATAGGAGACATCTCTAATGTCGCGAACACACAGCAGACATCGTGGTTCTGTCGAACAGCTTCAAGAGCCCACTGGCATAAAAGAATGGTCTTTCCGATATTCGTTGGACCAGCGACCAGGCACAGTCCTCTCAGCCCTGATAGCAGTTCGTCGATGGTTGGCAATGACCGTTGAGGGATACCTAGAAAGTCTCTCTCACTGGCCTCAGCTAGAAACTGCAAGTCTTTTGATAGTAGTGTCTGTGGTGCCTCGGTGGAAGTCTCGTACCCAAGCCTGTACTGTTGATGAATTGCCTGGGATTGAAAGCGAAGTTTCTCAAGAGCCGAGTCGGCGTCAGTCCCTAGACTCGCGACTTCGACGAGCAGCTTCTGAACCGCTTTACCCTTTTCCTCCTGCATTTTACGGGCTCGTAAATCAGCACGCAGTTGTAGTATCAGCTCAAGAGGGATGCCGTCAACAAGGGTCTGGACCTCTGGCCAGAAGTACTGACGGAGAGTGATAACGCGCTTGGTATCGTTGATAGACGCATCGTAGTCCAAACAAAACGTAAGGTAGGCATGTCGCCCTGCCTCAGTTCGCAAATCATAATTTCTTGCGAATAGTCGAGCGCGAAACTTATCTGAGTGAATGGAATCATAGTAGAGCTTGTCAAACTCATATTTCGGTTGAAGATTGGCTGCATTGGCTTTGTCTATCCACTCGTCCAAGTCTTTCGCGTCGGGCATAACCATCACGAAAATATCTGGGCACTTCTTCGCTTTGTCAGCCTTGGCTAGCGCTTTCTCTAATCCTTTGGCTCCAGCAATGTCGGCATCGGTAATGAAGGTAACTTGTTGCACTCCGTAGCTGTAGAGCTTCTCCCATCGGTCTTCACTGAGAGCGCTGCCGCTTGAGCCAATTCCCACAACACCATCAATGCCGTTACTTCTCGACTTGAATGGATCAAGAAATCCCTCCACTGCAATGATATTGGGACCAGCAGCCAATGCCTCTTGAAGCTCGATAGCAACAAGGCTTGAGATGTTGGTGTCTTTTGTGTTGATATACTTAGGTTTGTTATCTCCAATTGCTCGGCCTGCAAAACCTCGTATAACTCCTTTGAAATCTCGAAGAGGAATAAGTAATCTATTGTTCCAGGCAGCGGACCAAACCAGCCCTGCGCTATCCGTGTCGCTTGCAAAGCCGAGGACTTTTGCGAGTTCGATAGATACAACGGCAGCCAGCTCGGCAGCGTTTCTGATGTAGCCAAATCCATAACCCAGGCATCTGGTGGCATCGAAGTTCCTCTCTTGTAAGTATTTGGCGCAGGCACCACCAGTGGTGATGTCGGCTTGAAGCATTTCGGTGGCGTATTCAGAAACAGCGGTTAGAGTATCCGCTCTTTCCTTTTTACGTTGTATCTGCATTTGAGCTTGGGGGTCAAGAACCCTTGCTGTATAAGTCGCTCCGCCTCTCTCAGCCAGAAGTTCAATTGCCCTAATGAAGTCGCTTCCTCGTGGCTTAGGAACACCCGATACCAACTCCAATAGAGTCGTGGTGGCACCGCAGTTATTCTGACGACGACACAGAATCGCCCTTCCATCCTTGTGTATGTAAGCGTCTTTGACTTTGCAAGCCGGGCATATGCACCAGATTTCATCAGTCTTCTCCCTTGGCTCTAAGTGAGCCAGAACCCGCATGTAGTCTATCTCTTTCAGTATTTGGTCTAGTGCGTCGGTCATCCGAGCATAACCTCAATTTCTACTCTTTCGTCTAATTTACTTGTGCATAGTGCGTAACCGTGTTCCGTGTACGCTATCTGCGCGTCGTCTTTGTACAAGACACCATTCATGCCGTCTTCGATTGATTTCAGCGCGTTGGATATGTCAGGCTTCGGCTTACCTTGGAGCACGTAGTAGCAGATTCGCAAGCCGATTGGGCCGTCATACGGTGCGCAGTTCCAGGCCTCTTGTGCCTGGGTCGATACTATCTCGCGCTCAAACTTCAAGGTGCAGAGTGGCGTCCTGTTGTTCTTGTCGTGGCGAGCCTTTGGTGTGGCGCGGCACGGTATGTTGATATAGCAAGCTACCGGCGACACGCGCCACACCTCGAACATTACGGCAGCACCAAGTGTCGTCCGTTCACTTCGATAATTTCAGCTTCGCCGGTTTCTTCATCAACCTTCAGCGTGAACTCGACTTCGTATAGAGCGTACCTGAAGTTCTCTAGTGCCCTCCCTTTCAGCCCTGCTTCTTCCCCTGTGTTTCTCATTGATTCTTTGTCGGAATGCAGATAAGTGGTGATTAGCATTATTTCTCACGCAGCCCTTGTATGTAGAGGGTATTTACTTTTTCGGCTTCTCCAAAAGCAGTAAGTGGGAGCAGCGGATTCTTCTCTTCAGCAAGCTTCTCAATCTCCTTTTTACCGTACTTGTAAGTAACCACTGTTTCGACGCCGAGCTTCTTGAGCGTGGCAGGAGCGAGTACCTGGAGCCAGTTAGTGAGCTTCTCTTCGTCAAGCAGTGCGAGCTTGCCACCAGAGCTTCGTAGCTGTAGTCTGCCAGTTGCGAGATCGACATACTTGGTAGATTTCCCAGCGATTTTTTCTTCGACCAAAGGCTGTATAGCTGGCTTGATGTAAGCATCGAACACCTCCCTCATTTGCTTCTTACGCGCCACTCTGCGCTCGTACTGTGTCTTGAGCCGCTCTAACTGCTCGTCTATCGACAAGTAATAATCCACGATGTCGTCTAGCTCAGTGCCACCAAAGTCATCTTGGCCAAACGATGCCGGTATCTTCACTGGCCAGTCGTCGGAGAACTTAGCTAGGGCGTCGAGTTCGACATGAACAGCGCCTCTTATCATCTCTGCTGTCGGCGCCACCATTTTGTCAGCTTTCGCTTGCTTCTTAGCTGCATCAAAAGCCCTCTTGTAGACGGTCTTAGCTTCCCATGGGGCGTCTTTGGCGAACGCCATGGTGATTAGCCCTTCCACCCACTCGACCACAGAGCTGCTCTCGTCTTCTACGGCCTGCATCTCTTTGTTGGTCTGGTTGGCTAACATGGCCTTAATTGACTCGATGGTTTGTTGTCTGGCCACTTGATGCGCTTCGCTGTCTAGTGAAGGGCCGAGGAACTCTTTCGCTCTTCCGAGGTGCATGTCATACAAGGTCGGAATCAGCTCGTTCCTGCGCTTCTCTGACAACCCTAGTTCGCCAATGGTTTCTAGCATCTTCCCGTACCCAGGCATCATTGGATACCCATGTTCCGGGGGAGTCGAGCCAACTACCATGGTGCCAACGTTTGTCTCGGCCAAGCCAGCCGGTACGGTTGCGCGGGATTGTTTTCTTGAAGCGCCCTTCTGCTTTCCCTTTTTACCTTCCTCCGGTGTGGTAGCAGGCTCTTCTGAGCAGCACTCAGAGCTTAGGTCTGGCTCCATGCGCCCATCAGCGTTCTCGGTAAACGTGCCAGTCTCATCGCTGAATTGAACATCTTGCTGAACGCCGTCAGCGAACATCTCGCCGTTGACTATCATGGCTTTGAGCTGAGTGATTTCAGCGTCGATAGCTTTGATGGTGTGGTTGGCTTTGTCAATTTGCTCTTGCGAGCTGTCGAAAGCTTCTAGCACTTCTTCTTGACTGACGCGCATGGCTTGTAGCTCGGCTATCTCTGCGGCGTGGTCTTGCTTAACAGCAGTCATCTAAGCCTCCTTTCTGTAAGAAGCGATAGCAAGGCCACAAGCCTCTCTGACAGCTTCGTAGTTGTATTTCGTGGCGCGAGTATCGGCGTTGATACCGAGCTTCTCTTTCATGGTCTTGTTGAGCATCAACTTCCCAACACTAGTCTTGGCAGGCTCTTTGACCTCAGTACCGTACACAGCCTCGTACAAGCCGATAAGTAGCCCAGTCATGTCTTGTGCCGCATCGGCAAAAGCTTGCAGAGCCTCAGTGTCGTCCACTGTTTCCATAGTGCGGGTGTAGAGGGACTCTACTTCGTCGTCATCCCCAGTTGTCGCATAGGAGCTTGCAGCACCATTTGCCCTTGAGCCATCCGCACTCGCCGCACTTGTGGCTTTCACCACTGTAAGAGCACCGGACTGTACCACTGGTGCAGACTTTTTTTCTTCAACCACCTCAGCACTTGCAACTGCCGCTTTTTTGACTTCCTTGGCAGGTTGGGCTTTCGCACTTACCTTGGTGGAGTCGGGTTTTTTTTCTTCGCTAACGACCTCTACATCTACGGCGTTCTCGTAGGGGTTAGGCATGAAGTCTTCCACATCTTGAGTGAAGAGGCAGCCAGAACGAGTAGCAGCAATGACAGCATCAACATAACTGCGCTTCTTAGCCATCTTGAGGATAGTGTTCTTCTGGCTAGCGATGTCGTCATTCAGCTTCTGGCCGACTTCCTGGCCGATGATAGCTTGGTCGTCTTTGGCGAACTTAGCATTGCAGCCGTCTTTCTTGGCAAAGCAATAGAAGCTGCCTTTACCAAATTTCTGGTTGCCATTCTTGTCGTCGAACTTACTGATACAGATAGCATCCTTACCGCACTCCGGGCACAAGCGCTCAGCTTTGCGCCACTTGTAGCGGCCTTCCCAAGAGTTACAAGAGCCAAGGCCCACAGAGGCTATCGTGCCATCACGCCGAGAGAGCTTAGTTTTAATTGTGTAGTCAAACATCGGGAAAGTATCGAACTTCCAATCTTCAATCGAGTGGAGGATTTCAACATCAGCGGCAAGCCCGTAAATCTCACAAAGCTTTTCCGCACCTGGCTTAAATAAAGATTTCTTCTGCGTACCGGGAATAATGCCATAATCCTCACCATCCACCATGTAGCCGGTGACGAAAGCTTGGAGCTGAGCAAGCTGTGTCTTTGCTTCGTCCGGTGTCATAATTGGCACTAAAGTTAGTGCGGTACTGGTTTTTTCAGACATTTTTCTTCTCCAAAAGCAATATTGTTTTATGATTATAGCCTTGCAGTGATATCAAATGCAAGCGATAATCAAAAGGTGTACCACCGAGGAAGATTAAATGAACGGATTAGTCCATCTGAGCCCTGCTGGCGAGCATTTTCTAGCCAACGAAGAAGGCAAAAGACTCTATGTATATGATGATGCGGTTCATCCGACGAAACCCTATAAAGCCGGGCAGATTGTCTCTGGTCATTTGACTGTCGGCGTTGGTCACCTAATCAAGCACGATGAGAAATTCCCCTATGGCGAAGGCGTCATAACTGAGCAGATGGTTAGCGACCTGCTGCACAAAGACGTGAAGTGGGCCGAAGACATCATTCACAAGGCAGTCACTGTCGAGCTGAACCAGAACCAATATGACGCACTAGTGTCGTTCGTCTTCAACGTCGGCCCAGGCCGTGGGGTGAAGGGCAAGCCGGGATTTGTACCAGGCTTCACTAATAGCACTCTACTGATGCACCTGAATAACGGTAAGTACGAATTGGCTGCCGACCAGTTTCAGCGTTGGCACATGGGCAATGGCAAACCCCACCTGCTAGACAACAGACGGGCCAGAGAAGCTGCTCTATTCAGGAAGCCTATACTAAAAACAGCAGCCCCGCTATTAGCAGAAGCCGCTGTCAAAAGAGCGAAAGACGAGGCTAAGGCTTCTTCTTCCCCTTCAAAACCCCCTCAATCATCGTCAAAACCTGGTTCCCCGAAGCGCCCAAGTAAACCGCAGTAATGATTGCAATAGCCCACTCAGGGCTCTTGTAGCCATGCCCTACGACTACTGAGCAGTACATATCGAACACCAGGATAGCCAAGCCAAGAAAGGTGGCGAAACCAAGCTGATAGCGGCGGGAGAGAATAATCTCCTTGTCGCGCAGCGAGGAATTATGTATTAGCGCCTGATGTCCAGTTGTGTTAGAAAGAGGATCGCCATCAAGACCACGGTTAGAGCTTGATATACATAATGCTGAACATTTGCAATCACACAGTCCATTTGATATTTCCTCGTTCATTGGCGGCTCTCCGGTTAAGCATTTTATTTCTTCTTTTTGTCGGAGGCAAGTATTTGTGGTGCTGCTGCTTTCACGTAATCTAGCAAGTCTTGGCCTGCTGCTAATAGCTCTTTTGCGTTGGCCTGCAAAGCTTCCAAGTCTACCGCTTCCTGTGCAATCTTAAGCGAAGCGGTCAAGCCGTGGTAGGCTTCGCCAATTTTAGCCATGTCGATAGTCTTGAGAGCCTGGTCGGCTGCGTGGCCAATGCGGTCGAACATAGCAGGCACTTCGGCTACCTTCGGGCCTTCGCCGTCTGGGTCAGTGAAGTCTAGCTCGCCGTCTTTGTCGAAGTCGGCTTTCTTGAGGATGCCTTGGAAGGCGTCTTGGCCGAACTTAACGGCTAAAGCTATGAGTGGGTTCTGCATGTCTTCTTGCTCCATTATTCTTTCCCCGGTACGTCTGGCAGAGCCAGATTTGATTCTTTGATAAGCGTGTCAAGTATAAGCTTTTGCTCTTTTGTATAGCTAGGGTCTGAGCTAAAAGCAGTAAGCGCAGCAGCTTGGTCGGCAGGTGACTTGAGGTCTTTGACCATCAGAGCCTTGCTGTGAACATCACCAGGCAACTGGCCAGAGAGGATAGTCTTCACCAAGCCATCGAAGAAGCCAGGGATGTCTGGCCCAGGCAGTCCTGGTGGCGGAGGCTCGGGCAGCGAGTGCGTCAAGGTGTCTTTGGGCCCTAGCACATAATGGGCTAAATCTCTATCTACGCTGCCGTTAATCGTGACCGGCTCCCAAAGTACAGCTTTAGTGCATGGCAGTATTTGCTCAAGGCTCGGCTGCGGACCATTCCACTGTTCAGTTGATACAGTCTCACCTGGTTTGAACAACAGGTATGTATCAGCCAAGGCTGGCTGAACAGTTAGCACTAGAGCTAGTGGCAGTAATTTACGCAGCATTATCAAACACCTCAACAGCATCACCAATTTCAAGACAAGTAGATTCAGTCATATTGCCATCAACTAATTTAGCGAATTGAACCACTGACCCACCTGAGCAGGCAGTCGCAGCTTCACGAATAGATATCTCTACGTCGAAGCCTTCCTTTGCAGGGAAGGAGAGAACCTTGTGAGCCAAGGCTATTGACTTCATACGAGCGAAGTTGTCGGACTGCATCGAGAGAAGTAAGGGAAGATTTGGAGTAGCCGTAATCGAGACAGCTAGACCATCTGTGCCGACAGTAGGAACTTGCGTACCGCCCGTGCCGATTGTCGCTCCGGCGGTTACTGTACGGGTGCCGTTGGTATTTGAGGGCGACATAAACTGCACGTAGCCACCACCACCGGTTGCACCACCAGCACCAGTCGAACCGTTGCCACCGTTACCGCCACGACAGAGAATAGAGCCGCTGTTCACAATCGAGGTCTGACTATTTAGCGATACAGTACCACCTGCGCCCCCACCGCCACCAGTGCCACCGGCTGCACCCGCTGCGGCATCGCAGTTAATTGTGCCTGAAGCACCAACCGTCATGGCTTTGACTGAACACGCAGTTAGCGATCCACCCCCATCACCCCCTTTCCCGCCTGCGCTTCCGTGGAATTGCCCGCCACCACCACCGGAGCCACCAAGCCGAGAAGGAGGATAACTAGACCCACCGAAAGACCATAGCCCCGCAAAGTTTGAACCACCGCGCCCACCATAACCCCCATTACCGCCACCAGGACCAGATTCAGAGTACCCGGGATAGCATCCTCTACCGCCACCAGGACCAGCACCACCAGCTGCCATTTCATTGGGTCCTGCTACGCAACCCAAACCACCAGCGCATCCAGTCCCTACGTTAGTCGTCCCGTTAAATGCACAAGTAATCGTAGCATTAACAATCGTGCCGGAAAGCGGTGCCCATGTTGTCGATACTGTCTGTGTGAAATCAGTTGCATTGAGCTGTAGCTGTGTCGTTTCCGTTGTCGCGCCCTTGGTAACACTCCCGGCACTTCCATCTCCACCGAATCCAGATGACCCTGCGCCCCAAGAAGGTACGCCTGCGGCCACTTTCAGGAACTGGCCGGTAGAGCCAATGGCTAGTTTAGCAGTGGTGTTAGACGCGCTGAAGTAGGGCAAGTCACCAGCAGTACCGGCAGCAGTCAAGGTGCCTGCACCAGAGGTCATGATGCCCAGGCCGCTTAGAGTGAGCGTAGGTGTTGAGCCTGCGTTAGCAGCCCATGTCGGTACGCCTGCGGCCAAGGTCATAATATGGCCGTTAGTGCCTGCTGCGAGTTTAGCTAGAGTGTTAGCGCCAGAGGCATATAGAGTATCGCCAGTGGCATAGGTAGTTTGGTTAGTGCCGCCTACTGTCGGGCCGAGGGTGCCGAAGGTGTAAGCGCCAGTGCCACCAGACAGCAGGGGCTGCCCAGAGGTGCCTGCTGAGCCTACGACGAGCTTACTGCCGTCACCATAAGGAATAGCCCCGGCTGTGTAGGCCGAGGTGGTGTCCTTCATCACATAGTGAGCCGCACCGCCCACGTCTTTGATAACGTAGGCCCGGTTGGCGGCAGGAGCGTCCCATGTGTGCTGTAGAGCGAACGAGCCGGTCTTGAGGTCATAGCCGGTCGTGAACACAGGGGCAGAGATTGTTTTGTTGCTGAGAGACTGAGTGCCAGTTAGGTTAACTAGAGTGTCAGTAGCTGAGGGCACAGTAACTGTATTTCCACCGACCGTGAATGCACCAGTGGATAATACGGGCGTCGAACCGAAGGTCTTCACCCCATTGAGGGTTTGAGCACCTTCGGTCATCACAAAAGACGCGTCGGCTCCTGGGTCTGGTATGGTCAGGTTGCGAGCCGCAGCCCAGTCAGCCCACTTGAGAGCGGAGTTGAAAGTTGAACCGGCTAAGTTGAAACCAGAGCCGCTGTTCCATCCCATAGTTGGCGCGGTCAGTGTCTTATTGGTTAGAACCTGAGTACCGGTAAGCGTGGCTACTGTCGAGTCGATAGCAAACGTGGCGTTACCCATAGGGCCACCGTCAGTGATGCTAATACCAGTACCGGCAGTGACGGCGCGAGAGGCTGACGCACTGCCATCGGTGCCGAACATAAGCACCGGAGCTGTGGAAGCGATACCACTAGGGGAACCGGCCCACTCGATATTGCCAGAGCCGTTGGTAGACAGGTAAGTATTGTTGCTGCCTTTAGGGAAGCGAGCGGTGTTGGTGCCGTTGTAGTAGAAGAGGTCTTGGGAGGTTAAGCCGGGGAAGTTCAGAACTGCGTTAGCTGCGCCCTGCTGAGTCGACGCAGCCGTGCCACCATTGGCAATTGGTATTTGGCCGGTCACTGCAAAGGTAACGGCGCCGCCAGCACCACCATCGGTGACACCTATATTCGTGCTTCCTGTGAGGGTGCGAGCATTTGGCAGTGATGAGTTTGGCACCACCACGCCATAAGCAGCGTCTGTTGGCGCGTCGGTCGTTGGGTTCTTTGGGGCGCCAACTGTGATACCGCTGTTTGGCGACACCCCCGACTGAGCGAGCACCGGGCCCATCGTGACCCAGAAGGCTAAGAATAAGCAGAGTATGTTTTTCATGGTGACCTAAGCGGAGTAGTTGGAGCCAGTGGCAGGTTTGCAGTTAGTGACGACTTCATCGACAGCGATAGAAGATTGGATATAGAAGCGGGAGCCGACAGGGGCGAGGAAAGAGCCACTGCCTTTGTTGACCCAGACCTTAGCGTAATCGGTCGAGTTGCAGCCACCGTACATCCACATGCCAAGCGCTACGTTCCAGATCCACAGGGTCAGAGTAGCGTCAGCAGATGCGGCAGTGCCGTTCACCCCGATACCGATGATGCCGTCCATACCGACTTGGCCCATAGCCTGCTCTTCTGTCGTCGGCGCAGTGTTAACGAAAGCCTTAGTACCTGCCAAGATAGCCGGTAGTGACCGACTGAGCATTGGCATGATGTTTGTGGCTGAGTATTGTATTCCGTTTGGCATTGCGCCTCCTTAGAGCTTCATGAGATAGATTAGTGCGTAGTCAGCGGGCTCTACTGTAGCTGAGTCTAGCGTAGCGGAGCTTGCCGCGACAGTGTGGGTGTGGGCGTTGCTGCCCATGAGGTCGGAGCCGGTGCCAGGGTCGCCGTATTGGTTGCCATCAGGGAACAGGTTGTTAGGCTGTGTACTAGTCACGCCGCCAGATAGAGAGAAAGCTTGCCCGTGGGCCGAAACGCCAGTGCCGTTGCTATCGACAGCCTGAGCGCCATAGCCACCGCTAGAAGGTGACGCGCCAGAGCTAGATGGTCTAGTGCCGATAACAAAGCGGCCAATTAAGTTTGGGGTGCCTGCGGTGCCGTCACAGACGGTCCACCCGGTCGGTATGGTTGTTGTCGTGGCTCCGGTCGGGCTCCAAGCTAAGATAGCGCCCTTTGGCCAATCGCTGTTGAAAGTCTGCCAAGAGAAGCCGCTGTCGGCTGTGCTGTCGCAAGTCAGGGCTTGGCCGTTGGTCCCTACGGGGATTCTGACCATCCCGGTACTGTTCCGGGCCTGCATGTCGCCCTTGGTAGTCATGACCATTTGGGAGGTCGCCGCGGCGTACTTGACGCCCAGAGCCTGGGTCGAGTCGGCGTAGATGATATGGGTGTTTGTGCCGACTGCGAGCTTACCTATGGTGTCCGGGCCGCCAGAGAACAGCAGGTCGCCTTTCGTGGTCATCAGGTTGAACACACTGACGACGTTGTTATTGATAAAGGTAGCGACATCGGTTAGCGCCGCAGTCCACTCGGCGGCAGTGATAACGTGGCCGGGGGCTAGCCGAGCGGGAGTAGATGCGTTCGGCACAGGGGCTGCTACGCAAGGTAAGGCTATTAGAGCTAGGATAATGGCAAGTCTTTTCAATTTTTCATTATGTACACAAGGGCATAATCAGCGGGCTCGGTCGTGGCAGAGGTGGAGTTACCAGAGTAGGTTATGGTGTGGTAGTGAGTAGCTGCGGCCACAGTATAAAGACCGGCAGGGAAGACTTGAGTGCCGCCTACGGTAGCGCTAGGCACCCCGGTGTTGACCGAGCCGCTCATAGCGTGAACGTGAGTAGCCGCTCCCGCTCCATTGGCGTCTACGGTTTGGGCGCCATAACCACCGACAGAGGCAGTGGCTGAACTGGCAGCGGGTCTGGTGCCGACAATGAACCGGCCAATGAGGTTTGGAGTAGAGCTAGTACCATCGCATAACAGCCACCCGGTAGGGATAGTTGTAGTGCCTGCGCCAGAGGGTGACCACGCCACGATGCTGCCCTTTGGAGCAGCGGAGGCAGGCGATTGATAGGAGACACCATTAGCATTCGTACTGTCGGCTGTGAGGACGGCTCCGTCAGCACCTACTGGGATTCTGGCGGCAGCGGCAGCGTAGCCTAGTATGTCGCCCTTCGTGGTGAGAGCGACAGCGTTGGCGAAGTTCACCCACTGAAGACCGTTGGTCTGGGCAGACGCCGCGCTCAAAGCTTGGCCGTCCGCTCCTGCTGCGAGCCGGTTGAGCGAAACTCCGTCGGTCACGTACAAGTCGCCTTTGGTGGTGAGCTTGTTTAGCGCCGGGATGACGGTGTTATTCAGGTAGGTGTAGATGCCGTTGACATCGTTATTCCAGATGGCGGCAGTGATAGTCGTGCCAGTAGTCCGAGTGGTCGGCACGGCCACGTTCGCCACAATATTAGCCATGGCAGGCATAGCGAAAGCGAGCAGTGCGAGGGTTAGCAGTAGCTTTTTAAATTTCATCATGTTTCGCGGCTCCCGCTCTCAAGTCTGTAATAGATGCCGGTCCAATCTAGGATATGGTCTGTGGTGTTACCTGACAAGCTCACTTCAAAAGCGTAGCCCTCCCCGTCAGCCATGAAGTCAAAGCGTCTTGGTATCTCGGCAGGCAGACCGGAGCTACCCAACACCCATGTGCCGAGCACAGAGCCCTCCACCGCACCAGTATTGTACTCGTAGTCAATAGGGTTGGAGTCGAAGCGATTGGAGCCGATGAAGCCATCTTCTATAGTGCGAGCGTAGTAGCTCTGATTGACGACAAATTTCTGGGCCGGGCCATCAGCGCAGACGGTCAGCTTCTCTACTGTGTAGCTGCATTCAGGGTCGCCGCCTCTTATGAGAGCCGGGGTTATCTGCCAAGTCATGGCATCGCCGTCGTAAGTGTTGCCGGTGTAGAACTGCTGTATCAGGCCGTCGTAGGTGCCGCCATACATCTCTTTACCGAAGTAAATCGAGCAGGCCAGAGAGAAGCCGTCTTTCGTGAAGATGATTGGCTGTGGGTGGGCAGGGTCGCCGCCAGTGTTGTAGTTGAACACGAAGGCGTTCTTGCATTCAGTGTCGCCGTCAATCGGCACCCAGACCTGAATCTCCATGTACTTCTTGTGGTGTACGGCATGAGCTTGGTAGGCTTGGGCAGGGTTGATGCGTGAGATTAGGTCTTGGATTGGGTAGGTCATCGAGCTTGGCTGCAAGGTCGAGTTGGCTATGGTGTTACCGAAGCTTCTCCAGCCGTCAGTAGACAGGAACCAAAGGTCGCTGTTTAGCTGTATCCAAGCGTTATTAGAAGGTATGCCGAACTCAGCAGTCAGCGTGTAGCATTTGAAGTTGGTGGCGTTAGTGCCGGTGGCGTAAGATACGCCGCGCTCTTGGCCAATTAGCAGAATCTGGTCGTTCTGGTCGTTGGAGATTCTGAAAGCTTTGCAGCCAGTGACCGCGCCTAGCTGCGGGTCTAGTTGAACTAGGCCGCCATCAGTGGCGACAGCAGGGGCTGCTTGGGTGCAAGCTTCAGTGCTGCCTGCATTAGTGAAGAGTACGTCATAGGCTGACTGGCCTGCGAAGCCACAAAAGACCATACGGTCCAAGAAAGGCTCGCAGTAGCGGGGCGTGGTCGGGGTCTTGGCTGCCAGGTTGGCGCCGAGTGCAGCGCTACCGAAGTTAACACCATTGAGTTGAAGGTTGGCCGGGGTGAAGACTCCGGCTGCTTCTGTTATCTTCTGTGGGATGTCGATGCCGTTGGTGTAGACCATGAAAGGGTCGTTAGCACTGTATGGCACGAACATTTTCAAACATGCCAATGCTTTGCGGCCACTGGCTACCGTTAAGACTAATCCGCTTTTAATGACAGCTTCGGTTTGGGTGCTGACGTTGTAGTGCTGTAGCTCGTCGCCCACCTGCTGAAGGAGGTACTCGTTGCCGGTCTTGTCAGAGTAAGTGCCATAGCCGTAGTATTCATCGCCGCCGTTGAAGACAGTTTCGCGCTGCCTAGTGCATCCGGCGTAGCGCGGAGAGATAACGCCCATGCGAGTCATGGAAACGTTGTTGCCAACTTTTAGAGCGGTCTGTGGCCGGAGTTCATCAGCGCAGTTACTGAATACACCAGTTGAGCCGCTCAGATTTCCTGACTCTTCCGCCATTAGATGTGGTTACTCCAATCATAGCCGGATGAGCCGTTAGTCCATCTATTGTCTAGGCCGATGCTCAGGCCGCCGAAGTTGGCCTTAAGAGGCTTGTCTTGCGGGCCGATAGCCCATTGTCGAACGTTGTCTAGAGCCGCTTGGGCCGTGCCAGACATATCGCCGGTCTTGCGAGCTTCAGCCAACGCCGCTCTGCCGAACGCTACGAGAACATGCTCGTAGGGCTTTGGCCAGAGGATAACATCGGTAGCCAAGGCAAGTGGCTTGTGGAGGATTTTCGCGCCATATTCGACCACGTAGGCCGCGTCTGGCGTCGGTATCATAATGATTTGGTTGGCCCGTTGCGCGTCGGCGCTGGGGGTATTTTTGTAAGACCAGTACATCGGCGCACCCTCTGGCACGTCGGCATCGGTGGCATACATGCTGCGATACTCGTTATAAGACAAGAAGCGCATGGGCTGGCCGTTACAGCGAACCGTGTGGTACTGAACGCCTTCTATGTCGCAGATGTCATCTAGCGATACTACGGGGCTAGAGGGCGTGGTAGACGCGGAGAACTGACGCATCGCAAATAGGTCGGTCAGGCGAACCATAAGCTTTGCGTCAGCATCGTCCGTGTACAAGATCGCCTGGAGCTGAGGTCGGAGCAGTCCAGTGCGAGCATTGAACGTTGCAGCAGACGTAATAGACGGCAGCCCACTCTGCTGAAGAATGGTGTTAACAATCTCTTGAAAAGTAGAGTGAGCTACAGCCATTAGTAGTCCGTTAGTTCGATTTCGATTTCTGCTTCTAGACCAATGCCATCAACAGTTTGAGTACCTGCCGAATACTCAGCGTAGATACCTTGAGTAGCAGTCAGCGCCAAGTCAGCGCCAGTCGCTGTCAAAGACGGGCTAGATGCTGTATTGGCAACCAAGGTGTTAGCATCAAAAGTTGCAGCGCTAAGCAAGGTATTGCCAGAGCTAGACGCCTTAAGCACTTTGATAACGTCAGTGCCGACAGACGGCGGGGTCTGACAGCCCAGTGTTACCTTCTTGACTGTGCAAGCACGGCCAGGGAAGACCATGCCACGATATACAGTCGCGTCGGCGCAAGCACCAGTGTTCGGGGACAAAGGGATTCTTACAATCTTGACCTTGTTGGCGCCGTTGATGTTGGCGGCAGTCAAGGGCACGGTTAGCGAAGCAGCGCCGGTCACGCCGAGAGTGCCAGACACAGTAGCGTTGCCAGTTACAGCCACGTTACCAGTGATAGCAGGGTTTCCAGTTACGGTCGGGTTGCCTGTGATAGTTGGGTTGCCGGTTTGAGTGATAACTCCTGATACGGTCAGGCCGTTCGATACTTTCAAGCCTTTGTCAAAGTTTGTCGTATAAACGGATTGGGCCATGGCAGGCCCCGCAGCCATTGCGACTGCGAGGGTTGCCATTAGAGTGCGAATAAATGCCTTGTGCATTTGTAGTTCTCCAATCTGGCCGAGGCCAAGTGATTAACCTAAGCCTGTTGAACCTACTGTACCTCTCCAACCTGCTACGTGGAAGGAGAAAGCGTGTCTAACTTTGATGATGGTGTTGTCGTTTAAAGGATCAGTCACCATGTCATAGGTAGGGCCTTCTCTCTCGTAGAAGTAGTTCTCGCAGTACTGGGAGTCTTGCACGTAATACTGAGTCTGTTGGTGAGAAGCAGTACATAGGTTCAAGAAGGGAAGCGGAATACATTCCAGGTCGAAGGTGTTACGGTTGAAGTTGGCAGAGTTAGGCAAGTAATCGCCTTTCATTGTCAACTGTCTACCTAGCTGAGCTAGAGCAGGAGGAACGAACAATTTGACTTTCTTGGAGCCCATTGGAATAGGCTTGCCGTTCTCGTTCAAGGTGCTCTGTAGGTTCACGAGAGCATCGTTGATACCCTGTGGTCCGAGAGCAGTAGTGATCAAGTTGTCGCCATAGAGAGTCGGTGCATTCTTCAGTGGGTGGCTGTTTGAGAACCAAGCCACATCGTCTGCTGACTTAGAGGTAGTGAAACCGTTGTACATGAGAGCCACAGCCATTTCGTGAGGCTTTCTTGCGACAGCTTCACCAAGGCCCCAGTTTTGGGCTTCCATTTCGTCGTACTTCTTGTCTCTCTTCATCTGGTGAGTGATGATGATTGAGCCGGTGTAGTCTACGTGGACTACAGCGGAAGTGCGAACGATGGAGGTGTTCAGAGTGACATAGTTGGCGCCTTCTGGCGTTTCTACAGTCACGTCTGGCTTGACGAACTCGGCTACTTCTTCGCGTCTGCTGTCAGACTGCTTTTCTTGCCAGAACTTCTTCCAGTCTTCATTGGAATCAAGACCGTAGGTGAAGAGCTTCTTGAGTCGAGGCTCCATTACCTCGATCCATTCATCTCTATTGTTTATTGGTGACGTTGCCATTGGCGGGTTTCTCCTATCCTAAAAAGCGCCGCTTAAGCGGAGCGGAACTTTACTTGAACTTTGGCATCTGTGTGGCTGAGAATTACTTTGTAAATCTCAACGTATCCACCAGATAAATCAGCCAGAGCGCGGCTTACGCCTTGGTCTGGGTTGGTCGCGGCTAGCTTCACGTTTTTCATGCCAGCATTGAAGTAGCAGGCAGTGTACTTGTCGCCCGCTGCTGGTGCAGTGGTGAAGGCTCTATCAACAGTGATGGTGAAGTTGCCTGCGGCAAGAACGGAAGTAACGATGTTTCTCTGCTCGCCGTTAACGAGAATGCAGCCACCGTTGAAGTCGCTGGTGGTACCAGAGGTAGTGTCAGCTATAACCACAGTGGTTGTAGTGCCAGAGATAACAGCCAGGTTCTGCATGATAGGAGCGTCAGTGCCGCTCATGTCAGTTTGGAAAATAGCGTCATTATCCAAGCAAGGAATCATGCCAACTACTTCGCCTGCGGTAGTAGACAAACGCTTAGTGGTAGGTCTAGGAACTGCGGCGGGTACTGACAATGAATCGAAAACGCCGAATGCTTTATCGGTAGCAGCGTTCAAAGGGAGTAGCACACCAAGGGCGATTTCGAGCAGGCCGCCAGCGACAAATTGAGTCGAGGCTTTTGCTTGAATGTGCCGCTTGGCCACCATAGTGTCGTTGTCGTTGTTTACGTACTGGAAGCCATTAGCCATGTGCTTCTCCTTGTGTTAGTCGAGTTCTATGCGTCACGGACAGATTTTTTGGCCACGTACTTAGGCACCTTCAAGGCGTACTCGTAGGCGTCCCTTTTCGCTTCGGCTTTGTCCATACCGCCCCATCGCTCGTTGCTGAGCGTTGCGGCAAAGTATGCCTTGCGTTGGTGCTCTTCTAAAGCATCAACATCAATCTTGCCGCTGAACGGCTTATCTTGTTTCTTGCCAGCATCGCTGCGGCTAGAGCTGCTTGCGCCTTTACCTATTTCCACGTCTTTACGCTCCCTGCGTGAGCCTGTCTCGCCTGCTAGGCCGAACTTCTTGATGAACTTGGCGGTAGCAGCTTCGATGACTTCTTCAAGAACATCTTCATTCAAGATGTTTCTCTCTAGCGCACGGGAGAACTTGGAGTTATCGGCTAGGCGGTCGTCGATTTCTTTACGGATACTCGCGTCAACATCCTTCAAGTCTGGGATGTCTTTGTAGGCTTGCCGTAGAGAATGGTTGATGGTGTTTCTGGCGTTACTGATGATACGGTCTTGGGCGTTCTGGCCGTCGCGTTGGTTCTGCGCCTTGGAGTACTTGCGCTCCATCTTGCGTTCCATGGCGTTCAAGCTCAGGATTTGAGCCCTGATGTAGTCGTCGCTGTAGCCTTCGCTCTTAAGAAGGTTGATAGTCTCGAGGACTTCATCGCGGTCGTCGTCGTCGGCTTGGCGGTTCTGGGTCTGGTTCATCTGACGGATGAGTGAAGCAGCGAACTGCTCAGCGTCTACCACAGGGGCAGATGCTTGGCGGCTCGGCTTCTCGTCCAAGTCTTCGTCTTCGTCGTCGTAATCGTTGTCTGGGTTAATAGCCATTTATAGTTTTTCGACCTCGTAGGTGATAGCGGGGGTTTCCGAATTGGCAGTCTTCCAAAGTAGTTTTTCTATCTCGGAGACATCCTTGAGAGCTAAATGCTCAGCCTGCTCAAATATGATTCTTATGGCCCGCCGTGTCACACCTGCATCCTGAAACCGCTTTCGTTCATCTTCGTTGGTGGGGAGTCTTTGACCCTCCATGGCGATGAGAACTACCTCGGCCACATCTTTAAGGTACTGGTAGGCAGGGAGCCGCGCAAGGTCACGGAGCGCCAGGGACTGGCGGACCTCCTTGCTGAGGGCCTGGAGGTCCGCCCGGCCCTCCATTGGGGGCTCCGGGGCCTTGTTGTCCTGGTTGTCCATCTTCTGGTCCTCCTAACTGGGCCATGAGTTGCATTGCGATATTTGGGTCTTGGAGAGCTTGTTGCAAAGCGGCCATCTGAACTTGTGGATTAGCCGCGGCTATTTCCATTGGGTCCATCCAAGCTTCTGGCGACACGTCGATTTCTAGGTCTTGGAACAAGCCCTTAACCAAGTCTTGCGCCATAGTCGGTGCGTTCGGCAGGTGCTGCCCCATCTGGCCAAAGGCTTTCATAGCGTCGAGCCGGTTGGAGATAGACTGCTGCTGATTTATCACGCCGTGTTAGCCAGTGATTTCTACTGTGCGGGGGCGTTTCCAATCGTCGAATAGAATCTCACCAGGGATGATGTCTCGGCCTTCGCGCATCTTGTATTGGATAACGTCTTGGCCTTCTTCGTTCTGACCGTCCGGCTTAGCGACTTCCTGTTTCTTGTCGTAACACCATTGAGCGATTTTCTGGAGGCAGTTACCGAACTTCTCTTTGTGCTCGTCAATAGCCATCCCTTGAGAGGAAGCACGGAAGTTGACCGAGGTAGCAGTCTCGCGGCTGCCAGGTGTCAGCCCTTGGCCTTGGGTCGATACGCCGGACACCTCAAAGATAGAGCCGATTTTCTGCTTCATGTACTCCATATCCTGGAAGCCAATCTGCACCCCGGCTTGGTTCTGGAGCACTGGCTGAACGGGGTTCATGCCCATGGCCGCTGCGCTTATTTCGTTTATTGCGGCAGGTGAGAGCCTAAGCTCTTCGCCCTTGAGCATCCCGCTTGCCACTAAGACAGCAGGGAACTGAGCTGCTGCCATGGCGTTCAGGTGGATAGCTTCAAGGAAGTTGTTAGCGTGGTGAGCAGCCAAGGTGGTCTGCACTGAGCCAATACCGTACGCCTGGTGGGTGAACCAGTTCAGGAAAGTCTCAGTGATTATCAGGTGGTTGCCGGAAGCGTCGAGGTTCTCTTCTATGCGGATAAGGCGCGGCTTGTTGTCGGCGTTCCTTGCCACGTAGAAGTAAGTATCGTAGAAGTCTAGCCCTTCGTACTCTAGGTGTGGGGCATAGAGGATATACACGGGAACTACGTCGCGAGATACTGAGCTAGCTGCATTGGCGTTGATACCCATGATGCGCTCGGAGCGCATTCTTCTATATGCGTCTTTGGGCTGCATATAAACATCGCCAGCGCGTTGAGCTTCCAAACCGTCGAGGTTCTCATAGAGAGGGTCGTCGCTGTCGTCATGCACAGCGTTCTCTATTTCGTGGGGCTGCATGTAGGTGCGAATGATCATGGAGGTCTTGCGCTCTCGCATGATGTTTGATTCTGGGTCCATGAAAACGTCGAAAGCGTCTAAGCACTGGGCCACTGGGCCGTTGAACTTGACTACCTTCTCTCGGATGTTCTCAATCTGGTTCACTTGGGCCGTGCTCTGGCCGGAGGCTTTCATGATGCGTTTCAGAGCTCTACGGCCCGACTTGTTTGATATTTTGCGGTAGACCTCTTCGGTCTTCCACTGCATGTACCAGTGGTTAATGCCGCGGACTACCATCTGTTTCAGGCCGTCAGTGAAGTAACGCCGAGTCTCAGACATGCGGTGCATCCAAGCCTGTTCGGCTTTCACGGCTTTCAGCACGGCAGGGTCTTCTTTCTGGTTGCCAACAACCGACAGCCACTGGTCCTTGGCGTCCATGATGCCGAGGCCGAGCTGAATGCAGAACTTGTTCACGCCGTTGTGAACGTGGGCAGAGCCGAAGTCAGACTTGTCGATATAGTCGAAGCCTTCCAGGAATGGCAGTTTGCGTTCGCAGAGGTACGCTCTGTCACACTCTTCCCATTTCTTCTCGACGCCTTGGCGAGCGTTCATCCACTCGGGGAGAATCTCGTCAGCTATCTTTTTGGCTAGGCCGTCCCAGAACTCGTCGGTCAATTCCGGTAGGTCTGGCGGCATATATATGTAGCGGGTCATGTCATTACCTCATTTGCGATGGCGGGAGCCACTCGCCGCCACGAGAGCGCGGCACTTTAGGCCGTGCGTTCGTAGCTTCGGGAATGTACATTCCCATGCTGAGCGGTGGATATTTGAAAGCGTCGGCAGCGTCTTCGATAGGGTGGAACTCGTCCACCGCATCGGTTGGCTTGCCGTCGTGACCGACCTTATAGGAGTATTCGCCGCTTAGGGCGCGGTGGAGGATTGGGCAGTTCTCGATGTCCACTTGGAGCATTGGGCGTTGGTGCTCGGTACACCACTTAGTCATGCGCGAGCGACACGCTTGGAAACCTCGCGTCTGCCACTCGTTCTTGGGGATGTTGTACATGAAGCCGTACTCGACATCTATCTGCCACTGGGCTAAAAGGTACATATACTCAGACTTACCTTTACCGAGCGAGCCGGTTATGTGGCTGCCTGCGGGGTCGCCTTTGTACTCGATAGCGAAGCCGGGGAAGTGGAGGTTGTTTGTCTTGATAATTTTCTCGCCAACTACGTCAATGTCTGCGATTTGGTCGTAGTCCTCACGGAGACAGAGGTAGCAGCCGCATGGCAGTATCTGCGTCCAAAGGCGGAAGAAGTGAGCGCCAGGGTCCATGCCAATCAAGACTGGCTGCCCGTAGACCGGCTGTAGGTTCTTGGCTTGGTGCTTGTCGCTGTACTGCGATGAGTAGATGCCGCCCTCTACCGAGGTGTCGAAACTGATTAGCACTTGGCTAGCTAGCGTGGTCTTAGACATAGTGCGTTCGCACTCTCGCAGCCAAGGGGATGTCAGTTTGCCGTCCCGCCACGAGTAATCGACCATCTTTCTGGGGTCTTTCCACCAGTTCATATTGATGACAGTGGCGTTCTCGTTGTCTTCGTTTTTGGCTAAGTGGGCGAACTTGTTCTTGCTGCCTTCTGGCGTGGAGATGCCTACCCGGTGGTTAGCAGTTAAGGAGAGTGAATCCCATGCCTTGAAGTCTTTGCCGTCGCGCACCATGATCTCGTGATGCTGCAGGCCGACATAGCCGCCGTACCTGTTCTTGGCGTTGTACTCGTAGGAAAAGC
>OFRM01000170.1_pt1 | contig 29636 bp, 41 predicted proteins | sample 1543101 | NCBI WGS metagenome assembly OFRM01 (sample SAMN07774223, study PRJEB24372) | wastewater metagenome | isolation source: Exp Tend VB 0WW | collected 2016-02
TCCTCCCCCCAAGGGGCGATATGACTTTGATTTGCAAATGTCCCGCGATGTCTCTTCGGCTTGTCTCCGGATGTCCCAGGAAGGTCTAGGCGATTTGCATGAGACGAAAGCGCAGCACGGGCCCGACGGAGGCCGCGAAGATCCTGGGCAAGGACCGCAAGCAGTTGCAGCGGTGGCGCGAGGTCGAGGGAGCCCCCTTCGACTCTGACGGGAAGGTGGACGTGGAGGAGCTCCGAGCCTGGGCCCTCTCCACAGGGAGACTCGAGCGAGAGCCTGGGAGGCCCAGCGAGGTCGAGAGGCTCATGGGGCCCGACCCCGTGCCTGCTCCCGTGGCGGCTCCTCCCCTCGCCTCGTCAGGGGCCGCCCTCGACGAACTCTCCCAGGCTGACCGTGAGGTCCTTGAGGCACTGGTGGCTGGAGACGCGGGAGGCCTGATCGAACTCGCCACGAGGGTAGGGCCTGGGCTACTCAAGAAGCTGGCTCAGATGGGTCGGACGAGGCGAGAGCTTGCCGAGGCCGAGAGGCGAGAGCTCGAGAACAGAGACAGGCGTGGCGAGCTCCACGAGGTCGAGGCCTGCCAAGCCTCCATGGTGAAGAAAATCCACGCCGTGAGAGACGCCTTCGAGCCCTTGCCCTCCGTGATCGCCACGAGGCTCCGAGGGATCACGGAGTGGGACGAGCAGGTAGACGTGATCCGACAGAGCCTAGACCACATCCTAGACGGCTTCGCGGGCTCCTCCCGTGGTTGAGTCCACGTGGACGACTCAAGAGATCGAGGCATGGACCCGACGTGAGCGACTCGGCGGGAACGAGTGGGCCGAGAAGGAGCGGATCCTCTCGAAGGAGGAGAGCCCGAGCCCCGGCCCTTGGCGTTCCCTCTCCTGGCAACGGGAGATCCTCGACACCCTGGCCGACAACGGTATCGACTGGGTCGTAGGGTTGAAGGCCGCTCAGGTCGGGTGGTCTGAACTCGTCCGATGCGCGATCGGGAGGTGGGCCCTTCTCGACCCGGGAGATACCCTCTGGGTCATGGCCGACGAGATCGCGGCCACGAAGGCCATGAAGAAACTGCGGCTCATGTTCTCGAGCTGCCCCACGTTGAGGCCCTTGGTCTCCACCAGTCGAACCGAGAAGACCCTCCTTGCCCTCGTCCTGACGAACGGGATGCGAATCGTCATCGGGTGGGCTGGCTCCGCTCAGTCCCTTGCCTCCGACCCCTTCCGCTACGTGATCTTGGACGAGGTGGGCAAGTATCGAACGAGCGTCCAAGGGGAGGCCTCCCCCGTCGAGTTGGCGAAGGAGCGAACGAAGACCTACGGCAGGCGGGCCAAGGTGGTCTTGCTCTCGAGCCCAAAGAACGATGACGACTTGATCTCTCAGGCCCACAGGTCCGTGCTCGACCGTCGCGTCTTCTCCGTGCCTTGCCCCTCCTGCAAGGTGGTTCAGCCACTCGAGTGGAGTGCCGTCAGGATCCCGGGAGGCATGAACCCCGACTCCATGCCTACAGACCAAAGGGCACGGGCGAGGCTTGCCGAAGAGGTTGAGCGAGAGCAGGGCGCATGGCTCGAGTGCCGATCCTGTAAGGGGAAGATCGACCCAAGGAAGGGCATGAACGCCCCCGAGGCCCGCTGGACCCAAGAGGAAGACGTAGGCACAGGCTCTCGCCGAAGGGCCTACCACACCACGGAATTGGTCCACTGGGAGACCACCCTCTCCGATCTCGTGGCGAAGTTCCTCAGGTGCTCCACCCCGAAGGAACTCCAGGGTTTCTACAACGGCTCCTTGGGCACGGGCTACAAGTCGGAGGCCTCCATGATCCACGGCGCTACCTTCGCGGCTCGAGCACACCACCCGGCACGACTCGTGCCGTCATGGGCAACGGTTCTCGTCGCCACGATCGACACCCAGGCCGAGGGGTGGTGGTACTTGATTCGAGCCTGGGGGCCCGGGGATCGCTCGCGAGGGGTGGCCTGGGGCTTCGTCGAGACCCTGGAGCAAGTGAAGGCCGAGGTCCTCGACGCGAAGTTCCAGGTCGAGGGCTCACCCGACGTAGAGGCAACCGTCACGCTCGCGGCCATAGACACGGGCGGCGGCATTCAGACCAAGGACGGAAGCCTCACGAAGCAGGTCTATTCCTTCGTCAGGCAGAATCGGAAGCTCTACGCGATCAAGGGCGAGGGCGACGACCAGAAGCCCAAGGAATCAAACGAGGCCGACGCCGGCACGTTCCGTAAGCGAGAGGTCATGTTCTCGACCGACTACGGCGAGAAGTCCGTGGACCTCTACCTCCTGAATCGGAGCTACTACGCCGACGAGTTGGCCTCTCTCGTGAAGGCCGACGAGCCCGTGCTGTGGGAGGAGTCCAAGGGCTTCGAGCACTCGACCTACACGTCTCAGATGTCCTCGATGCACAAGGTTATTGAGACATCCGAGAGGGGCACCAAGGCCCTCTGGAAGAAGAAGAGCGGGCACTCTCAGAACCACCTATGGGACTGCTCTCGCTACCAGGTCTGGTGTGCTGAGTTCGTCAGGGCTGGAGAGAGAAAGATTCCTAAATGGGACCCTAGACTACAGAGGGCCGCGCCCAAGGCTGGGGCTGGTAGAGAACCACGAGAGAAGAAGCCCGGATTCTTGGACGACGGAGATAGAGGGAGTGTGTGGGGATGAAAGTGTTTGTCTTGATGCTCCAGTGCAAGGGTGGCGAGCCCATGATTGGTGGCGTTCTTTCGTCTCGTGACGCAGCCATGGAGCGGGCCCAGGCTAACGAGCGCGAGTTCAGTCCGCGCGCCAAGCCACTTCGATGGTCGTTCGACAACAGCATCGAGACAAAGGCCAGGCGCGGCCAGTGCCTTTACATCATCGAAGAGCACACAGTCGATGAGCCGTTCATGTGACCCGTCACGCTCGGGCCCTACTCTCCTAACACGTCCTTCAAATCGTCCATGCGATCTCCGGGTGAGGCCCCTCGTAGGGGCCTCGCTCATTCCGGAGCCTGTCACGCCCAAAGCTGACTCTTGGGCGCATGGCCCTCACCTACACGATCACAGGGCTACAGACCCAACTCTCCCTCGTCGGTACAGCTATCGACGGGGCCGACTTCCCCACGGCCAAGGCTGAACTCGCCAAGGCCCACCTGATCCTCGTGGGCCTCCCCCTGGAGAGCCAGGCAGACGGGCGCGTCGTCAAGATGCGCTCCGACCTAGAGAAGGTCTCGGCCCTTCTGGAGACGGCCTCTTCGGCAAGCACGGCCGCTGATCGTCGCCGGTTGTGGCGCACGGGCACCTCCCATGGGTGAGCCCTGGTACGAGAGGGCCGCAGACTTCGCACTCTCTCTTGTGGCCCCCACAAGGGCCGCTGTTCGTCGGCACTGGAAGAAACTCGGAAGAGACTCCGATTACCGCGAGGCCTACGAACTCGCCCTCCGGATGCGCGGCTACAAGGCCGCGGCCTCAGGCAAGAACTCAACCCCCTTCCTCGGGGCCTCAAGCAAGAGCGCCGACGCCGAGATCCTTAACGACCTCCCCACCCTTCGGAATCGCTCGCGTCTCCTCAACCGAGACGACGCCGTAGCCTCGGGGATCACCCAGACCTTCACGCGCGGAGTCGTAGGTACAGGGCTTCGCCCCCAGGCCCGTACCGGCGACGATGCGAAGGACGACGCTCTCGAAGCCGTGTGGCGCACCCGATGCGACCGCTTGGCCTTGGGGGACGGTGGCCTATCACACGGGCAGGCTCAGAAGCTCCGGTACGGCAAGCGGCACGAGGACGGAGAGATCCTCCTCAGGCCCGCCGTCTCCTACCCCGGAGAGCCCGTCTGGATCGAGAACATCGAGGCGGAACGGCTCTGCACTCCTCGTGACGCGAGCCCACTGGATCCGAAGGGCCGGATCGTCGACGGAGTTGAAAAGGATCGGTGGGGCCGAGTCGTCGCCTACTGGATCCTGAACGAGCACCCGGGGGAAACAGGCGCGGCCACCAAGTTCGGGGCCGCAGCCTCCACCAAGTCGCCCTTCTCGGCCAACTCCTTCACGCGGGTCGAAGAGTCTTCCGTCCGTCACGACCGCAACAGGATCACGAGGCCCGGTCAGACGCGAGGCGTCCCTACCTGCCACGCGATCCTTCAAGACCTCCGAGACCTCGACCTACTCATCACGGCATCGCTCAAGCGCACCCAGATCGCGGCGTGCCTCGCCGTCTTCCTCACGAGTGACGCGAGCGCGGCCGACCTGATCGAGCTCACCGCCGAAGAGTATGGCTACCAGCTCGACCAGAAGATCGAGCCCGGGATGATCTTCCGGCTGAACCCGGGGGAAAAGGCCGAGTTCCTCAACCCGTCATCGGGCCTCGTCGACATCACGGCCTTCGCTTTCTTCTTCGCGCGGCGCATTGGCTCGGCCGTTGGCCTCTCGCCTCAGGCCGTCCTCAAGAACTGGGACGGCATCTCCTACAGCGCGGCCCGCACGATCAAGATTGATGACCGCCTCACCTTCTGGGGAGAGCGCGCGGACTTCGCCAATACGCTCACCTGGGAATGGCGAATCGTCCACGAGGACGAGTTGATGCGGGGGAACCCGCTCCTCCTCCAGGCTGGCGTCACCCTCGAAGACCTCTACCTCGTCGAGTGGATCGGGGACGAGGAGAAGTGGGTTGATCCCCAGGCCGAAGCAGCAGCCACCGAGATCATGCTGCGGCTCGGAATCACCACCTACCAGATCGAATGCGCCCGGGCGGGCCGCGACTGGAAGGAAAACCTCAAGGCTCGGCAGGCCGTCCAGGCCGAGTGTGAGCGGCTCGGGATCGCCGAGCCCGGAGTCGAGCCTGGGGCAACTCAAGCCGTGTCACGCCCGGGGGTGAGTCTCTCCGTCGTCAAGGGCAACGGGGCCCAAGACGGTCAAGAGGCTGCCGCTTGAGCGAGCAGGTTCTCAGGCTCCAAGGCGAGTACGTAGCGCGCTCCCTCAACGAGGAGAAGCGCCAGGCCACGTTCACCGCCTCGACCGAGAACCCCGTTCAGACGTGGGAAGGCCCCGAAGTCCTCCGCATGACGGGGGCCCGCCTCCAGCGGTTTCGGAAGAACCCCGTCGTCCTCGACACCCACAACCGCTTCGGCCTCGACTCGGTCATCGGTCGGGCCGACGTGAAGGTCCAGGGCCGCGAACTCGTGGCCACGATCACGTACGCCCCCACGCCTTCGGGTGAACGGGCCTGGGAGTTGGTCAAGGGCGACTTCGTCCGGGCCGTCTCCATTGGCTACGTCGTCAACCGTAAGAAGGTCCGTCGCCTCGGAGAGAACGAGACCGACGGCGAAGGCGAGTCCCTCGTGCGAGGCCCCGCGACGGTGGCCCGCGAGTGGGAGCTCCTCGAGATCTCAAACGTTCCCGTGCCCGCCGATGCGGACGCGGTCCGTCGCTCCTTTTACGAGTCGATCCCCACAGGAGAAGTCATGCACGAGAGCGCCATCTCGCGCGGCCTGAACGAGGGCGCTCTGCCCTCGTCGGCGGGGACGACCCCCGCGGCGGCCCCCAGCGAGACCAAGCCCACGATCCCGGCCCGTCAGGTCGAGGAACTCCCCGAGGAGCGCACCGCGCGCATCCTCCGCGCGAACCGCGAGGCGGCCCTCCAGATCACCCCGCGTGGTCTCGAGCACGTCACCGAGTCGGCCCTCCTCGACGGCAAGAGCCTCGAGCAGGTCCGCGAGGTCCTCAAGAAGGCCCAGGCCGAACGGTTCAAGCCCGTCAGCACGACGGAGCCCACCGAGATCAAGAACGGCGAAGAGGAGCGCGCCGCCAAGTCGCTCCCCGATCACCTGACCGACGACCTCATCGTCCGGTCCTTCGAGAACCTGCGGTAAGGAGCGGACACCATGGCAGTCAATCAGGTCCGGTGGGTCCGGAACATCGACGGCGGCCCCGCCTGGAAGTTCAAGCTCAAGGACCCTGCGGGGGCCTCGACGCCGATCAAGGCGGGCGAGATCTGCAAGGTTACGTCGCTCATTCTCGCGCCGCTCGCGGCTGACGAGTCCATGAGCGCCAACATCGTCGTTTCGGATCACGAGACCCGAAGCGGCGACCTCGCGGGCTACCGGACGTGCATCGTCCCGCGGCCCGGCGACATCTTCGAGATCCCCCTGGCCACGGCGGCGAACCCCGACCCGGCCGCGGCTCTCTACTACTCGAGCTCGCAGGCCCTCACGACCTCGGGCTCGAACCAGATCGGCCAGGTCGTTGACGACTCGATGCTGCCCTCGCAGGGCTTCCAGAGCGTCAGCCCGTCCTACGACGCGGGCACCACGGTCATGACGCGCGGCTCCGTGCGCTTCATGTTCAAGGCCTCCACTTCCTTCTACGCGGCCCTCCAGGCCTGAAAGGATCCCTCATGAACGTCAAGCCGAAGCGCAAGTTCATTCAGGGTGATCTCGGCCTCCAGCGGGCCGGATCGCTCGACCTCGCGGGCCTTCGCGACGTGGCGAAGGCTCACCCCGAGCACTTCATGCGGAAGTGCGAAGACCTGATCGCGGAAGGGAAGATCGGCCTCCGGCAGATCCCCGACCTCCAGGCCTTCTTCCGGGCATTCGTCAACGTGCAGGTGCCGACGCAGATCGACATCTACGGCGAGCGGTCGATGATCACCACGTCGGCGTTCCCCCTCCTCATGGGGAACCTCGTCGTGGCCGAGATCAACAAGTCGTACGACGCGGTCCCGACGATCGGCCAGGACCTCGTCCGCGACATGGACTCGAACAAGAAGTTCGCCCACGTCGTGAAGATGGTGAGCCAGGTTCACCAGACGCTCGAGACCAAGGAAGGGGACGAGTTCCCCATGATCTCGGCGGGCGAGCAGTTCGCTGTGATCGGCCACAAGCGGAAGGGCTTCCAGCTCGCGATCACGCAGGAGACGCTCGACGAGAACGACATCGGCAACTTCATCGACCTGATCGACCAGGGCGGCGAGTTCGCGGGTGAAGTGATCGAGGAGCAGACCCTCTCGCGCGTCTGCGACCAGAACGGCTCGAGCTCTTCGCCCAAGGAGCCGTACGCCTACCGCCCGGGCGGCACGGCCACGCAGCTCTACACCACGTCGGCGGGCACGCAGACCCCCAGCGGCACGCGGGTCCAGAACAACGCCCTCACGACGACGGCCAACCTCGAGGCCGCGCGCGCGGTCCTCGCCGCCATGCTCAACACGCGCAACAAGCGCATGGCGATCCCCATGAGCGAGTGCGTCCTCCTCGTGCCGGACGCCCTCGCCTCGGCCGCGACCAAGCTCCTCGGCTCGGAGTACATGCCGGGCAACGTCAACGAGCTCAACGACTGGGGCACGCGCGGCATCTACCGCCCGATGCTTCGCTCGACGCCGAAGCTCGACGACATCTCGGCCACGGCCTGGTACCTCGGGGCCTTCCAGCGGCAGTTCGTCCGCAAGTGGAAGATCCGCCTCGAGACGGTCTCCGTCTACGCGGACGCCATGCAGTACGCCAAGACGCGCGAGGCCTACCGCACGCGCGTCGCGTGGGACGTGGAAGTGGGCGCGCGGGACAACGTCTTCGTGGTCCAGAACCTCCCCGCCACGACCGCCCCGACCGCCGCGACCAACCAGTGATCGGAGAGACGAGCATGAACGCCCTCAAGCGCTACGCCTACCTCTCCGTGCTCGCGCTCGTCCTCGTCGGAGCGCTCGCCTACACGGCGGGCGCTACCGATTCGGACAAGCGCCTCTTCGACTCCTCGCGGCTGCAGATCTCGACGGGCACGGCCTACATCAACTCGGCCTCGGCCGACTACACGACGTGGATCAACCTCATCGAGATCGCCCCCGAGAACCAGCACGCGATGTACGACGTGAAGGTGGTTCTCTTCCTCGACAAGGCCACCACGGGCTTCGCGGACTCGACCGGCTACGACACGGAGACCATCAGTTTTGCCCCGGCCCGCAAGGTCGACGGGACGAACTGGGCCACGTCTCAGAACCTCGCCACCACGGCTATCGCGGCAGACAACGCCGATGACCGCGCCGTGGAGCTCGACCTCGGATCCGTGAGCCCCGACGAGGATCTCCGGATCATGGTGAAGCTCTCGGCGGAAGTGACGGGCGGATCCGCCGACGTGGGGATCCCGTACGTTATCTACTACCGGGCAGGCGCGCGGGCGACGGTCACCCCCGTCGCTGACTGACGCATGGCCTCGTCCTTCGAGGGCGATCTCTTTGGGGCCACCGCTCAGGGAGTGCTTGCAAGCATTCACGGCGAGGCGGTCTCTTACACGCCCTCGGGGGGGCAAGCCTCCTCAGTGACCGCGATCTTTGATCGCGGTCGCTGCATTGATCCCAAGTTCACGGACACACGAGGGCGGCGAGCCTTCGGCGTCTTGACGGTCCCCACGGGGGCCATTTCGGCGTGGACTCCTTCCACGTCAGACACCGCGACGATTGCAGGCGTCACCTACGCCGTGACCTTCGTCGGAGACCTAGAGCCCGCTGTCAAGCTCCAGCTTGTTCAGACGGGCGGGAGTTCGACATGATCCAGCCCCTTCGCTGGCTCGTCCTCATGGCCGTCCTCGGGATCGGCATCTTCGCGGGGTTCTCCGCTGCACACGATAACGCCCCGGGCCTCGGCAGCGCGTTGCAGCCCACGGCCTCTGGCTACCTCAGGGACCAGCAGACCGGAGCCTTCCTCTCGGATCAGTCCGTGGCCTCGGCCGCGAACGTCGCTGTACTCGTGAGCACGGCGACGGGGGTCTTCTCTGTTCAGGGAAGGCCCAACGTCAACGTGTCGGCAAGGTTCGAGAATGCCTCGGAGACATGCACGATCAGGCTCGCCCGGTTCTCGAAGGACGGAAGTACCTACAACTTCCTCGGGCTCTCGGCGCCTGTGACGCTGACCGCTACGGCCTTCACGTCGGGCGGGCACTACGTGGCTCCGGATCACGTCTTCGACACGGGCGGGGCCTCCCACGTTGCAGTGGTCATGGTCACGGGGCCCACGGTTAACGGCGTCTACCTCTGGCTCGGGAGTTTCTGACCATGCGCTCGTTCTTCTTCGCTGCGATCTCCGCGCTCGCGCTCTGCTCCTCTCCCGTCTACGCCCAGGGCGTCGGGAAGATCGACGGACGACTCGCGGCCAAGGGCCTCGACGGCAACGGAGCGACGAACGGCCAGCAGCTCGTCTGGTCCTCGTCCTTGGGGAAGTGGGTGCCCACGACGGTCGCGTCCGGAGGCAACGAGACCCTCGCACAGACGCTCGCGCTCGGGAACAGTACGGGTGCGACGAACCTCGTCGTCACCGCGGGGCAGTTGATCCAGTTCGGCGGGACGACGAGCAGCTTCCCGGCGCTCAAGCGGTCCTCGACGACGCTGATCGCACGGCTCGCAGACGACTCCGCGGACGCTCCGTTCCAGGCCGCGTCGCTCTCCCTGACGACCGCGCTCCCCGCTACGTCGGGAGGCACGGGCCAGTCCTCGTTCACGGTCGGGGATCTCCTCTACGCCTCGACCACGACGGCGATCTCGAAGCTCGCGGCCTCGACCAGCGGCTACGTGCTGACCAGCAACGGCGCCGGTGTTGCTCCGTCGTGGCAGGCGGCTGCTGGCGGCTCCCTGAGCGGCATCACTAACTCAGCCGCGGGCATTCTGAGTTGGTCAACCGGAAGCACTGCGAATCCTGGTCACATCAACGGGCCCACCGACTCCTCGCTTAAGATTTGGGGCGGCAACGCAGGAACCTTCGGCCGCCGGGTGGACATCAATGGAGGCAACTGCACCACTGGAACGGCCGGCGGCGTCGAGATCTTCGGCGGCGTGTCGGGGAGCGGCGGTGGCGGCTATGTCTCGGTCGGAGGGTCTAGCGGCGTAGGCTCTGGCAACGCCGGAGGAGACGTATATGTCGACGGTGGCGGGGCTGGCTCCGGTAACGCCTCGAGCGGCGGCGTCTACGTGGCGACACAGGCCTCAGCCGGGTCTGGCACGCCAGGTCCAATTGAACTGAAAACCAAGGGCACATCCGACATTATCATCAAGACGGCAAACACTGAGCGAGCCAGGTTTCTTGGGTCTGGTTCATTCTTTCGCATGTCAGAGGCGGCTGCCAATGCGGGCACTACCGACCTGACGAGTCTTGCCCATCTCGCGGTCTACATGAAGTCCGACAAGTTCGTGATCGCCTACAACAACGCCGGAACTATTACCTACATCACGATCCCGCTCGACGGCGCCACGACGACGTGGACGCACAGCACGAGCGCCCCGTGAAGATGCCCATGCGATCGTCCTTCGTCCTCGTCGCGATCCTCTCTCTCACCGGCCTCGCGCTCGCCCAGGGCCCAGTCCGCGAGTGGGAGGCATCCCCCGCCCAGCGCCAGACGATCCTCTCGCTCATGCGCGACGAGCGCGAGCTCCTCGACGCCGAGGATCGCGTCCGGAAGGCTCGCGCGACCCACGACGCGAACGTGCGCGCGTGCGTCGCCGAGATCGCCTCGAGCCTCGGGGCCGCCTCGATCGCGCCCGACCTCCGGCCCGACGGCCGCGTGATCTTCCGCGAGGTCGCTGGGGTCACTTCCAAGTGAGCCAGGCCGTTCGCTTCGCCGTGGGCGTGATCTTCGGGCTCTTCGTGGTCTTCGGGCTCCTGGCTCTCTACGTTATGAACCTCGCCAAGCACTAGTCTCTCTCAAAGCCGTGTCACGCGAGCCCCCTAAAACTCGCGTCACATGGCCTCCTCTGCGATCCATGACGCTCTAGTCACGTACCTCGTCGGAGACTCTGGCGACGTACGTACCACCGTCAATGCAGAGCAAACGGGCCTGCTGCCCTCGGGCTCCGTCTACCTCCACACGGGCCAGTACCTCAGAAACACGTACTCCACGACGTGCGAGGTCAAGCCCGTAGGAGAGCCCACCCAGGCCACCACGGGCATTGGACTCGAGGAGATCACCCACCACTTCGATCTCATCGTCACGACGACGCGCAAGGCCTCGTCTGACGGAACGGCCCTCACGGACAAGGCCGAAGACGCCTGCCGGGCCCTCCTCCGTCGCTACCACCTAGCCTCCAACCTCTCGATCAGCCCCAGCAACGCCACGTTCAGAAGGGCCCTCGCCAAGCGAACGGAACTCGTTCGCTCCAACGAGTCGGGTGACACGGCCCGCGGCGTCGTCCGCGTGTCCTTCACCTTCACGGAAGCCCTGGTCGCGAACACATGAGCGACACGGACTTCTCTGAGCCCCTGCGGCCCCTCATTGCGAAGGCTCAGGACGAGGTAGTCGCCAACCTCGACGCCACGGGTCGAGGCGTTCGCTCGGGCCTCATGCGCTCGGAACTCTCGAACCGGGCCAACCTCGTAGTGGATCGCTACTCCGCGGGACTCGCGATTCCTGAGTCGATTCGTGAGCGCTTCGAGGCCTTCAACGAGGGCACCACGAAGCAGCCCGCCCGACCCATTACCGAGATCTCGCCCCAGCTTCGGGCCGAGGCCTCCCAGCAACTCGCCAAGTCCGCTCGCGACCAGCTCGTGAGCCGGATCAAGAGCAAGAGGAGCCCGACTCCATGACCAACCTCGCGAAGAGCCAGGCCTCCTGGAACAAGTTCGGCAAGGAGCTCGGCCTCCTCCTCGGCGTCCGAAAGTTCCTCGTCGACGGCCGGCGGAAGTTCAACAACAAGTACAACCGTACCCAGGTCGTCGAGATCAACGACACCGCGGCCAGTACCTCCGCGTGGGCCCTCTCGGGCGTCGTGATCGGTACGAACACCGACGAGAACGGACTGCTCTACGTCCGGATCACGGACGAGAGCCCCGGAGCCGGCCAGGCCACCGTCAACCTCTACAAGACCACGGGTGGTGGTGGCGGCGACCTCGTGGCCACGGGCTCGGCAGCGAACGGGGCCACCGTCACTCTCGCGGCCTCCAACTCGTCGGGCCTCACGGGCTCGCTCACCCTCGGCACGGTCGGGGCCTCGGAGTCCAACGATCTCCACCGGCTCCAGGTGTTCCCTGACTGGGGCCTTCGAGCTAACGCCCTCTTCGACGGATCCGAGACGGAGCACACCCAGGCACTCCGCTCCTTCCTCGCGATGTGCGCCCAGGTGGAGACCCTCTACGTCGCCATGCTCGGCATCGTCGACTCGGCGGTCCTGTCCTTCATGCTCGACCGTGGTGCCAACTTCCACCAGAGCAGCCAGACCACCCTTATCAACCGCTCTACCACGGACGACGAGGGCTCGATCACCACGACGTTCGTGGGCCTCCTCGAAGACATCCGTCAGAACATGGTGGACGAGGCAACGGCAGGGGCCCAGGCCGTCGCAAAGAACACCGTGAGCGCGGCCTCGGTCTCGTTCGACTCGAACAACCAGGGCCTCGGAGCCATGACGGCCCCCACGATGAAGGAATGGGCCCTCCCCGGGCTCCTCTCCTTCGTCTGCGTCGACGCCACGGTGGGCCGCGAGAAGTTCAGGGTCACCCAGAAAATCACCACGACGGGCGAGGTCAGGACGGCCCAGAAGTTCCTTGAGGTCGGGCAGCCCTTCGCGGACCCGAACATCGGCATCGCGTCCTGCACCCTCACGCGCACCCACACGATCACGACGCCGGCATCCTCGACACTCCACTTCAACACGACGAGCTCGAACTGGTCCTTCACGGACGAGAGCGACAAGAACACGAACGACGGGATCCTCTACGGAGTGATCGCGGCGGGCACCGACGACCCCGCGAAATTCGTGATCAAGTTGTACAAGTCGTCCTCGGCCCAGACCTCGCAGCTTGTCGCTCAGTCGGCAGAGGGCGCGGCGGCTGACTCGGTGGGCCTCAACTCCCGCAACAACTCGGGCCTTTCGGGCACGGCGAAACTCGGCTCGGCCCCCGTGGTTGCCAACACCGCGACGATCAACCTCAACACCTTCCGGACCCAGAACTCTGCGGCCTCGATCCCCGACAAGTTCACGAGCCTCGTGAGCGTCACGACCTACGGCGAGTTCCAGAAGAGAATCGCGGAGCTCGGCTACGCCCTTCGCTCGGCCACCTCCGGAAGCGAGACCCTCCACGAGGGGTACGTGAAGGCAGGGACGTTCCTCGCTTACGAAGTGACGGATGCGTGATCCGTGGCCAGCCCTTCGGCTCGGAGTGAAGTAGAGGTCCTCGCCGATCAGGTGGCACTGGTCGACGCGGCCTCTGACTTCGTGTTGCTCAAGGGTCAACTCAATCAGGCCAAGCAAGTCGTGGAGGCGATCTCCCGAAGGCTTGAGCCTGGAGCGATCACGGCGGAAGAGGCCTTCGCCCGCGCCATGCCTTCTGCCTCGAAGGCTGTTTACGAGGCCAAGGAGAGGGCCAAGCCTTGAGCGACTCTCTTGAACGGCTGATCGTTCAGTACGTGATCGAAGGGGCCCAGGCCGCCGACGCCTCGGCTGATCGTGTAGCCGTCAAACTCGACTCCGTGGAACGGTCTGGTCGGCTAGCCGAGAAGGCCTCAAATGATGCCGCTTCGGCTGCCGCCAAGGCCGACGCAGCGTCGAGGCAGTTGATTAGCCAGGTCACTTCGGCCCTCGGGAAACTCCAAACAGCGGCGAGCCTCGCGGCGAAGGCCGCCAACCTCGCCGGGTTCGACCAGAACAGCCAGGTGGGCGGCGGGATTCAGGCCCTTAGCGCCACGATCTCAGGCTCTGTGCAGGGGGCCCAGCTCGGCGGGGCAATCGGCGGGATCCCCGGGGCAATCATTGGCGGTATCGGCGGAGGTCTCCTTTCGGGGGTCAACGCCATCCACGAATTCGACGAGAGGGTAGCCAAGGCGGCCCAGTCTGGAGCTAAGAAGGCCGAGGTTGAAAGGCAGCAATCGATTGAGGACCAGCTACTCCGTGAGGCTGGTCTCTCCAAACTCGGTGGCCTCATGCACGGGTCGAGGGAGATCCAGTGAGTTACACGGTTCGCCTTCGCCGCTCGAACTCCACCGTCTACACGTTTGACGCTACCCCCTTTGTGGCCCCGAAACTGGAGACGGACTACGACGACCAGGAGCCGCCCCTCGTCGCGGGCGTCAAGAAGACTTGGACGCTCACGGGGATCCTCTACGGGGCATCCGAGGCTGCCACGATCACGGCCTACGACGCCCTCGCTGGGTTCTTCGACGGCACCCTCTCGCAGATCGACGGCATCGAGCTCCTCCGATCTGGCTCCGTCGTCGAGTCCATCACCACGGCCACGTACCACGCATTCAAACTCGTCTCCCTCTCTTCGCCTCAGAGCGACATGCAATGGCGTGGAGAGATGCGATTCACCATGGTCGTCGAGGGCTACAAGCGCGTAGCTACCTCGGGGACCATGTCGGGCCTCAAGCAGACCGAGACTTGGAATTACGACGCCTCGGGCCTCCTGACGATCACACTCGAGGGCGAGGTCGAGGTCACGACCGGCAGCGCGACCGACATGGCGCGCACGCTCGGGCTTGATCCTTCCGACTACGGATCCGACTACGCGGCATTGACGAACGGGCCCGAATACGTCGACGTCGTCATGGTCGGGCGCGACGACAAGAAGGCCCGCTTCCGGTCCGTAATTGCCGAGAGCGGGGCCGCCCTCCCTGCACTCGTCTCGCCAGACTTCTCCCTGATCGAGGAAGAGGTCGTCAAGGACGGGAAAAAGTCTACATCCGTGACCGTCACGGCCCTTGGCACTGGGGCCGAGAACGCTGTCCGGTCTGAGATCCCCTCCGACGCCACCGACTACGTTTTCAGGAGAGACACGTATCGGCGCACAGCCTCGGCCACGATCCGGACCCTCACGTCGGCAGACCCCGACACGGGCGAGGTTCTAACCGTTCACCAGACGTTCCAGACCAACCCAGGCGGCAAGCGGGTGGCGTGGACGCGGCGAAGTGGCGGCAGAAAGCCCGCCAAGCAGGTCCTTTCTCTGGGGCCTGTGGACGTGGTCGAAGACATCCGCGTCGAGATCTACGCTGTTAGCCTGCCCCCGGCTGCTGAGATCAAGTTCCCGGCCCCGCTAGCTGGCATCACCGAGGACACGAGTCGATGGCAACTCGTCGGCCCGCACAAGAGCCGACCGGCTGCCAAGGATTCCAAAAAGGAATGGGTCGTCCAAGTTCGTCGCGTCTACGTGGCTGGAGGCCTTGACGAGGTCGTGACTCCTCTCCTTCAGGCTGCTGCGGCCCCAGGAGACGGAGCGAGCCTTGAGACCGAGTTCGCTCGGCAAGGGGCCCCGCTCTCGTGACCGAAGGCATCTCGATCAAGTATCAGGGCAAGGCCTGCGATCCTCTTTTTGAGTTCTCGCGGTCTTCCGGGCTCGAGCCCTCGGGCGGCTTCGTCCACATCCAGCGGGACGAGTTCAAGGATCTACAGGTCAAGGAGGCCCTGTTCGGAGTCGAGACGCTCGAGATCAAGACCCAGGATAGAGACTCGCCAGGCTCGGGCTTCCTCTCGGTGGGAGACCTCGTCTTCTCTCAGACGATCAAGGAGACCGATCAGGAACAGACGCACGAGGTCAGGGTCTCCAAGGTTCTCCTTTCGGAGCGAGCCCTCGAGGCCCCGCTGGCTTTCGATGACGACTCGGCCACGACCTTCCGGGTCGAGTTGACCGATATCCGCGAGCTCTGGGGCAAGCGAGGCAATCCGATCTTTGAGTGGGTCAACGTCCCCAAACAGGGAACGGACCAGGGGTCCGCGACGGGTGACGGTAGCCCTGTTGCTCAGGCCACGACCTTCAAGACGGCATCTGGGCTTCCGCTCCCGCCACTCATTCTCGGATCCACGAACGGCGGCGAGCCCAAGAAACTGAAGCGAATTCTCGTCGAGAAGATCCTCCCAGCCCTGCCCGGGTCTCCGATCCTCAAGGAGTTTCCGGCGGATCTAGAAGAGGCCGTTCCCGTCGGCCATGTCTGGGAGGGCTGGCTCCCCAAGGACTGCCTCGCGGCCTTGCTCAAGGAGTTTCAGCTCGAGTTTTCCCTCACGCTCTCCTCTGACGCGGCCATCTTCCATAAGGGCCAAGGCGATTTGAAGGTCAACGGGCAAACTATCGACTACAGGCCATCTGTCAACGGCGGGCCCAACGCGAACGTTGATGACCGAGTGGCCACGGCTCGCGAGCTTTTGGTCTTTCGTAGAGTCCCGGCTGTGGTGGTAGTTCTCGGGCCCCCGACGATTGCCACGGACAAGGTGAAACTTGAGGCCGTCGGGGAGATCGACGGCAAGATCGTTCCTCTCGAGAGGGCACTGATCGATATCGGGCTCACCATTGACGAAGCTTGCGCCTTGGCGATCTGTCCCCACGGGGACCGGGCCGCCAAGTTCAACCTGACGCAGGACGGGTTGAGCGCCTTCCAGCGGTGGGCGTTCAAGTGGTTCCGGCTCCAGGGCGGCCCCGCCAAGAACGCTGGCAGGCTCCCGCTTCTCGAGGGCCGCCCCGAGGTGGACGAGGTCGGGGCCCTTCGACCGCATCGCGTCTTCTCGGAGACCCATGGGTGGGTCTCGACTCTCAAGTCTAAGCTGGCAGAGATCTACGCGGACGGTCGATTTGATGCCCTCGGGATCAAGCGGCAGATCAGCGTCGAGAACCAGATCCGTGGCGCGGCCTCGACCAAGTACGTCGCCAGCTACAATGTTGCCTTCTCTGAGCAATCAAGCGGCTACGAGATCGACCGAGAGCAAGGCCTCGTTCGATTCCACAGTATTCAAGGGCTTCTCGCCCAAGTCGGAAAGACGCCCGAGGAGTCCCGGCTCGAGAAGGCCCCGGCTCGTGTCGAGTTCGAGTACGGATACCGGAAGAAGCCTGGATTCGACGAGAATCTTCTCCTCGAGCACCGTTACCACTCCGTTTGGGTAAGGAAGAGCAGCGACGGAGCGGAAGCCTCTACGCCCACTGTCGAGCAGGTTGCACAGATCCCGGCAGGGTCCTCCCCGCTCGTGATCCGACGCCCCGACCTTCAACAGGTGGACGGCCTCGAGGGCAAGACGAACAAGTCGATCCTCGACGCCGTGGCTCAGGACCTAGCGAAGAACGTACTCGAGGTGCCCCAGTCCACCGTGGGCGCCGTTGTCAACTTCTGCCGCCCCGTCCCCGTCGAGACCAACGGTCGCGTTCTGTCCGTGACGTGGCGCACAACCAATGGGGAGATCCCCGAGGTTGTATGCCATCTCGGGTCATTCGCACCCCTTGCCCCTGGCGTCGAAGCCGATCTCAGGACGCGAGCCTTTGGTCCACTTGACGGCTCCATTCGCGCGTCCGTGGTTGCTCCGAGGGGGTTGAGTTCGTGACGCTTCGGTCAGACGGTGATCGCGAGATCGCTCGCCCGCTTGTGCTCGTGGATCGATGCACGCCCGACCTCGGAGAGGACGGCGAACTAGGGGCATTTGAGTCGGTCACGATTGGCTACACGAAGACCCTAGGCGCGGGGGCCCTCGTTACTGAGGTAGTGACGGCCAAGTTTCAGCCTCGCGCCTTCTTCTTCATCAAGGGCAAGCCCCTCGGTTCCTCCGGCCTCGACGACTGGCGAGGGGCCCCGACTCTCGTAGCCGATCACGAGCACGACCCCACGGGATTCGGGCCCCTTCAAGACCCTTCCTTCGATCTCGGCCATAACCACGAAAACAAGTCGACAAGAATCGTCGACTACAAGAACCCCAAGGGCCGGACCACCCTCGCGGCCCAAATCATCAAGGTCATCGATTCCCTTGATGGCGACTTCGTGCCTGCGATCGTCATGGGGCGATCCTTCGGAGTCCAAGAGAAGGCCAGCGCGGGCTACGTCTGGGACAACGAGAACAACCGATGCGGCCTCCTGGACACCGTCTTCATCACCCGCGACGACGAGATGTATGGCTCGGGTCGCGAGGGCACGAAGAGCGGTATCCTCGGCGTACGCACCGACAAGCACTACGTGATGCCCGAGAGCCAGGGAGGCTGGCACGGGGCCCTCTGGATCTCGAACCTCTACAACCTCGGAGACCCGAAGCTACAGCTTTTTGAGCAGCCCCCTCCCCCTAGGGCTGTCTCAAAGAAGCGCCTGTTCTTCAAGCAGAAGATATACCGCGACGAGGAGGCCAAGAACGCAGACACGGAACTCGGAAAAGAGAACTGTAAGTTCAGGTCCTACTACCACGTCGAGTTCTTCGAGTTTGAGGAGACCCCGCCCACAGACGGTGGTGGCGGTGACGGCGAGCAAGAGTCCATTCCGCCCAGCAGCAGCGGGCCGCCAATCTCCAACCCTGACAACAGCTTTCCTCCGATCACGTCGAGCCCTCAGACGTCTTCCTTGCCCCCGAGCAGTTCACCTCTCGAGTCTTTCCCTCCGTTCTCGCCTCAGACGTCTCCCACCGAAGGATCCCCCCCGTTCGTGCCTGTTCCAGGCCCGAAGGGAGACAAGGGCGACAAGGGAGACCCTGGCAAGGACGGGTCTCCCGGCAAGGAAGGCAAGCAAGGCCCGGTCGGGCCCCAGGGGCCTCCTGGCGTATGCGAGTGCGACTGTGGATGCGGTGGACCGACACACGACGACCCCAATGGTGGCGGCAAGTTCGGAGGGCCCGTCGGCCTTCCAAACTCCCCCATGGTCGGGCAGCCCGGAGGCAACGGGGGAGCCCTTGCAGACCCCGTTGACATCGAGCCCCTCACGGGAGACGAGGGTCTTGATATTCCCGACGGCCCGATGGACGGGTTCATCGGACCTAGGGGAGAGGCGGGCTTCAACCCGTTTGGGCCCGTAAGCGTCGGGCCCGCTGACGCGCTCAGGCTTCCAGGGGCACTCGATGTCGAGGACTTGCTCAGGCCAGCCGGGGGCGAGATTCAAGGCATAGACCTGAACGACCCGGGGGCGTACGGTGTCCCCACAATCGAGGACCTCTACAGACAGGCGACCCGGGGCACGCTCGGAGGACAGACGCAGGAGAGGCTCTTCCCGTTCAACCCGAAGAACCTACCCGTCGGCCCGGTCCCTTTGCGCGGAGTACCGACGGACGTCTTCGCCCCGTTCGGACCCCCTCGCATTTCAGCCCCCGAGGCAGTCAAACTCCCCGGTGTCATCGGCTACATCCCGATGGCGAGCAACCCGCCCCTGCCCTCGGCCCTTGCGGGGCCGCTTGACGGGACGGCAAAGTGGGCCCTTCTGCCCACGGTCGGCGGCGGGGTCGGCATCGCAGTCGGAAGGCAGCAGCCCTCGGGAGGGGCTTGGCAGGGGCCCGACCTCGCAGGAGGGACGAGAGTCCTCGGGCCTATCCGCCCTCAGTCCGTCCAACTCCCTGGCGGCGGCTTCGTCGTCACCCTCCCGAATGGCTCCGTCGTCATCGGGACGGCATCAGGGCAGACGCTCGTCCTCGACCCCTCCAATGGCCTCCTCCTCAACGGCCAGCCAGTCATCTCCCAGCCCAAGGACGGCAAGGTCACCCAGGCCCCCACGATCAACTCGGACGGGGTGATCGAGTTCAAGGACGTGGTGATCCTTCCTGACGAGAGGACGGAGGGCTACGTCCCGATCCTGAACGAAGACGGGATCATTGAGTGGGCCGCGCCGCCTACGGCAGAGGTCACACAGGCCGAGCTCGACGCCGTGATCGCAGACGTAGCAGACCACGAGACCAGAATCACCACGCTTGAAGGAGCGGGCGGGTCTGGCATCCCGTCCGGTCTCTTGGCTGCCCGGCCTCTGATCGGAGTTTCCGCGGCGGGTGACATGTACATAGCAACCGATGCCTACGCCTCGGGCGGTGGCCTCTACAGCGTCGTGGACATCTAGGAGAGGCCATGGCTCTTGCTTGGGGACGCCACACGATCGACGTTGGGGCCGAGACCGTTACCGGGGCTTGGACCTACTCGACCGCTCCCACGTTCTCGGCGGTATCCCCGCCGTTTATCGTCTCGAGCGCCTCGGCCACCACGGTCACGAATCTCTCGGCCCAGAAGTGGAACGGCGTCACGGGGGCAACGCCCGCGACCGCGAATCGCATCTTCCAGGTCTCGAGCACGACGGCAGGGAGCTGGGTCGCGCCCTCTCAAGACCTCTCCCTTGCGGCAGGCGGGTCATTTAGCGTCGTTGGCCTGAGCGGCTACCCGATCGACACCGGGTCAAGCGCTGGCGACGGGAGGACCCTGATCTATCTCTCGTCCACGAACAAGTGGACGATGATGGATCCGATCTTCAACGACAACCAGTTCATTCTCACCGACAACGGCAGCGCCACGAAGAGGGCAAGCTTTCAGGTCTCCAGCCTCTCGGCGGCCCGGACGTTCACGTTCCCGAACGTGGCCGGGACGTTCGTCACGAGCGCGAACCCCTACAACCTGATCGGGGCCGGAGTCTTCACCGTGGGCGGGATCCTCTACGCCTCGACCACTACGGCCCTCTCTGAACTCGCTGTGGGCACGGACGGGCAAGTGCTCACGCTCGTCTCGGGCCTGCCTTCCTGGGTTGCCACTCACTCGGTCTCAGCCAAGACGGCCAGTTACACCGTCGTCAGCGCCGACCGATTCAAGACATTCACGAATGAAGGGGCCTCGGCATCCGTTCCGTTCGCGCTCCCCACGGCGGCGGCAGGAGAGGGCCCATTCACGTTCGTCGTCCAAGACTCTGACGGGCTTTCCGTCGTAGCCGGCACGGGAGACACGATCCGCATGGGCTCCTCGGTCACGAGTTCGGCTGGCTCCATTGCCAGCACCACCGTCGGTGACCGCGTTACGGTCGTCGCCATCAACGCTACCGAATGGGTTGCCGAGTGGGTCACCACCTCGGGATGGAGCTTCACGTAATGGCTGCCTCCGCTGTCTCTCAGACCAACCTCGCAGGAGCCTGGTCCCTCGACGGCGTGCTCACCGACGCGAGTGGCAACGGGCGCACCCTGACCATGACGGGGACGATCGCCTACACGGCGCAGGGATCTCAGTTCCGTACGGGCGCGAAGTTCGACGCCAACGCCTCGAACTACCTCAACCGGAACACGACGGACGATGCCGTCTTCGACTTCGGCGCTGGCGAGTTCACGCTCAGCCTGTGGGTGAACTTCTCGGTCGGGACGACGGGCGAGATGGTCCTGATGGAAAAGTTCGTCGCGACCTCCGGGCCTGGCTGGACGCTCTACCGGAAGACGGGCGCGTTGCCCATCACGTTCGAGTTTTTCTGCGATATGGCGTCTGACCTGACGCTCACTGGCGCGGCGGCCCACCAGCCTATCGGGAAGCCTCACCACGTCGCCGTGCGGCGGTCCGTGAACACATGGACCCTTTGGGTGAACGGCGTCCAGAACGTCAGCGCCTCGAACTCTGGAACGATCGCGGACACGACCGCGGACCTCCAGTTCGGTCAGCGCGCGGGCGGCACCTCGCTCCTGAACGGCACCCTCAGCGACGTGGCCATCTGGACGCGGGCCCTGACCGACGCCGAGATCCTCACGCTCTGGAACAACGGTCTCGGGGAGCCCGCGGCCTACTACCTCGCCAGGAGGCCTGCCTAATGGAACTCGACGAGATCGAATGCATGGCGGTCAAGCCCGTCATCGACCGGCTTGCAATCGCACGAGAGACCCTCAGGGCGGCTGAGGAAGGACTCAAGGCTCGTCTCGTCGAGCTCGACGAGCAACGGAACCAGCTACTCATCTCCCTTGACTCTCACAGGGAGCGGGTGGCTGGGCTCGAGGCTAAGGCAGGCTCTCTCGCCATTGTGATCGCGAAGAGAAAGGGCGAGAAGGTCGAGGCCGCCCAAGAGGCCCTCAAAGCCTTGATGAAGGCTGAGGCCGAGAGGCTGTGCCGAGTGAGTGGCCTCCCCACGGGCCACGCATGAGCGAGCCCAAATCAACGCGGCCCCTCTCCGACATCGAGGCTCGCTTCATCGTCCTCGCAGAGCAGAGGCACGCATCCACCATGGCCGAGAGTAAGCGGGCACTCGAGGCCGACTTTAACGCTATCGCCATGGCCTGCGGAGTCCCTGACAACTCCCATTGCGACCTCGTGCGAGACGAGAAGACAGGGCGGCCCATGTCTTTCTCCTACGCCCCTCGGGCCTAGTCACGCCTGCTCTCTACCCTTCCTCACCATGGCGGGAGAGACCCCCGAGACGGTCCAACTCGAAGGCCTAGAGGCCCAGCACGCGGCCCTGGTCAGGGATCGCGTCTCTGCCATGAGGGCAGAGGCGTCTTTTGTTGAGCAGTCGGGCTGGTCTCGGATCGCCAAGGCCGTAGCCAAGCGGAAGGGCCTCGACCCGGAGCGCGTCATGGTGATCGTGGATCGATCCCAGGGCCTCGCCACGGGCTACCAAGTGATCTCTCCCGAGGAGCTCGAGCGGATCAAGAAGGCTTCCGAGCCGAAGGTAGAGGGCTAGCCCGTGGACAAGATCCTAGAGAGCCTGATCGCCTCTGGCCCCCTCGCCCTCGTCATGGGCTTCGCCTGCAAGATGCTCTGGAGCGCACTCACGGAAGAGCGGGCCGCTCGAGCCGCTGACGCCAAGGCAGCCCAAGACCGGCGAGACGCAGACCAGACGCGCCATGACGCCGAGGTCAACGGCCTCCGAGCAGAGGCCGCAGCCGAGCGGGCCCGTCACGACGCCGACATGAAGGCCGCGAGCCGCGAATACGTGGACACGGTCAAGGAACTCACTGGCGCAGTCAAGGAGGCTCCCCATGCTTGAGGCCGAACAGCCGCGCGTCGAGATCCGCAAGGACGTCGAGGCTGACCCGCTGGCTGAGATGCGAGCGGCCAGGGCGGAGCTCAAGAAGTGCCTGATGAGCGACGTGGCCAAGAAGAAGCTGCGGCACGCGACGACCCAGATCCAGACGATTCGCCCCGAAGGGAAGTAGGGCCATGAGCGAGACTCGCACGAGCCTCTCTACTGCCAAATGGGAGGGCTCGACGTGGTGCGGCGACGCCTCGTCCGCGAAGTGGCACCAGATGCACAAGCCCAAGGACCACGTCGCCCGAGCCCTCGCGATCATCGCCATCCTCGTGGCCCTCGCCTCCCTGGCTGGCTGTTCGTCCGTGAGCCAGAAGGAGTACCGGGCCCTCGTCGAAGCCTCCGAGGCCTACCGCAACACGGTGGGCCCCGTCTTCGTCGAGTCGGTGAAGAACGACCGGATCCCCGACCAGTCCAAGAAGAACAGGCTGGCCGTGGACGAGGACTTCGGCTTGATGCTCGCATCCTGCAAGGTGCGCGCGGGCATGGTCGAGGCCCCGAAGTGCCCCCACGAAGACGAGGTCTTCCTGCAGATCGAGTGCATCGAGCGGGCCTGCCCCCTCCATGCCTGGATCGGAAGGCACAGGCACGACGGAGGCTTCGTGATCCTCGTCTTCGGTGTTCCGTGAACCTCGACGCCAAGGCCCTTCGCAAGGAAGCCTTCGCGGACGCAAGGGCCCTCCTCGAGCCCAAGGCAAAGGAACTCGGAGAGCGAGGCCGTTTGATCGCCATCCGATTCGTCCGACTCGAGGGGGACGTAGAAGCCACGCTCGAGCAGATCGGGAAGACCTCCGACACGGAGGCCGCCAAGGCCCTCCACGCTGATCTTGAATTGGCCCTCCCTGCGCGCAAGGCGTTCCTCCTCGCTGCGGTCGAGGCCGAGCTCGGATCCGCGACGAAGGCCGTCCTCGATGCGGCCCTGGAGATCGGCATCAAGATCGTGCTGGCCGTGGCCCGCTCGTTCGTGCCGGTCCTGTGACCGAGGACCGCGACGAGGCGAAGCTCTACCGCATGGCTGGCTGGGCCTCCCGGCAAGAGCATCTCCAGAAGTCCGTCGCGGCCATGCTCGCCAGGGTCCACAATGAGATCACGAAGCAGTACGGCAACAAGGCCCCCCTCCCAGCCGCGAAACTCGCCGTCGAGAACCTAATTGACTACGCCTTCCGTCAGATGATCGTGAAGGTCGAGGACGCCCCGAATGGCAAGCCAGAGCCCGAGCGCGATGAGGCCTCCGATTGATCTGGGATCCTGAATCCCAGATCGTAGTAGCGGCCGACGACCATGCCTACATGGCGTGGCAATCAGTCGTCGCGCACTACTCCTACGTGAAGCACATCCAGCACACGCCCTTGATCGTGGCCCACAAGAGCCCCAAGGGAGAGCACCGCTACTGGAAGCGCCTCGAGAGGGCTGGAGGCCGAGTCCTTCGGGCTCCCTCTTACCGCGGCCCCTCGGACTACCTCGCGAGGAACACGGCGGGCTCACTCCTTGAGGCGGCTCGAGCCCTCAAGGGATCGGGTATCAAGAGGCTCGTCCTCGTGGACGGGGATATGGTCCTGACGGGCGTCCCAGAGCTACCCACGGAACTCTCGGGCGAGCACTACGGCCACATGTTCTACACGAAGTGGCGCGACTACTGCCTTGAGCGAGCGGCCATGGTCGGGCTGGATGTCTCCGTCGTCGAGATGTACGAGCGCGAGCTCTCCATCGGCGTGCCCTACGTCGTGCCCATGGAGATCGCGGAAGAACTAGCCCTCGAGTGGATCCGGATCATCGATGCGATCTATGTAGGCGACAAGCGGTGGGACGCTCAGATGTACGCGTTCTCCTATGCGGCCCTCAAGTTCGGAGTCCCGAAGGTCACGCAGGTTGTTCAGTGCGACGGGGCCGACTCACACACGAGGCCACTGGACAAGTCGCGGCCCTGGATCCACTACGCCTACGGCTCTCCACTCTGGCGAAAGCAATCGTGGTTCTCGCCACGTGTCGGTGTTGAAGGGGTCTGGTCTCCTCCTTCGGGCACCCCTGGAACCGTGGCCCATGCCTACCTCGAGCAGATCAGAGAGGCCGGGAAGTGGTTCGCTCGTGAAGGGGCCCCCGTCTACGCATAAGGCTCGCGCCCTGGGCTCTTCGGGAAGGGCGCGCTGATCTCTCGACGGTCTGAGGGATGCCCGTCCGAGGACAACCCAGGGGCGGGCCGTCTCCATGAACGGCACCGCGATTGTTACGCTCCTCACGGAGAGGGGCCGGAAGATGAAGCGTCGAAGAGGCGTGAGTGAGCGACTGGAGGCGGGCCAGTCCCCAAGTAGCTCGGCCATGCCGATGGTCTTGTGCGCGGTGGGACTCGTGGGGGCCCTGGGCTTCTTCCTCTACCAGGCCGACCGAGACTCAAGGCGGGCCGCTGAGGATCGAGCATGGATCCAAAGGCAGAAGGCGAAGACGGACAGGGACGACGAAGAGGAGCGGGTCAAGAACCAACTCCTCGATGAAATCGTCGGGCCAGGGTACGAGGCCGTCTGGGTTGACGCAGACGCCAAGCACTACCACAAGAAGTGGTGCCCCAAGGGCCGCGAGAAGTCCACGAGAGGGGAGGCGATCCGAAGGGGCTGTAAGGCGTGCCCCGATTGCTGTAGCGACCCGCCCCCGAAGAAGTAAGGCTGACGGAGGGACATCCGGATAAGGCAACGCCCCTCCGTTTTCGGCGGGGATTTACAGGAGTCTCTCGAGGGCGCTCTGTTCGATGAGGTACCTGACGGCATCGGTCTGGGTGGGGCCGTGGCCGTCTCGGACGAGGGCCCGGATCTCCTCTATCTGAGGGGGCGTCATCCGGATGGTGATCCTGGGGGCCCCTCCCCTCTCCTGGTCTTCGGAGAGAGGGGGCCTTCCGACTCGACGGGGCTTGGCCTCGTCCCGCTGGAAGCACGCGGGGAAGGGGCTTCATCTCAAAGAGAAGGGCCCCCGGAATTCTTCTTCCGAGGGCCCTTGATGAAGCACGGCGGGAAGTCAATGGACCTTGGGAGTATGGGCGTATTCCCAATGTGGCTACTTCTTGGGGCCCTTCTTGGGGCCCTTCTTGGGGCCCTTCTTGGGCAAAACGCGAAGGGCCTTCTTCACGGGCTGGATCACTTCCATGACCGCCTGACTCATGGCCGCCGCGTCGTCCGCGTCCTCGAACTTCTGCGCCTTGAGGCAGGCCGCCGCATAGAGGAACGTCTCGCGAGCGTTTGCGCGGAAGGTGAACGGGCCCTGATCGCCCTTGAGCCAGGCCACGGCGGCCCGGAACCCCGAGCACGCCGCAAGCGTCGCCTTCGCTCCCTCGAGCCCCGGACGGTCTCCCTTGAGCCAGGCCTGAGACCAGCGGTCCCAGCCCCGGTCCTCCCCGATGAGTTTGGGGCGCGCGGCCCGAAGGGCGGAGGCGAGAGCCTTCTCTCGGACGGTCTCTTTCGCCATGAGCTATCCCTCTGAGAAGCCAAGGATAGCATCGTGGCTGAATGGGGGTTACGATGTAACTCACGTGCGGCACGCGACTTGCCAGAATTCTAGGCGGCGAGGTCTGCATCTGGATCGTAGGCTTGAACGAGCCCGGCGTAGTAGAGGAGATGCACCTCTAGGGCGTGTCCAAGCCAAAAAGACGCCTTCGTGGCAGAGCATCCGCCCTGGGCCCACATGGCCGCCCTGGTGTGCCTCAAAACGTGGAAGGTCACCCAGGGCAAACCAGCTATTTTCCTAGCGCCAGTCAATTCACGGCGAAGCGTTTTCACAGTGGAAAACGCGCACACGCGGGCTCGCCTGCCGTGCTTGAAGATGTAGCCCGAGACCTCGCGAGCCTTGAGCGGGCCCAGGAGGGCGAGCAGCTCCGAGCAGACGAGCGTTGGAACCGTCTCTCGTACTCGGGGTCGCCGGGATCCCCGAGCATCTCGACGAAGCTCAGCCTCATCACGATGCCTTTCGACTTGAACGGTCAAGGAACGTATCGCCCGGGTCCGACACCTCCCGAGGGCCTTCGGCCACCCGGCGACGCTTCAGAAACGCGACCGGCCCGAATCCCTGGCAGGGAATCCTCGGGCCGGTCCTGGATTTGTTCGGTGAGCCATCACCGGTTGGCTAACGCACCGAGCTCAATTGCTTTGCGCAACTCGTCGCCTCGCGCGTGCGTCCTCGGCCCCCTGCGACAGGCCGAGGGCGAGGGCCGCGTGGAGGCGGGTGGCTGCCACGAAGGCGTGGTCGCTGCGGTGTTCCTCGATGAACTGGGAGGCCTTGGTGGGATCCTCGGCGAGGAGTTCCGCGTAGAAGCGAAACTTGGTCTGCGGGCTCATGTCCTTCTTCGTCCTTCTTCAGGACGGGTCTCGTCGTTGGCCTCGCGCGCCAACGCAAGGGGGTTGCCCCAACCGACGAGCGCCGTCCTGATCCCCGACGAAGAGACGCAGCACGGGCTTGACCCGAGCCGCGTCCCTCGGTCGTCCCACACCGAGGGAGATCTCTCACTCGTCGTGCTCGCATGCTCTGCAAGAGCATGTTTCACACGAGCGCGTGAGCGCTCCCCAGAAGCAACGCTCAACTCTTGCTTTTATGGCACTCCGGACAATCCTTCGTTGGATTACGAGTGCGATAAGCGTTTTGATTAGAGGCGGTTATAGGGTTTGGGTTTTTGTTCCGTGTCTTGCTTTCGATTGCTTTCGATTGCTTCGCCTCGGTGAAGGACCAGTATGAAACGCCGTGGGGTCTGGGATCTGGCGCTCGCGGGGGACCGGGCTACGGGCGCTTGACGCCGCAGGAACCGCAGAAGCGGTCCAGGGGCTCGCGACCCTGCAGTCCTACTACGCCCGGGCAGCCGCGATGCGCGGGTACGGATCCGAGAGTCCGCGTGACTGCCTTCTCCTGCTTACCGAAGAGGTGGGGGAACTCGCGCGCGCGATTCGGAAGAGCGCGGGCCTCGTTCGTCACGGTTCCTACGCTGATGCCGACTCCTGCGCGGAGTTGGCCGATGTCCAACTCTACGTTGTCCACCTTGCAAACGTGCTCGGCGTTGATCTCGGGCGTGCCGTCGCAGAAAAGGACGCGGTCAACGCTGCGCGCGCGCGCCGTGTGCACGCGCAGGCATAGCTTGCGGTATCGAGGAGGTATAGCTTGCGGCATCGAGGAAAGGAGAAGATCATGTCGGCTCCATACATGAGTCGCCTGTGGCCGACATCCGCTGGTACTGGCTTTGCCGCACACTACGGCTGTTGGCTGTGCCACGGTCGGCGGCTTCGAGCACTCGTCAAGGGGCGGAATGCACTTCGTGCTGTCCTGTGCGGGTCCTTCCGCAAGGCGCCCGACTTGCTGCGTGAAGACTTCAAGGCATTGATCGCGATCGCGACCATTCTGTCTCCAGGCAACGTCGAGATTCAATCGGAACGCGACGGCTTTGCGTATATGGCCGGCGAGAGTTCGAGTCTTCCAGCAGCATTGGAGTGGCGCCACCTAAGTGCAATTGCTGCGGCAGACTTCGTTTGGCTTCACATGCCAAACCGTTACCTCGGCCCTTCTGCGATGGCGGAGATAGGGTTCGCGGCGGCGGTCGGCGTCCCTGTGTTCGCAGCGCAACTCCCTATGGATGAGCGCGTGCGTTCAATCGTGCTGGAGTCGCCATCACCTGACTCGGTCGTGTCCCGGGCGCCCGCGACGCGTGTGGCTCTACCAGCGGGATGTCGCGCCTCGAGGATCCATTCACTCCACTTCGCTAATGCATTCGGCTACGTCGCACTGCGCCTTGCGGCTGGGTGCTTAGGAGCGAGGACCGAAGTTGAGGCGGTCTTGGACACCTTTCTCGACGCTCTACACCTCAATGCGCACGAGGAGTGCCCGAAGGCGCTCAGCGAGTGAGACGGTGTACGACCACTGGTCCTCGAACGCGACAGGCGCGCGCGCCGCGCGCAACGCCGTCTCGACACGCGCCAGTTCGGGAGCGTCCGCTCGCTCGACCTGGTGCAGGCGGCGACCTTTCGAGGTGGCGCTTTCGGAATCCGGCGTCGGACCCATACGATCTCCTAACAGGCCCTGCCGCCAGGGCTAGCGCACGTGACCATCATGACCATCAACACAAGGTATGGGGGGTCGTGTGGAGAACCGGTGGAAAAAATGTCGGATCGATCAGGTAAACATAGGGGCGTGACAGCTACAGGTGACACCGACAGGTGGCACCGACAGGTGGCTGTTACTTGGCGCGTGAGGTCGACACGCGAGGGTAGGTAGGATCGCATGCTCACGAGGGACAGCTCGATGGTGAGGAGGACGCGATACACGCCACCCGCGTCCGTGCGGCAGCGCGTCCTCACCGAGGTTGTCCCCGCGGCGGCGCCACGCGCGGGCCGACTGCGTTTTCCCGAGCACGTTTGGCTTGCTGGATCCGACGAGCTTCTCCAGGCGAAGTGCCGCGTCGCGATCGTCGGCTCGCGCGACGCTGGACCGGAAGCGCTCGAGCGCGCGCGCCGGGTCGCTGTCACCGTCGTCCGCGCGGGCGGTCTTGTGGTCAGCGGGCTTGCCAAGGGAGTCGACCGGGCGGCCCACGAGGCGGCGATCGAGGCCGGGGGGCGGACGATCGCGGTGATCGGAACGCCGATCGAGAAGGCCTACCCCGCTGAGAACGGAGACCTCCAGGAGCGGATCTACCGCGAGCACCTCCTCGTGTCGCAGTTCGAGCCGGGGAAGCGAGTTTTCCCGGGGAACTTCCCCGAGCGCAACCGCCTCATGGCGGCGATCGCGCACGCCACGGTGATCGTCGAGGCGTCGAATACGAGCGGGACGCTATCGCAGGCGGCCGAGTGCCAGCGCCTCGGGCATGACCTCTTCATCATGAAGGCGATCGTCGACAACCCCGAGAGGACCTGGCCGGAGAGTTTCGTTCGGACGGGCGCCATCGTCCTCGAGCGCCCGTCCGAATTGCTGTCGAGAGCTCAGGCCTACCAGGGCGATTGATCGTCTACGGGCTGGAATCGCTCGTAGTCGGTTGTCCGCGTCTCG
>OFRM01000172.1_pt1 | contig 29439 bp, 22 predicted proteins | sample 1543101 | NCBI WGS metagenome assembly OFRM01 (sample SAMN07774223, study PRJEB24372) | wastewater metagenome | isolation source: Exp Tend VB 0WW | collected 2016-02
CGAGCCTCATTCCTATAGTAATGTTTGCCGCTAACTTGGCATCGCTCATAATTTTGTATGTCGGTGGAGGTTTCGTTATAAAAGGCAGCATGAGCATCGGTGATTTCGCCGCATTCAACACATACATTTCAATTCTTATCTTTCCAATTTTTATTATAGGATTCACTTCAAGCATGATAGGCCGTTCGCAAGCTTCGATGGCCCGCATTAAAAGTGTTTTTGACGCAATACCCGAAGAGCACCGCGACGGTCTTCTGGAAAAAAGAATAGAAGGCGACATCACCCTCGACAACGTCTCGCTCGTGATCGGCGACAAGCACATATTGAACAAGGTTTCGTTTGCGGTAAAAAAACGCACTAAAACTGCCATTATAGGCCCTACAGCGGCAGGTAAGACGCAACTTCTGGCCGTGCTTTCGGGGCTTGTTCATCAAACAGAAGGAACCGTGCTCTACGACGGTAAGCCAATTTCAGAATATAACCCCGATTCATTTTATGCGAGCGTGGGTCTCGTTTTTCAAGACAGTATTCTCTTCAACCTGAGCCTTCGCGACAATGTTGCCTTCGGTTCGGGTGTAACCGAAGAAAACTTAGAGAAGGCGATACGCGTGGCCGAGCTTGGAGATTTTGCCACGAGCTTGCCACGCGGGCTTGATACTTTAGTTTCAGAACGCGGCCTTTCGCTTTCAGGAGGGCAGAAGCAGCGCATCATGCTCGCTCGCGCTTTGGCCACTAACCCTAGTGTACTGTTTCTTGATGACTTCACCGCGCGAGTCGATGCACTTACCGAAAAGAATATTCTGAAGAACATCAGCACCGAATTCCCAGACCTTACTTTGGTTTCAGTGACGCAGAAAATATCTTCAGTTGAGCAGTATGACCAAATTATTCTTCTTGTTGAAGGAGAACTCATTAATGCCGGCACGCATGAAGAACTTATGAAGACTACGCCAGAGTACGTTCAAATTTACGAGTCGCAAAAAAGCACCACACATTATGAATTACAATCTTAACTTCATTGCAGGGGAAGACGGGGAGGCAACAGAGGGCAGCGATAACTCTGCTGGTGTTAAAGCTGCCGTAAAAAAGAAAGCGCCCCGCCGCGACTACAAAGATGCGTTTCGAAAGCTAGCGCCGCTTCTTAAAGGTGAGTGGCATTTTATGATATTGGCGCTTGTCGCTCTTCTTGTTAACTCGCTTTGCACCCTGCTCGGCCCATATTTTACCGGTATTGCCATAGATGAATTTGTCACAAAAGGCCTTGAAGGCGGCCTTGCGCAGTATTCTCTTATATTGCTCGCCATATACGCCGTGGCCTTCGTAGGCAACATGGTTCAAATAAGAGTGATGGGTGGCGTCGGCCAGCGCTTATTGTTCAAACTGCGAAATCTTATTTTTAGCAAGCTCGAAGAATTACCGCTGGCGTTCTTTACCCAAAACAAGGCCGGCGACCTTATTTCCCGAATAAACAACGACACCGAAAAGCTGAGCCAATTCTTTTCTGAAACACTTACGCGTTTTGTGGGCAGTATTTTTATAATTGTAGGTGCGGCTGTATTTTTGGTTGTTGTACATATTAAACTCGGTGTAGCAACGCTTCTTCCTGCCGTAATTTTGGTTATATTAAGCCGTCTTGTCGCGTCTTCGGTTAAGAAAGCCAACGACGAAGGCCTTAAGGCTACGGGGCTTCTCAGTGCCGAAGTACAAGAGAGCCTGCAGAATTTTAAGGTGGTAGTGGCGTTCAACAGGCGTGACTATTTCCGCAGCCGGTTCGGTGAAATTAATGACAGTAATTATAAGTCGAATATAAAGGCAGGAATTTGGAACGGAATCTTCATGCCGGCGTACGACTTTGCCGCGAACTTGGGGCAATATGCGGTTTTGGCATACGGTTTGTATTTAATTGCGAATGGTCAGGCAACTATTGGTATTCTGGTCAGCTTCCTCGCATATGCCGAAAAATTCTATAACCCGTTGCGCCAGATGGCACAGCTTTGGTCGGCCATGCAGGTTTCGCTTTCGGCCTGGGCGCGAATTTCTAAAATATTGTCGCTTGAGTCTGATATGAAGGTTTTGGCGGGTGAAACGGTTGAAGCAGGAAAAGGTATTCAAAATGTAGCCGGAGAGGAATACGCAGAACAAAATACCCCACTTCTCGAATTTAAAAATGTCTCATTCCACTACTTTGATGCTGACAACAAAGACGGCTCAGTAAAAGAAGTTCTCGACAATGTTTCTTTCACTCTTGAAAAAGGTAAAACATATGCGCTTGTAGGCCTAACCGGCGGCGGTAAAACCACCACTGCATCGCTTATGGCAAGGCTATTCGACCCGAGTCGCGGTAGTGTATTTTTGAAAGGAAAAGACATACGCACATACGAACAAAAAGACCGCACGCTTTCCCTCGGTTTCATTCTGCAAGATCCTGTAATTTTTGGAGGAACACTTCGCGACAATATTGTTTACGGAAACCCGCAGTATGAAAAATTCACGGCTGAAGAGATGCTTGCCACTTTAAAAGACCAAGGTCTCGATGATTTGCTTACGCGATTCGACGGCGACCTCAACGCCCCGCTTCCTAAAAATATAGACTCTATGAGCCTCGGCCAAAAGCAAATTATTGCCTTCATACGCGCGGTTCTGCGAAAGCCAGACCTGCTCATTCTCGATGAGGCAACTGCCAATATTGATACCGTCACTGAACAGGAGCTTGAGAAAATTTTGCAAAAATTGCCGAAAGAAACCACGAAGGTTGTCATTGCTCACAGGCTGAACACAATTCAAAATGCCGATGTTATATTCTTCGTGAACGGCGCCGCGGTTACCCGCGCAGGCTCAATGGAAGAGGCAGTGAACATGCTTTTGAAGGGGAAGAAGCAGAGTTAGTGAACACAACGGATTGCGGCGAATGAGCGAGTCCGCGGGGTTTTTCTAGGCAGTGTGCAAAATACCTAAAAAGGTATTTTGCACTCTTCAAAGCAATGCGCTTTGCGGTTTAATTTATAAATGCGCTCTCTGCCTGCATCGGCGCTGACTACCGCGTTAACAGAGCGCAGTACGTTTAAGTGGTGAGTTACCGTCGGCTGCTGCAGCTTGAGGCCGCTAGTTATTTTTGTCACTGTCATGCCGTCCTTAGACTTGCCGAGCATGCAGACGAGCTTGTAGCGGCTTTGCACCCCCACAACCTTGAAGCAGTCTGGGCAAAGCTCTTTCTCAGGCAGGACGCCTTTGTCTACCCAAGAGGGCACCTTGTAGGTTTTTTTCACCGTTTTCACTGGACGGCCGCCCGTTTCTGTTTTTTGATGCGTTGTCCACACGTTTTTGTTATTCATAGATGTTCATCTATGTGTATAATATATTTCCATCATAGATGACTATCAATATAACACCATCCTTATGAGTAATCAAACAGAACAATCAACAGAGCAATCGAATCAGATGAAAATAACGAAAAGAGACGGGTCAGTGCAGCCATTTTCTATCGTCAAAATAGAGAGTGCCGTGCTTAAGGCGATGTCGGCCGTAAAACACGGGTCAAAAAAAGATGCCCTAATGATAGCCGAAGGGGTCATGTCGCATATAAAGAAATTGCCTGCGGGCGATAAGGGCGAAAAAATATCCACGGTAGAGCATGTCCAAGATCTGGTAGAGGAAGAGCTAATGAAAAAGGATTTTCACGATGTGGCCAAGGCGTATATTTTATATCGCGATCATCACGCCCAATTGAGGAAGAGAAATATATTCCAGAAACGTGTAAATATTAAGCCCGTTGAATATCCAGAGCTGCTTGAATATGTCGATGCCATCAGGCACTCATACTGGATTCATACCGAATTTAATTTTACGAGTGACATTCAAGACTTCAAAGTGCATGTCACGGCGGCTGAGAGAAACGCCATTAAAAACGCCATGCTGGCAATTGCCCAAATAGAGGTCAATGTGAAGACATTCTGGGGAGACGTGTACAAAAAGCTGCCTAAGCCTGAAATTGGATCGGTAGGATACACTTTTGCTGAAAGTGAAGTCAGGCATCAAGACGCCTACGCGCATCTTCTTGAAATATTGGGGCTTAACGCCGAGTTTCAGAATATAAAAAATATTCCGGTCATCATGGACAGAATTGACTATCTTGATAAATCAATCAGAAACTCCCGCAGCGATGATGACAGAGAATACGCCCAGTCTGTTCTGCTGTTCTCGCTGTTCATAGAGCATGTGTCGCTGTTTTCTCAATTTTTGATCATTATGTCCTTCAATAAGCATAAGAATATTTTTAAGGGCATATCAAACGCCGTGGAGGCCACCTCGAAAGAAGAGCAGATTCACGGGCTGTTCGGTATCGATTTGATTAAAATCATACAAAAAGAAAACCCTGAATGGTTCGACGAGCGCCACGGTCAATTTGTCACGGAATCGTGCAGGCAGGCATATGAGGCCGAAGAGAAAATAGTAGATTGGATATTTGAGGCCGGCGAGCTCGATTTTCTGCCGAAAGCGGTCGTTAAGGAGTTCATAAAGAACAGGTTCAACAATTCTCTGGCAAGCATAGGTCTGCCGCGCATCTTTTCCATCGACGATCAGCTGCTCAAGGAGACAGAATGGTTTGATGACGAAATTATAGGCACAAAACACGGAGATTTCTTCGTCAAGCGTTCAATCAATTACAACAAGCGGAGCAGCAGTATTACCAGCAACGATTTATTCTGAAAATATATGAAATGGTTAAACGAATATAGTAGAAAATTTTTGGCCAAAGGTTACCTTGCCGCAGGGCAAAGCCCGGAAGAAAGGGTACGTTTTATGGCGGAACGGGCGGAAAAGATTCTGAAAAAACCTGGGTATGCCGACAAATTCTATGGCTACATGTCAAAGGGGTATTTTTCGCTGGCTTCTCCCATATGGTCTAATTTTGGTTTAAGGAAAGGCCTGCCCATCAGCTGCTTCGGGTCATATATTGATGACAGCATGGCCGGCATACTGTTCACTCAGGCCGAGGTCGGCATGATGAGTAAATTCGGCGGTGGAACATCCGGGTATTTCGGCGCACTGCGTCCCAGGGGCGCGCCTATAAAAGATAACGGTGCATCATCAGGAGCCGTTCATTTTATGCTTCTGTTCGAAGCTATGGTAAATGTCGTCAGCCAGGGTTCGGTTCGTAAAGGCCACTTTGCGCCGTACCTTCCCATCGACCATCAAGACATATTAGAATTTCTTGACATCGGCACGGAAGGCAACCCTATTCAGGAGCTCACTCACGCGGTTACGGTCACCGACAAATGGATGGAAGAAATGATTGCCGGAGACGAAGACAAGCGGGTAATTTGGGCGAAAGTATTGCAAAGAAGGGGGCAAATGGGGTACCCGTATATTTTCTTCAAAGACAATGTAAATAAAAATACCGCCGACGTGTACAAAGATAAAAGTCTTACTATTTACGCGAGCAATCTTTGCAGCGAAGTGCTTTTGCCGTCAAATGAAAAATGGTCGGTGGTATGCGACCTGTCGTCTATGAATGTCTTGTATTTTGATGAATGGAAAGATACCGATGCGGTGGAGACTCTTGTCTATTTTCTTGACGCCGTCATGTCTGAGTTTATAGAAAAGATAGAAGCAATGAGAGACTCCGAAGTCGCGGCCGATCAGTATGCATTCAGGTTCATGGAAAAAGCATATAATTTTGCCGTGGCAAACAGAGCCCTTGGAGTGGGGGCATTGGGTTGGCACTCCCTTTTGCAATCGAAAATGCTTGCATTTGAGAGCGTTGAGGCGTTTAAGCTGAATAAGGTTGTATTTAAGACGATACAAGATCAGGCCTACAAGGCATCGGGCAAAATGGCTGAAGAATACGGCGAGCCTGAAATCATGAAGGGCTACGGCCGAAGAAATGCGACGCTGTGCGCTGTCGCCCCGACCACGTCCTCAGCGTTCATTTTGGGCCAAGTATCGCAGAGCATAGAGCCGATATGGTCGAATTGCTATGTTAAAGACATAGACAAAATGAAAGTCACCATAAAGAATAAATTTCTGGAAAATCTTCTGGAATCTAAAGGCAAGAACGACAAAATTACATGGAGCAGCATAAGAGACAATGACGGGTCGGTACAGCATCTCAGTTTCCTTTCCTGGAAGGAAAAAGAGGTATTCAAAACTTTTGCCGAGATCGACCAGATGTTAATAATTGATCAGGCGGCTGACAGGCAAGTTTTCATCGACCAGGGCCAGTCATTGAATGTCATGATAAACCCGAAGACTCCGGTTAAGGATATAAACAATTTTTATATCCAGGCGTGGAAACAGGGCATCAAGACATTATATTATCAGCACAGCATGAACGCGGCACAGCAATTGAGCAGAAAAAAGATCTGTATAAATTGCGAGGCTTAACATGTATAATATCAATGAACCCATGATTCTTACCGAACATATGAAAGATATTCTGTTGCACGCCGATGGCAAGGCCCTCGCCACGATGTCAGGCGGCAATATAAATGTGGTGCCTGTGTCCAGTATTAATATAGTCAACAATGAAATTTGGCTTATCAATTATTTTATGGGTAAAACACATCAGAACATAGTCAATAATTCCGACATCGCCTTGGCCATCTGGAAAGGCATGGAAGGGTATCAGATAAAAGGCAATGCAGTTTATCTGACGGAGGGCGGCATGTTTGATGAGGCCAAATTATGGATAGGAAAAATTCTGCCGGAGCGGGTAGTCAAAGGCCTGCTGGTCATCACTCCAAGAGAGGTCTTTGACGTGTCGGCTTCTAAAGAACGCGCCGGAAATAAGGTATTATGAAATTATGCTAAAAAACATCATCGTTTTCTTCGATAAGCTGGAAGATAAAGTAAGGGCTTTATTAAGCACTAAGCCTATAATTTATTCTTCAATTGCCGCTGTGGGCATTGTCTTGCTGTGGAGGGGTATTTGGCTTACGGCAGACAGCCTGAGCATTAACGGGTTGTGGTCTATTTTTATAGGGGTGGTCATTTTGCTCATGATAGGTGTATTTGTGTCGGCGTTCATAGGAAACAGAATATTGCTTACCGGCCTGCGGAATGAAAAAAAACTTGCCGAAAAGACAAAAGAAGAAATAGAAATAGACCTGAAATCTGAAGGCCGAACACTTAAAGATATAAACCTAATGCTGAAGAATATAGAGCATGAGATGGAATCTTTGGGGTGTGACAGCAGTGACCACATTATCAGAAAATAATACAATTTAATTTATTAAACGCGTATGTTTAAATTTTTAATATTAGAAGTGGTCAGTTCAGTCATAATTGCCGTGGCGCTAATCGTGCTTTTTGTTGATTTGTGGAGGAACAAGGTCATTCATGGAATTTTCAGGCGTAAAGGCATTTATTTGCCGCTTATGCTGGCCATAGTTGCTGCAGGTGGTTGGTATATTTCAAACCGCACGTATGCGCCTGAGTTCGCCATGCCTATGTGGATGTATTCTCATGCTCCCGGGGGTGTTTCCGCGGCAATACCTTTCGGCAAGATCGCACAGTTTTTCATGGAAGAGAATAAATTTGAAAGAATCAAGGATATAGGCGCCGATTTTGAGAATATACCGAGGGCGCCGCAAAAGCCCGACAGCGACGGCATTGTGAGAATTTCTCTTACCGCTCAGGAAGTTATATCAGAAATTTATCCAGGCATATATTTCAATTACTGGACTTTCAACAAAAAGACTCCAGGGCCGTTTTTACGAGTAAAAGAAGGCGATACAGTAGAGCTTTCTCTGACGAACGACCCTTCTAGCTTGCATGATCATAATATAGATCTTCATGCTGTAACCGGCCCTGGCGGAGGAGCCTCTGTAACCAATGTGAATCCAGGAGAAACCGCGGTTCTTAGATTCAAGGCTTTGAACCCAGGGTTATATATTTATCATTGTGCCATGCCGAATGTCAGTACTCATAATTCTCACGGGCAATACGGGTTGATATTGGTTGAGCCGAAAGAGGGGCTGCCTGAGGTAGACAAAGAATTTTACGTAGTTCAGGGAGAATTCTATACAATGGGAGATCTCGGAAAAAAAGGTTTAGCTGTATTTGACTCGCATGCCTTACTTGATGGCAAACCTAACTATGTGGTGTTTAACGGCAAGATAGAAGAAACCCCGAGGTTGAAGGCGAAAGTCGGAGATAGAGTAAGAATATTTGTCGGCAACGGCGGAGTGAATCTCATCTCATCTTTTCACGTAATAGGTGAAATATTTGACACTGTGTACCCGGAAGCGGCCATGGGTGAAGGGTCTGCCATATTTAAAAATGTTCAAACAACCGTGGTTCCGGCAGGAGGAGCGGCTGTTGTTGAGTTTACCGTAGATGTCCCCGGTAAATATCTTCTTGTAGACCATGCTCTTGCCCGCATGAATAAAGGTGCTTGGGCGACGCTTGAGGTTGAAGGTGAAAAGCAGTCGGATATTTACACGTCAATCGAAACAGGTCATTTCAGATAAGCTTAAGTTTGCCGTCCGGAGGCTGACGCAGTCTATGATATAGGAGCTTTTCATCTAATAGTATATAATCTCGGCATATGGCTAAACGAGCAACAGGAGTCGGTCAGATGCGTACATCGCGTTCAAAAAAGACGAAAAAGCGTCTTGCGGTAAAGCGCGCGCGGCTGTCTAAAAATAAATAAGAAACAACAGTCGTCCTAATCAAAACCCTCCGCGAGGGAGGGCTTTGAATTGGCAGGTCTATTCTCTGAAGAGGGATCCCCATTGTGCAAATATTTGGTCTCTAATTGTTCCGGTGAAGGCGCAATACGCGAGACACGATGCAAACTTTAAAGTAGGATTTCTTCTGTATGAGTAAACCTAGTTTAATTTTGCTCCTATAGGTTAAGATGTCAAATTTTTAGGCTGAAAAAACGGTGGAAATGTCTGTGCATAAAATGTTGAGAGTCTTTTAAAAAGAGTGGATAATAAATTAGAGTATATAAAACGTTAAGTCGTCAATATTTTAAGCCATCAGGTATAATGAAAATATATGATTACTTTATATAACGTAGTTTCCGCCGACGGTTTCATTTCAAAAATTGATCACAGCGAAGACTTCATTCCTGATGAAATGTGGAATGAATTTTTAGATATGTGCCGCGAATACGGAGCTGTTATCGTCGGCAGAAAAACATACGACGCTATTCAAAAGTATGACGGCTACTTAGTTGAGGCGTTCGAAGCTCTTCCTGTAAAAAGAGTTGTGGTTAGCCGTGATGCAAATTTTGAGCCCAAGAGCGGCTATGTGGTGGCAAGGTCGCCGAAAGAGGCATATGAAAAAGCCGCCGAGGCTGCTATAAAAACAAATTCAAAAGGCGAAAAAGAAGTACTGCTTTCAAGCGGTCCGACACTCAATACATCAATTGTTAAAGAAGGTTTAATTGATAAAATAATTTTAGAAAAATTACCGGTACGAATTGGAGAGGGTTATAAGGTTTTTGATGAAGAAGAGATAAAGCCTGAACTGAAGCTTATTTCAAAAGAAGATAAAGGTGAAGGAAGGGAACGTTGCGTATATAGTATTGTGCAATTTTAACGGTTTGAATTTCGGAAAAAGTTGTTTGGTAAATATTTTTATTTAGCAAAATAAAAAAGCCCCGATGCAGTAACGGGTACTACTTTTCGGTGCTTGGGTTTGAGGCTCGCTGCCCCGGGGCTTCTCGCTGGAATGCGAGGTTGGCCCCGAGGAGGAGGTTGCTCTTACGCGCGGTGGTCGCGGTAGAGCGTCTTGGCGGCGATCAGACGCCGGTCTTCTTCGGTTTCGATTTGGTGGCTGTCGCGGCGTCGGCAGTTGTGCCGGTGGCTTTGATTTTCACCGCATGCTTCTCAGGGTAGCTGGCAAGCGCTTTCTTGTCGGAAGGCGAGTGGAAGCTGATGACTGCAGTTTTGTCGGCGTCGATCGTGACGAGAGCATGGCACTTCTTGAGACCAGTCGTTTTCAGGATGCCGAGGATTCCCTGGGCGGGCGTGATCAGCCACTTTCCGTGCTGCTCATTCATGATAGCGAGCTGCATGGGGTGGTCGATGACTGTGCCCACGATGGAGTACTCGCCCGCGCCCATGAGTTGAGCGGTGGCAGCCTTCTTGGTCGTCTCGGTCGGCGGCGTCTCGGCCTTCTTCTTCGCTTCCGCGGCGAATGAGCTGAGGGTACACAAGGTGAGAACTGCAATGGACAGGATGGATTTCTTCTTCATGATGGTCTGGATTACGGTTTGACGGGCGGTCGGCGTTGGCCTAGCGCTTTGTTTGTTTCTTTGCGTACACAACCTTCCGAGGCTGCGCACAAACTGGTGGAGTACACCAGATATGAGGATGAATATACCCCATGCATCAGGTTTAGGCAAGAGCTATAGGAATCTTGTGAGCTTGGCCTCTATTTTTCGTATATCTGAAGGCTTATGCCAAGCAATATGTGGGTCGCGCTTAAACCAGGCACGCTGGCGGCGAACGTAATCCCAGATGTCTGTTGCAAGCAAGGGCACAAATTCTTTTTTAGATATTTCACCTTCGAGCATATTGGCGAGATGTCTGTATTCGAGACCGAACTCGCGCATCTTTTTATATGAAAGGCCTTTTGTGTGCAGGCGGCGCGCTTCAGCTAGCATACCAGTTTTCATTCTTTCCAGAATGCGTTTTTTTATTTTAAATTTAAGTATTTCGTCAGGAAGCTCTAAACCGATTTGCAAAGCGTCGTACCTTGGCTGCTTTTGTATAGGAGGAACCTTGCCGAGAGCCGTAGCAATTTCGATGGCGCGTATCAGTCGCACCTTATTGTTCGTATCATTACGCTCTACTAAAGTCTTTAATCTGTTTTTATCTAATTTTGAGAGAATTTTTACAAGTTCTTCAGCTGACTTTTTGTGTAGTTTTTTACGGAGCGGAGGGTTGGCATTTACGTCTGGGAGCACGGTTCCGTCTACTATGGATTGAATGTAGAAGCCGGTGCCGCCGCAAAGAACGGGAAGTTTGCCGCGCTCTAAAATGTCGTCTATGGCGGCGTATGCCAATTTCTGAAAATTATCGACGGTAAACCTTTTTCGCGCCATAGGCGAAACAATATTTAAAAGATGATGGGGAACACCGCGCATTTCAGGCTTTGTGATTTTTCCCGTGCCTATGTCCATTCCTGTATACACCTGCCTTGAATCGGCAGAAACAACTTCGCCGTTGAATTTTTTGGCGAGGCGCACGGCGATGTCGCTTTTGCCCACGGCGGTAGGGCCGAGTACCACCAGAATTTTAGGTAAGGTTTTTGGCGCTAGTTTAATATTTTTTACTTTAGGCATAACTGAAGACGATATCGCGTGTTTTAGGAGCATATCGCAGATACGCATGCTCCTAAAACACGCGATATCGTCTGAAGGTGCCGGAGGTGAGACTTGAACTCACAAGCCTTGCGGCGCTCGATTTTGAGTCGAGTACGTTTACCATTTCGTCACTCCGGCATGGGCGCTTATTCCGTATAATACGGTAAAAAAGATAACTTGCAAAGTACTAATATATGTGTTTGAATTACGCCCGAATCGTAGTTAGGGCCTTCCTGTGGAAGTCTCCTTGAAAACTCGGTAATTCAGCAACACCCAAACTCGCTTAGTCCATGAACATATTCACAAATCCCAATAACAATATCACTCCGCTTGGGCTCGCTTTTTGCGTAGCCTTGGCGGCGATGGCTCTGTACGTGGCACTTGTGCCGCCGCCTTCACACCAGGCTTTGGCGCAAGTTCAGCCGCTCACCCCAGACAAACAACAGGCAGAAGCCGATCTGCCTCCGCTTATCGGCATCTCCAACTTGTCAGTCGGAGAGTACTTCGTCATCAGTGTCGAAGACCAGGGAGCTGCGGCCCCGGACGGACTTACTCACAAGTTCGTTAGTACGGTGTCTGTGAAGAGCGACATTACCAAAAAACCGGTTTATCGCGTAATTTCAATTGAACCAAACGATGACCACTCTCCACGACCCGGCAGAACCTGGAAAGTGGCAGCGCCGGGTGTCGTTGGCACGAAAGAGTAACCGCACATCGAACGAAGGCCGCAGCGCATACAGACTTACCACTGTCCCGCCGCGGCCTTTTCCATTTCTCAATTTCTGAGCATAAATTCCTTGCACGCCATATATTTTTTCCGTTTCGCTTTCTGTGCTAAAATCATTTCATATATGAACGATTCAGATCTGCAAAGCCTGCATAAGCATGCGGCAAAAGGCGACCCTACTTCACGTTATTTCAATAATTCCATCTTTTGGATAGAGCTTGAAAAGATACTGCCGAACCCGTATCAGCCTCGTCGCGACTTCGACCCGCAGGCGCTTAAAGACCTTGCTGACTCTATTCGAATGTACGGTTTGCTGCAGCCTCTTACAGTTACTAGGAAGGAAATTATAAAGCCCGACGGCGGCTTGGCCGTTCAGTACGAACTTATTTCAGGAGAACGCCGTTTGCGCGCATCAAAACTTGCCGGGCTTGCTCGTATTCCTGCCATTATTCGTGCTCAAGAAGAAAATGAAATGGTGAAGCTTGAGCTAGCTATTATTGAAAACCTGCAACGTGAAGATTTAAACGTTGTAGATCGCGCGCGTTCTTTTCATCGTCTTGCTGAAGAATTTGGCTTGAAGCATATTCAAATTGCCGAAAAAATGGGGAAGAGCCGCGAATATGTAACTAATAGTATTCGTTTGCTCGCTTTACCTGAACACATGCTCACAGCGTTGTCTGAAAAGAAAATTACTGAAGGCCATACGCGGCCACTTCTTATGCTTGTCGGAAAGAATGAAGAGCAGGAAACTCTTTTTAAGGAAATTGTTTTTCGTAAAATAACCGTGCGCGAGGCCGAAGCCATTGCGCGTCGCATTGCTGTTGAGCGTTCACGCAAGAAAGATACCGCAGCAAATGACCCAGAGCTTCGCGATATTGAGAATAAGTTAAACGAAGCGCTTGGCACTCGCGTGATGATAGAAAGAAAAGATAATGGCGGTAAGGTTGTCATTAATTTCTTTACCAACGATGATTTGCGCCATATTTTGGAGCTTGTTGAAAAGAAGGGTGGTGTTGCGGCGCTGTCGTCTGTTCCTGCTGTTGCAGGAAGTTCTAATATTGCCGGAATTTCTTCAGCACTCCCTCATATTTCAGATATTTCTATGGATACTACCGAGTCGAATGATTCAATTGATTCTGCCGGCAACCCAATAGACGATTCTACACCAAGCGACGTCGCTGAAGATGAAAATTTGTATTCTATAAAGAATTTCAGCCTTTAGTAGGTTGTTTACGAAAAAATTTGAAATATTTCAAATAAAAATGGTGTAGTTTTTATTTTTTTGCCTGCAAATATGAAGTAGATATTCAGGATGTGGATAAATCAGGCCTAAAATGCTTGCGCCAATGTTTGTATGAGTATAAAATCATCAAGCAATTTATGAACAAAGACATGCATAAGCGTCCTATTCCAAAAGGTGTAAAAATATTTTCAGATAAAGCCAAGAAAGTTTTTTCAGGAAAACGATTTGAAGTATATCAATGGAAGCAAAAGATGTTTGACGGCAGTATCCGAACATTTGAAATCGTAAAAAGAAACGATAGTGTCATCGCCCTTTCTATTATTGACGATACTGTGCTTTTGGTAAAAGAGCGCCAGCCTCACTGGGACAGCTATGTACTTGCAGCCCCAGGCGGCTTGGTAGATCATGGCGAAGATATAGATTCAGCGGTGCGTCGCGAGCTTGAAGAAGAGACTGGTTTTGTGTTCAATAACTACACACTTGTAGATGTAACATTTCCTTCACCTGGCGTTGAATGGGGAAGATACATTTTTATTGCCACTGATATAAAAGAAGTAAAAGATCGCCATCCAAGTGCCAGCGAAGATGGGCGCGTCATAAAAGTACCCATTGTAAAATTTATAGAAATGATTCGTTCAGGTGAGCTTCATTACTCGCTGCCATTTGCCGAACGATTGCTCTTGCAGGGGAGAGATAAAGAGCTTTTGGATATGTTGAAGAACCCTAGGCCGTACGCTTTTAAAGAATAAAAATACAAACAGGACATACCTAGAGCATGCGTATCTGCGATATGCTCTCCGCAGGTCTTTTTCTATTCTTTTTTCTTCTTAGCCCAACGGCCGCGGCCCATCTTCTTCGGCTCTGCTAATTTCTCAAGCGCTCGCTCTAAAGTAATAGTGTACGGGCTGTCATCTCCTTTAAGTGATCTGAAATCTGCATCGTGAACAATGTAGGGGCCGAAGCGACCGACGCTTGCGGTTATTGTTTTACCGGTCACGGGGTGTTCGCCGAGTTTTCGAGGAAGGCTTAAATATACAAGAGCGTCTTCTACGGTAACTGCAGTAATGTCTTTTCCTTTAGGAATACTGGCCATGCGTGGCTTAATAGCGCCTTTATTTTTTGAGACTCGTTTTTTCTTTGCAGGTTTTTCAACGCCTTCCGTCGCAGCCTTTTTCTTGCCTCTCTTTCCTGTTACGGGTAATTCTGTTTCTGTGGCATTAACTTCTAATGAAGGGGCTTCTGCTGGTGCCGCCGCAATAAGCGCCGCCAAAGTTTCGGCGTTGCCGAGTTGAACATACGGGCCGAAGCGCCCAACTTTTACGAAAATAGGAAGGCCTGTTGTAGGGTCGGTGCCAATAGGTGCGTCGCCTTTAATTTCTTGGCCATCAATAGTAAGTGCGCCGTCGCATTCGGGGTATGTGGCGCAGCTTAAGAACTTGCCGCCGCGGCCGAGTTTAATAATCATTGAGCTGCCGCACTTAGGGCAAACAAACTTTGCGTCGGCAACGCCGAGGTTTGTAGCCTTTTCAAGTTTTTCTTTTGAAGCTACTTCTTTTTGAAACGGCCCATAGAATGTCTTCAGGGTTTTTTCATATTCTGCTTTGCCGATGGCGATATCGTCAAGCTTGTCTTCCATGTCGGCGGTGAAATCGTCGCTTATATAGCTGGCAAAATTTTCTTCAAGAAAAGAGCTAACAACGTCGCCTGTGTCGGTAGGAACTAGAGCCTTATTCACTTTCTGAACATATTCGCGGTCTTCAAGTGTTTTTATAATAGACGCATAAGTAGATGGACGGCCGATACCGCGTTTCTCGAGTTCTTTTACAAGACCGGCTTCAGTGTATCGGCCTGGTGGTTCTGTCCATTTTTCATCGGAAGATACATTAATAAGGTCAAGCGGGTCTTTTGCTTGTACATGAGGAAGCTCTACATCTTCGCCTCGAGCTGCAGGGTCTGCAGCAAGCCAGCCGTCGAACATAACGCGGCTACCGACGACAGAGAAGTCTGGGATACCACCTGCCAAAATATTCGCCGTAATTTTTGTTCGTGCAAGTTTGGCGTCGGCCATTTGCGATGCTAATGTTCGCGCGCGAATAAGGTTGTACAATTTCTGCTCATCTTCATTTGAACCAGCAGATTCGACGCTTACATGAGATGGGCGAATAGCTTCGTGAGCTTCTTGAGCGTTTTTGCTTTTTGATTGGTAGGTGCGAACAGCTAAATAGCTTTTTCCAAATGAAGATTCGATGACCTTTGTTGATTCTGCGATGGCGACCTTGCTTATATTTGTGCTGTCGGTTCGCATGTATGTAATGTGGCCGGCTTCATATAATTTTTGCGCCAAAGACATTGTGCGGGCAGGTGAGTAACCGAGCCTCGAGCTGGCTGTTTGCTGCAAAGTAGAAGTAATGAAGGGTGCGCGGGGTGAGCGCTTCACTTCGGTTTCATCCATACTAATAATTTCCCATGAACCCTTCTTGCCGCTTTCTACAATTCGGTCGGCTTCGGTTTTTGTTTTGGGTTCTTCGGCGCAGGTAAGGCTCAAGAGTTCTTTCTTTTTTGTATGAACATCAGCTTTAATTACAAAAAATTGCTCAGGAATAAACGCGCGAATTTCGCGTTCGCGTTCCATAATTATGCGCAGTGCCGGCGATTGAACGCGGCCAGCTGAAAGGCCGTAACGCACTTTTTTCCATATAAGACCAGAAAGGTCATAACCCACGAGCCTGTCGAGAACACGACGAGCTTCTTGTGCCTTGCGCAAATTCTGGTCTATTTCACGCGGATGCGTCATTGCTTCTATAACCGCTTCTTTTGTAATTTCATGAAAAACAACGCGCTTTGGGTTTTTAAGGCCAACCGCTTGCTGAATGTGCCAAGCAATTGCTTCTCCTTCTCTATCGGGGTCGGTTGCAAGAACAACTTCTGAAGATTTTTTAGCGAGCGCCTGTATGTCGTGAATGACATGCTCTTTTCCCGGAGAAACAACGTATCGCGGAACAAAACCGCCCGCAACATCTATTGCGTCTTTGTTGCTCTTTGGTAAATCTCGTACATGACCAACTGAGGCGACCACTTTAAATTCGCCGCTCAGATATTTTTCGATAGTCTTAGCTTTTGCAGGAGACTCTACGATGAGGAGTTTCATTTCCTTCATATATATGTGTATGGTGGCTAGTATTGCACAGGTTGCGGGGTTTTGCCAAATGTTGCGTTATTTTTTGGTAATTATCGCGCAAGCCGAATGAGCCCGTACTCTTCAACAATAAGCCCGCGAATTTCAAGCATTGAAATAATTATTTGGAATTTGCCGAGAGGCAGATTCGATTTGCATAAAAGATCTTCGCGACCCGTCGGTTCGGCGAGCAAATGAATGATCGAAAGCTCTTCGTCGGAACATCTGCTATAGCGTTCTGTTTCAGCAGCTGCATCGTTAAATTCGGTTGGTGTTTCGAAGCCAAGGGCCAGAGCTAAGTCGTGTTCGCTGCATATTGGAATGGCACCGCGTTTTATAAGCGAAAGCGGCCCTTCAGATGTGTGCGAAAATATCGAGCCCGGTAAGGCGAGCACATCGCGGTTATATTCAAGTGCCAGACGTGCTGTTATGAGTGTGCCCGAATCGTGTTCACCTTCTATTACTAACACCGCTTGCGACAGCCCGGCCATAATTCTGTTTCGTACAGGAAAGCTCCACGGGCTGGCGTGAAAGTCTGGTTCGTATTCTGAAATAAGAAGGCCTCCTTTCGCTACAATTTCTTCGGCAAGCGAAACATGAGAGCGTGGATAGAGAATGTCGGGGTGAAGCCCAGAGCCCGGAACTGCAATGCAGGGAATACCGGCATCTAGGGCTGTACGATGGGCGATGCCGTCTATGCCGAGAGCCAAGCCTGAAACAATAACAACCGGTTTACCTTTTAGAGAAGAAACAAGACGCACGCACGCGTCGAAACCGTAACTAGTGTATTTCCGTGAGCCGATGACACATAAAAAGACGACGTCTTCTCGCTGGGCTAATTCGATATTGCCGCAGTAGAACATAGCTTTGGGTTTGTCTGGAATTTCTTTAAGCAGGCGAGGCAGGTCGCGGCCTTGTATTTTTTTGATGTTTTTGGCGGCATACTCGGTGGAAGATGAGGAAAATGGGGCAGGGTTGGTCATGTTTTTTTGAAATTATTATGAATTGGCTAAATAATAACCATCTGATATGATGAGAGCATCAAAAATTTCTAAAGAATTGCCTAAAATAACCCAAAGAAATAACGAAAATAATTTAAAATAAACCTAAAATGTTAGACATAAAATTCATCAGGGAAAATAAAGATTTAGTAAAGGAAGGAGCTAGAAAGAAGCATATTGCTGTCGATGTCGACAAGCTTATTGAGCTTGATGAAGAGCGCCGCACGCTTGTTTCTGCTATAGAAACCAGAAAGGCAGAACAAAACAGAGTAAGTGACCAAATAACAGCAGCAGGCACCGACCCAGCTGAAAGAGCCAAGCTCATTGAAAGCATGAAGGCTGTGAAGGAAGAATCAAAAAAAGATGAAGAAAAACTTAACGAAGTAATGAAGGAGTGGCAAAAGCTCATGCTTGCCGTGCCTAACATTCCCGACATTTCGGTGCCAGAAGGTGAAAGCGATGAGCAAAATAGCGAAGTTAAGGCCTGGGGTGAAAAAAAGAATTTCGATTTCGCCCTAAAGAATCATATTGAAATAATGGAAGAGTACGATTTGGCTGACTTCGGAAAAGGCGCCGAAGTCGCGGGCTTTCGCGGTTACTTCCTAAAAAATGAAGGTGCCGAGCTTTCTTTTGCTGTCTGGCAGTATGCCAAAGATTTTTGGATGAAGAGAGGTTTTCAATTTATGATGGTACCGTCTTTGGTGCGTAAGCAGGCGCTTATGGGAACTGGTTACATTCCGGGCGGCGAAGACGATTTATATAAAACGCAAGACGACGACTATTTGGCCGGAACAGGAGAAGTAGCAACAATGAGCTATTTTGCCGATACTGTTTTAAACAAAGCCGACTTTCCAATTAAAGTTTTAGCATTTTCACCATGCTTTAGGCGCGAAGCGGGCAGCCATAGTAAAGATGTAAAAGGTCTCATTCGCGTGCACGAATTTTTCAAGCTCGAACAGGTTGTGTTATGCGAAGCGAATCATGAAGAAAGTGTGAATCACCACGAAGAAATAAACCGCAATACTGAAGAATTTATTGAATCGCTCGGCATTCCGTATCAAACAGTGGTAAATTGCGGCGGCGACATCGGCCTTGGCCAGGTAAAAAAATACGATATAAACCTTTGGGTTCCAGGCGAACAGAAATACCGCGAAATTAGCTCGGCATCTTATTTTCACGATTTTCAGACTCGCCGTCTCAATATTAAATACCGCGACGCTGACGAAAAACTTAAATTCGCGCACTCACTCAACTGTACCGCGGCACCAACACCTCGAATTCTCGTATCACTTATCGAAAATTATCAGCAGGCCGACGGCAGCGTTTCAATTCCCGAAGTTCTTCGACCATATATGGGAGGAAAGGCTTCAATACAGAAACCAGCAAACAAGTCATAATTCAGAAAAGTATTAAGAAAAGTATTTAAGAGTTTAAGAGAAAGGGCGCTGTGTGTACAAGGTTAAAACTAATATGATTACATCATCAAGACATAGTCATAAAGATTTCCTGAAATCACAGGCTGTTATACGCAAGCGAAAAAAAAGAATGATACGCGCACTGACCATTCGCGCAGTTTTTCTTGTGGTTTTCATAGGTATTATTGTTGGAATATTTTGGATACCGCAGCTTGCGATTAGTAAAGTGGTTGTAGTTGGTGCCTCTGATGCTTCTGGTGAAAAAGTAAAAATGGTGGAAGATGATATTGTGCAGATATTAGGAGGAACGTATTTCGGAATTTTTCCAAAAAAAGATTTCATACTCTATCCAAAAAAAGAAATTATGCGCAGTATCTTGAAAAAGTATCCGGAAATTGGCGTAGTGAGCATGGGCACAGAACGCTTGAGTACGCTGAATGTCAGATTGACCGAGCGCGCACCCGCGGCATTGTGGTGCCAAGAAGGTAACTGCTATGTAATGGATGCTGGTGCATTTGTATATGCATTAGAGCCACGTGGAGGAGCGTCGAGCACATCAACACCTGGAGCGAGCGCCTCGAATGCTATCAATAAAAATTTGCTGCAAATATATGGAGGGGCGTCAACAACCGAAGAGTTAATAGGCAAGCAGGTCATAACACCTGAACTTTTTTCTGACATACTCGCAGTGTCTGCGCAACTTTCATCGTCGAGCCTGCCTGTCGAGAACGTTACGGTGGCTGGCAGCGGCCAATATATTTTTAAGATAGAACACAATGGTAGGTTACTCTTTTCAGACAAAAAACCTTTTAAGCAGTCTTTCGAAGACCTGCTATCGGCATATCATTCACCGGTATTTTCAAAGTCTGCGGCTTTTCAATATATAGATGTACGTTTTGGAAACAAAGTATTTTACCGCTTGGGTACCGGCACAGGCAGCGAAGAAAGTTCTACAGGCTCTGTGGCCTCAACGACCCTTGTTTTACCTCTTTCAGGCACTACTTTCGGTGCATCATCATATAAAGCCTCATCAACGGCGACATCATCTACAAAGTCGAGAGAATAGGGTATAATATCTACATATGGAAAGTGAAGGCGAAGAAATGAGAACTTGGTTTCGTTCTAAAAATCACGGTGTTTTGGCGCATGTTTTTTGGACCGCAGCTATTTTTGTAGTCGGCGTATCGGTGACGTCGTTTTTTGTACAAGGCGCACTTACACTTAAAGATACTGTTTTTACAGGAAGCGGAGACAGAGTGGCAGGCAAAAATATTGCAGATGCCGATGAAAATCGGCCGCTTGGTTCTGACGATGAAGATTCTACTGCAGGTTCACGTGCGGCAGCAGCAAATTCTTCTGATTCAATTAATTCAGGAGCGCAATACACGCTTGCCGGCGTCGATTCACTTCCTCGCGTTACTTCAGATGCGTATCTCGTTGCCGACCTCAACACCGGTGAAATAATTGTAGAAAATAACGAAACACTTGTGGCGCCTATTGCATCGGTTAGCAAGCTTATGACAGCGCTTATTGCTAAAGAGCAAATGGATTTGCAAAAAGTAGTTATCGTTTCTCGTGATGCATACAATACATACGGTTCACAAGGTTCGCTTATACTCGGCGAAAAAATTCGTTTGTACGATTTAATGTATCCGCTTTTAATGGAATCGAGTAATGATGGTGCTGAAGTGTTTGCTGATTCATATGAAAAAGGTCACGACGCCTTTATGGCAGAAATGAACAAGAAAGCGCAGGCTCTGGGCATGAAAGATACATACTATGAAGACCCAAGCGGGCTTAACCCTAAAAATGTTTCTTCTGTCGAAGATCTTCTAAAACTTGCAAGATATGTGCACAAAACACACCCTGAACTGTATGACATTACCCGCGTAAGACAGTACACAATTTTGAAGCACACTTGGAAGAACCAGAACCGTTTCCTTAATTACGATACATTTCTCGGCGGTAAAAATGGTTTTATAGATGAAGCGAAGAAAACAACAATTTCAATGTTTAACGTTCCGATGCTTCGTGGTGGTAACAGGGCGGTGGTTATAGTGCTTTTGAAGAGCGACGATAGGGAAGGCGATGCAGTGAAGATCATGAATTTCCTCAAGCGAAACGCGTATTTTGATGCCATTTAACAAATTCGATTAAAAGTTGCTTTCATCTATAAAATTAGCTAAAATATGTATGTAAGGTCTTTGACATGCCGAGACGTTCCTCCCCGACGGGAGCTGTCAAAAGACCACCACTAATCTGCCTTTCAGTTATCAGAATTGCCGAACAGACCGCTCACCGCCGAGCGGCTTTTTACTTTGTTTTTTTGTGCAATTAAGGAGAGCTAGTTACGAAGAGAGTTTTCGTCGGGGAGGAATGTTGGCAATGAGCTAACCTGCGCTTAGTCGGCGTAGTAAATAATAAAATCCTTCCATCATAAACCTATGTTCAGAGCAATTGGTTTCGTGATTGTGCTCATTGCCTTAAGGCTGGTTATGCCGAGCGTGTTCCACGCATTCGAATACGCGTTGGTTTCGTTCTTTAGTTTAGCTGATACGATCTTTGCTTTCGCGCCGAATGGCCCCCATGGTGTCACATCATATATGCCGGGTCAGATGTCCGCCGTCGGCAGCATCAACTACATACCAAAAGCTGCGCCTTTGCCTGCCGCGCTTGCCGGGTATTAGTTGGTAGCAGTTTTCTTAAAGCCGCATCCTTCAATGGAAGCGGCTTTTTGTTTTCAGGTTTTGTGCTACTCTTTTGCTTATTATGGAAAAGAAGCCAATTTTATCAAATTCAACAGCGCCAATTTCATTTTCAATTGAGAAAAAATTGAACGGTTCTTCAGGTCGCGCGGGTATACTGAAAACTGTCCATGGCAGCATTTTAACGCCAGCGTTTGTTACCGTGGGAACCAAGGCTACGGTTAAGGGCATTACTCCAGAAATGTTGGCTGAACTTGGAGCTGAAATAATGCTCGCCAATACGTATCACTTGTATTTGCAGCCGGGCGAAAAAATAGTGAAAGATGCAGGCGGGCTGCATGGTTTTTCGAATTGGCACGGGCCGATGATGACAGACTCTGGCGGCTTTCAGGCATTTTCGCTTGGTGCGGCGTACGGCAAGAACATTACGAAATTCACCAAGCAAGGTGGTGCAAAAGATGAGCCCCTCTACTTAAATGAAAAGAAAGAAGAACCTGCTAACAGCGACAATGCCGACGGCCCTATAATGAAGCCGGCGAAAATAGACGCGAACGGGGTAATGTTCAAATCAATAATAGACGGCAGCGTGCATTATTTTACCCCTGAAAAATCGTTAGAAATTCAGCATAACCTCGGAGCAGACATTATATTTGCATTCGACGAGTGTACATCACCGAACGAGCCTTATGCATATCAGGCCGAGGCCTTAGATAGAACTCATCGTTGGGCTAAGCAATCGCTTGCATACCACCTTTCTAAACCAAATGCTGCTAAGCAGGCGCTTTTTGGAATTGTGCAAGGCGGCCGTTTTGAAGAGCTGCGCAAAGAAAGCGCCAAGGCTTTGGCCGAAATGAATGTTGAAGTTGTGCGAGGGGTAGATGAAAACGGTAAGGGTGGCGAAAAAGTACGAGCTGGCTTTGACGGCTTCGGCATCGGCGGCTCATTTGCCAAAGAAGATATGTCGGAAGCAGTTAAGTGGGTGAATGATATTTTACCTGAAGACAAGCCTCGGCATTTGCTCGGCATCGGTGAACCCGAAGATTTGTTTAGCGCCGTTGAAAATGGCTGCGATTTGTTCGACTGCGTCATGCCGACGCGAAACGGTAGAACGGGCACTTTACTTACGCATCTTGGGAAAATAAATATTTCAAATGCAAAATATGTAGATGACTTTTCGCCTATAGAAGAAGGCTGCGGATGCTATACATGTAAAAACTATACCCGCGCCTACGTTTCGCACCTCTTTCGCGCCAAGGAAATGCTTGCGGGCACTTTAGCTACCATTCACAATTTATATTTTACCGTACATTTGGTGAAGAAAATGCGCGCTGCAATACTTGATGATACTTTTGCAAAGTTTAGGAAAGATTTTTTGGGGTTGTATTTGAAAGCTTAGTTTAGCGCCTTTTTAATTGTTTTAACGCTTCTAACTTACTAAGCCTAGATTCGTACCATTCGTGGTCTTTTGAGTTGTCGATTCTTAAGCGCTCAACCGATTCTATCTGCATCATTACGCCTTCAGCCAGTGTTTGCACTTTTGCAAGAAAATGTTCAACTACTGCACCGACGTTTCGTTCGAACTGCATGCTTTGTTCTTTCACAACTCTGTACATCATGGCTTCAATTTTAGGCATAAGCTCAAGCTCGAAACGTGCAAGCTGAATCGTGAATTCATCTTTTAGGTCTTGTTTTGTTACATACTCTGTAGACATATATATGTTAATAATAAACTATTAATGTATGAAGTCTATGAAAATAGACATGAATTTCTACTCAATAAAATATGAGCTTTTTGAGATATCCACACAAATATAGTATGATGCCGACATGAAGAGCCTCTCAAAAAATTCTAAAGAAACACCTAAAAATGGTGACGATAAAGTCGATAATGTCAGTAGGGCCAGAAAGGTCAGTAAGGGTAGCAATATTGATGCCACTTTTGGTAATGCCGGCTTCAAACTTCGTACGGGCTATAAACCTGCGGGAGACCAGCCACAGGCTATTGAAAAACTCATAGAGGGGCTTAAAAAAGGATATAGGCATCAAACCCTGCTTGGTGTTACAGGCTCGGGTAAAAGTGTAATTGGGAGTACCCCTGTTTTAATAAAAGAGAGGGGAAAGACTGCTTTGGTTAGCATCGCATCTATTATTGATAAAAAACTGGCTGAAAATGCGTCGCATGTTCAATATATTGATGATACAGAATTACTGGAATCGGAACACGTATACATGAAGGCACTGAGCTTTGACCCTGAAACCAAAAAAGTAGAGTGGAAAAACATAAGGCAGATGACCAGACATGCTGCTCCCGATGTTTTATATAAAGTGAGAACCTCTTGCGGAAAAGAGGTTGTTGTTACAGGCAATCATAATTTTTATTCAATAAGCAGGGATAAAAGATCTTTTTCTCTGTCTGAAACTAATGAGATAAATGTCGGGGACTACCTTCCAACCCCTTTGAAAATTCAAGAGCCAGAAAGCCCTATATCTCATATAGATTTGAAAAAATATATTGCAAACCCAAAAAATTTCTACGCACATATTAGGGACATCAATGAGATTTCGCTTTCAAATAAAAAGATATTATATGCGTTTGGTCTGTATAACAAGGTATACAGAGCTTCTTGCTCTGGTGACAGCATGTCTCTTGAAACCTGCAATCAGATTCGCTGCATCCTTCCGTATGTTCAACTTGACGAGGAGAAGGGTATGCGCTGGAAATATGGAAAATATAGTTTACCGTTTAAACTAGAGGTAACAAATGAGTTAATGAGATTATTTGGCTATTTCATAGCAGAAGGGCATGCTTCAAAAGGATTCATAACGATTTCTTCGGGTGATCAGGAAATAATAAATGATTTTAGCGATACCCTTTGCAGCCTAGGACATCCGGTAGTCCATCGACCTGAAACCTATGATTATCAGATTTCTTCAAAACTTCTTACCGAATTGTTCCGTGGTTTGTTCGGGTCACACGCACAGAAGAAGCAACTTCCAGAATTTTGGCCAGAACTTTCAAACGAGCATTTAAGTCAGCTTCTGAAGGCTTATTTTTCATCAGACGGCGGGGTTGATGGCGACGAAGTTACTTGTGTCTCTGCGAGCATGGACTTAATATCAGGCTTGTCATATGCACTACTGAGATTTGGCATTACTACAAGAATCCGCAAACGACTTATAAAGGTGCCAAATAAGGACATCCGTAACACTTTTTGGAGTCTGAGAATTTCCGGTCAAAAGAACTTAATGGCCTTTCAACAAAACATAGGCTTCTGTCTGGAAAGGAAAAACGCAAAACTTAGCGTAATAATAAAACCTTCCTGTAATACAAATGTCGATGTTATTCCCATTGATGGAGAGTGGTTAAAGTCTATCCGCACAGCTCTTAATGTACATCAACGAGAGATCGCCTCAGACTGTAACTGTGAACGATCCTATATTTCCATGATTGAATCGCAGGCACGACTTCCTTCCAGAGATATTGCAACTAAGATTTTTTCATCCCTGCATGCTAGGGCCCTAGGCAGCACTCTCATTTTAAAAGAGATTGAAGAGCAGAGATCTTTACTTAATTTGTTCTGGTCTCCTATTGTTTCGATAGAGGAGGTAAGAGGTGAAAAGTACGTGTATGACTTTTCTGTTGAAGGCAATGAAACATTTTTGGCGGGTCATGGAGGTATATTTGTTCACAATACATTCACAGCTGCGAATCTTATTGCTCAGGTTCAAAAGCCAACTTTGGTTATTGCCCACAACAAAACTCTAGCGGCGCAGCTGGCGCAAGAGTACCGCGAATTCTTTCCTGAAAATGAAGTGCACTATTTTGTGTCGTATTACGACTACTATCAGCCGGAGGCCTACATTTCTCATTCTGATACATATATAGAAAAGGAAGCGCAGATAAACGAAGAAATTGAGCGTCTTCGTCATGCTTCAACTCAGGCATTGCTTACGCGTAAAGATGTAATAATTGTTGCTTCAGTCTCGTGCATTTACGGTTTGGGTTCGCCTGAAGAGTATCAGAAGGTAAATATGAAAATTGAAAAAGGAATGAAGGCCGACCGCAACGAATTCATTCGTCGGCTTATAGGCTTATATTTTACGCGCACAAATGCCGACCTTACACCAGGAAGATTTCGCGCTGTTGGTAACACAATGGAAATTATGCCGGTAAACGAGCGAGTAATGTACAGGCTTACTTTTTCTGGAGCAGGCTCGGCGAGCAAAATTGAGGCGGTTACATTAATTGATGCAGTTTCTCGTGCCATAAAAGGGGAGCCTGAAAGTTTCTTTCTCTTTCCTGCCAAGCATTTCGTTACACCCGAAGATGAACGCCAGCGCGCCGTTGTAGATATTAAAGCCGAGCTCGAAGCGCAGCTCAAGCGCTTTGCAGCTGCCGGAAAAATTATTGAAGCAGAACGCCTAAAGCGCCGCACAAATTACGACTTGGCGCTTATTAAAGAAGTCGGATATTGCAACGGCATCGAAAACTATTCGCGACATTTTTCTGGAAAGTCTCCTGATGAAGCTCCCGACACCTTGCTTTCTTACTTTCCGCATAAGGCCGATGGTTCGCCCGATTTTCTTACAATTGTAGATGAATCGCATGTGACCATTCCACAAATTGGAGGAATGTTTGCCGGTGACGCATCGCGCAAGAAGAATTTAATAGACTACGGTTTTCGTTTGCCTTCGGCCGCCGATAACCGCCCGCTGAAGTTCGATGAATTTGAAGCACGGGTTGGCCAGCTTGTTTATACATCGGCAACCCCAGGAAAATATGAGTTTGAACATAGCCAGCAAATTGTGGAGCAAATAATTAGACCAACAGGGCTTATTGACCCGGTCTTGGTGGTGAAGCCTGTTACGGCAAGGGGTAGTTCTGAAAAAAGTGGCTTAGCTTCCGATAAAAGCGCCGCATACCCCGGCCAAATTTTTGACTTCATCGAAGAAGCTGAAAAAGTTATAAAGAACGACCAGCGCGTTATTGCCACCACGCTTACTAAAAAAATGGCTGAAGATCTTACCGAATTTTTGAAAGAGAAGGGAATTAAAACGAACTACGTGCATAGTGATATTATGACCCTTGATAGAATTCAAATTCTTACCGAATTTCGCCGCGGTAAATTCGACGTGCTTGTGGGAGTGAACCTGCTTCGAGAAGGCCTCGACCTTCCTGAGGTTTCTTTAATTGGAATTTTAGATGCAGACAAAGAGGGCTTTCTTCGCTCTGAAACTGCGCTTATTCAAACTATTGGACGCGCTGCGCGAAACGTAGATGGCCGCGTTATTTTATATGCCGACAATATGACAGGTTCGCTTGAACGTGCCATGAAAGAAACGAACCGCCGCCGCGAAGTGCAGCTTGCATATAATAAAAAGCATGGTATTACCCCAAAGACCATCGCTAAAAAAATAAATGACATTACCGAACAAATAATGAGCGAGCATCAAAAAACTGTGCAGAATTTGCTTGTACTTGATGCGGCGCAATTTAATAAAGACCCAAAGAAAATGATAAGTATGAAAGAAAAGCAGATGAACGACGCCGTAAAAATGCTCGATTTCGAAACCGCCGCAATTTTGCGCGACGAAGTGCTGGCCATGAAGGCCATGATTGAAGGCACCGCCAAGCGTGCGGCCAAGGCAAAAAAGGACGAGACTAAGGGAATTAGAGCGAAGAAGCAGAGTTTTGAATAAAGGGATTTAGTTTGGAGTTGCCTCACATTTGTGTTATATTTCTGGCGCTCGTCTATTCTAGGCGGGCATTAATTTGGTCTTTTAGAGAGCAACAGTTAAACATTCAACCAGGAGGTAACGGTGCCAGAACGACACAAGAAAACAGCAATCAAACTCATCGCTTCACCAGGCGGCGGAAAAGGAACAACCGAAGATGGGCTGAGAAAAAGGGGAATTTCCTACAGAGAGCTTCCCTTTCGAGCAAAGCTCGACAGGGAAGTTGATGGTAAGACCGACATTGGCAAGGAAATCGACAAGTACAGGAAGGCAGGCCTTCTTGTGCCGAACGAAACCATCTTGCCTCTTGTTGACGAAGCACTTGAGGAAATTCAGGAATCAAACCTCATCATCCTAGACGGGTTTCCTCGGAATCTGCCTCAGGTGGACTTTTCCATCGAAAGGCTTCGCCACTTCGGGTTCGAGAACATCATCGCGCTTCACATCGATACGCCGCCATTCACTTGCGTTCGCAGGTTGGCCGGCAGGAAGCGTGACAGTCAAGACAGCGACCCTGAAAACATCGCTCAGCGACTTGAAGAGTTCGATTTCCAGACTGCACCGATGATTCGGTACCTGCGTCACAACGCGGAAAAGCTTGGAATAAAGTTCTTCATGATTGACGGTCAGAATCTACGTATGAACATGGATGATTATATCCGCATGCTCGGCCTCGATTGGATGGTCAAGAAGTAAAGCGTTTCTCCTATGCGGAGGAACCAAAGCGCGCACCCCGATAGCAAGGGATGCGCGCTTTTTTCTACTTTATTTAATTTTTGCCAAACCTTTAGAAAAAGTTTATACTGCCTTCATATTACATATGCATACCCCAAGGCCGCGGCTAGGGGCTTTTGAGTTAAATGGCTAGGCAAATGAGCATATAAATAGCAGCAAACTACAGAATGAATCCTTCATCAAACAATAAAAAAAGCGGCGGTACACGAACCGACATGTCGCATTCCGACCAACTTATTGTTCGTGGGGCGAGAACGCATAATCTGAAAGATATTACAGTTGAAATGCCGCGAAATAAAATGGTTGTAATTACTGGGCTTTCGGGTTCGGGTAAGTCGTCGCTTGCATTCGATACTATTTTTGCCGAAGGTCAGCGGCGTTATATTGAATCTCTTTCTTCATATGCTCGCCAATTCTTGCGTCAGTTGCAGAAGCCTGATGTCGACGAAATAATCGGTCTTTCGCCGGCAATTTCCATCGACCAAAAATCGCGTTCAAATAACCCACGTTCTACTGTTGCAACAATTACAGAAATTTACGATTACTTGCGAATTTTGTTTGCACGAATTGGCCGACCGCATTGCTTGGTGTGCGCCAGAGAAATTAAAAAACTTTCTAAAGAAGAAATTTTGGATTCAATTTTTACCGTGGTGCAAAGTGTTTCGGATGGCGGCAGTGAACATAACAGCGGTAAAATTTCTTCGCGTAAAGATGCCTCTGCTTCGGCTAAAAAAGCTGCTGGTTCAGGTGCTGCTACAGCCGCAGCGCTTGCTGGTAAATCAATTATGGGGGTAAGTATAGACGACCGCATGTTCAAAATATATGCGCCTGTTGTTGTTGGCAGAAAAGGCGAGTATTACCAGCTTCTGTACGATATGCTCGGCAAAGGTTATGAAGAAGTGCGCGTAGACGGCGTTGTTAAAAAGCTTCGAGAGCAAATTATTCTTTCTAAAACAAAAAAGCATAATATAGATGTGCTTGTCGACCAATTTTATGTTTCAGAAATAAAAGAAAGTTCGGCCGATTTTCGAGAACGAATTAACGAATCGGTTGAACGCGCTTTGCATGAAGCCGACGGCCTGGTGCGCATTGTTGCCGATGAAACAGTGGGTAAAAAAGGTACTGAAAATTCAGGCGGCGCCGGCGAGGTCGACCAGCTTATTTCTTCAAAATTTATGTGTCCGCACGACGGCTTCTCGTTTCCTGAAGTCGAGCCGCGACTCTTTTCATTCAACTCGCCGTACGGTGCATGCCCAGAATGTAACGGTTTGGGAACAAGGCACTTTTTCATAAACGACCCATGCCCAGTATGCCAAGGCGCGCGTTTGCGACCTGAAGCTTTGCACGTATTTTTAGGTGGAATTGCGCACGGCGAAAAAAGT
>OFRM01000174.1_pt1 | contig 29070 bp, 19 predicted proteins | sample 1543101 | NCBI WGS metagenome assembly OFRM01 (sample SAMN07774223, study PRJEB24372) | wastewater metagenome | isolation source: Exp Tend VB 0WW | collected 2016-02
GACGAGGCAGTCGCGGCGTTTCTCCGCGAGATCCTTTCCCAGGTCGAGCGAGTGGTAGCCAAGGATGAACTTCTCGGCAGGGTTCTGCACCCAAATCCAGCACGGGAAGAGCACCGAGATGATGACCGACTTCATATGGCGCTGTGGCATGTTGACCAACAGGCGCCGGATGATTCCGCGGTGCGCGAACATCAGGACGAAGCAGAGCGCACGGATGTGCCACCCATCCACGAACGGGTGAGAGTCGATCGTCTCGAAGAACTCCTTGACGAACTTGTAGAGGTCGCTCGCTGCTGCGTCTCGCCGGTCGAACTCCTCGTCCGACATCGGATCGAGGTTCGCCGTCGGAGGTTCTTCGTCTCTTAGCTGATGTGCCTGGAGTCGGAGCCGCGCTTTTGCTCCCTCGACAAGGAGGTTCGCAGTTGTAACAGGATCTTCTGCTGGGCGTTTGGAGGAAGGCATTCCATCGAGTCCTTCAACGTGTCAATGGCTTGTTCCGGTGTCATGCCGGCGGAGACGAGAATGTCGACTTCGTTCTTGAAGCGGATGATGAAGTTGTCGAACTGCTCCTTCCTGTGGTGAACCGTGATTTCGTGGACGAGCCTCGTCGCCGCGATCCGCGACTTCGTGTCGCAACTCTTCATCATGATCGCACCCAATGTGGCGAGCTGGTTTTCGGGTCTCTCCGCCCACGCTGCGATAACCGACGCTTCTTCGGATACCAACGGGTCGAACGGGGGCAGAACGTCTGGACCATCCGCCAGTCGTTTCTGCCGTCCATTCCCGTTGCCGTTGCTGTTGCCGTTCCCCATTACTTCTCTTCGAACGCCCAATCCCAAAGATTCCGCTCTTCATCCCCGTCCCTGACCTTACCCTTTCGCAGGAGGTCGAAGTCTTCGACGTCGCGGGTCAGTGCCTTCTTCTGCTTCTGCTCGTCCTTCATCGGATCTGCTGGAGCAAGGCGCATTCGGTCTACCTTGTCCTTCAGCTTGTTGTAGACCTTTCGCTGGGCGAGCGGATCTCCGATGCCGCGGAATGCCGGCGACGTCTTCAACTGCTCGAGCAACCGGAACTTGTGCAGCTCGACTTCGGCGTTGTACCGGAAGAGCTGAACCGCCGGATCTTTCGCCGCTATCTCCATGTCCCCGGACTCGATGATCTTGTTGATCTGCTCCGCCCGCTTGAGCAAAGCCGCTTCCTGGTCGTTGAGCTTTCTCAACTGGAACTGCTTCACTTCGTCGTCGACGTTCGAAGTCGCGATCGTGTTGTACCCCTTCCGCAGCTCCGACTGGGACGAGACCATATCGTCGAGTTCCTTCGCGAACGCCGCTCGAATGAAGTTCTGGGGATTCGCGATATACGCCTCCGCAGCTTCGGCGCCAAACTCCTCGCCCTCGTGGTGGAACGAGTTGATCGCTTTGTCCGTGTTCTTGTAGTTGCCGTAGAACCGCTCGGTCGCGTCGAGCTCCCGCTGGGACCGACTCGAGCCGATGAACCGGCGCACGAGCGGGCCAATGACTGGCATCGTTCGCAGTCGGTCCTCTGGCGTCTCTGCCGGCGGGCGCGTGTCATCGAAGGCATCGATGATGCCGAGAGGCAGCTCGGACGCGCCGCCCGTGATCGAGTTGATGAACCGCTGAATCCGGACTGGGCTGTTGATCCACATATCGACCGGCCCGCCGGAAAACTTCCGGATCAATGAGTCAGCGTACTTCGCCATCGAGACAGCGGTCGGGCTCGTCGTGCGAGCGTTATAGCGCAGCGTCGGGTCAAGTTTCTCCATCCACGGAGCCTCGATTGGGATGTCGCGGAAGCTGTCCCAGTTCATTCCCTGCTCGATTGGCTCACGGAAAACCGGGGAGAGATTCGAGAGTGCTGCCCTGCTGACCGACCGGACAATGGACTCGTTCGGCTTCGTGTTCACGGTGAGCGGAGAGAACATCTCGATCTCTCGACCAACGGTGCCCGAGAGTTCCACGTCCTTGCCTTTCGACCACCGCAGGATGTCGAGCATCATCGGGAAGAAGACTTGATCGAAATGCGACATCGGCACCTTGTCGTAGGGGCGATACGTCTTGCCCTTCGCATCAACTGCCGTCTCCGCCTTGAAGATGATCCAGTTCTTGTCCCGGTCGCTTCGAAGGACGTCCTCGTAGTCGTCCTCGTACTGGGAAAGGTGGTACTCGTAGTACAGAAGCGCGATCATGAACATCGTGAAGGCGTGCATCGCAAGGCGCATCAGCGCAGCGATGTGCCGGCGTGAGTTGGTGATCGTCGTGTTCTTCGCTCCGTCCGGTTCGCCGATGATCGGCGCCCAGATGCCCGCGCCGCCACCACCACCACCACGACCCGCGCCTCCCCCAAAGATATTGGCAATCGTATGCTTCGGGGTGCGCGGTGGAGTCCCGCCGGTGTTGCCGATGCCTCCGCGACCGCCAGGAAGGTACATATCTCGACCGACGCCCCACCGGACGTTACGCCGGATGCCGGCGAGTGCCGCACGGAAGAATGGGTAGAACATATTGACCTGTCCACCGAAGCTGCCTCCTATCGCGAAGTCCGGTGATCCGCCGAATGCCCGGGACTCGTAGATCGCGGCGACCACCGAATCCTCCTCGCTCATTCCGTCGCGGCGGTTGCCCGAGAGAGCTCTCTTGTAAGCGGTCAGCTTCGTCGACTCCTCGATCGCGTTGACGAACTTTCCGACCGCAATGTACGGCGCCGCCAGTACGGTCCACGGACGCTGCATTGCCGAATAGAGCATTCCGTTGAGGAACGCATTCGGAGTGAGCTGCTTCTGGAGCGTGGCGAACGCGCCGCCGGCACGAAGCCAGTCGCGATACGCCCCACTCTTGGCGAGCACCTGATAGAAGGACATTCCCCATTGCACCATTGCCGTCGCCACCTGATCGGGACGGTGGAGTCGTGGCGCGTGTTCGGCGAAGCGGGTCCAATCGCGAAGATCGCGAGCGAGATTCGGCAGAGCGAAAGCGAGGTTCATCCCGGTCGCGCCAGCCTTGAACAGATGGTTCCACCACTGGATGAACGTGCCGCCGATCAACTCGACTTGCTGCGCCGTCGCGAGCCCCATCTCCCACTCCACGAAGTCCGGAACCTGCCACTGGGTTTTCTTTCCGTCGATGAAGACGTTGAGCGCCGCCATTCCCTCGCCGGGTTTCTCCCCGTCCTTCAAGCGCACGATCACGCTCGCGAGTAGAGGATCACGGTGGCGCAGGTTGATGAAGGTCCGAGCCGCGTGGTTACGAGCTGCCTCGCGGATCGTCTCCGCGGCCCGCGCCATCGACGCGAGGATCGGGTGTACGTTGTCTTTCTCCGATCCCTCGAGCTTGTGAAGGATGTCCTGCTGCGCGAGATCCAGTCCTTCCTTGTGATACTTGTTGCGCGTCTTGCCCGATCCGAGTGAGTCCATGATCCGCGAGAGCGGGACGTACTCGTCTCCACGGGCAACCGTCCGGTTGTAGACCTTCGTCGAGATGATGCCGACGCTGTGCGCGAGATCCCACATCTGCCGGTTGATCTCGAACAGTGCCGCTTGCAGCTCGTTGAGCTTCGCGAGCTGCTCCGGAGTCAGCGAGCGTTCGATCCGAGCGATCTTGCCCGGGATCTGCTTCTCGCGAATCCCTCGAGGCACGATCTTGCCCGTCCGCATCCGCTCCTTCGTCGTTGCGACGTCGTGCCGATCGTTCGCCCGTCGCGCCATGAAGTCGACGTACCCCTTCGGACTCATCTTGTAGCGAGCCGCTGATTCCCACATCTTCTGACTGATGTGGTTCCACACGAGGTTGACGTAGTGCGTGGGCACCGGCGTGTTCATCGAGGGTGTAGAAACCGTCTTGGCGCGTGAGCTTGCTACACCCTGGATGTAGCGGCTTTCGGTGTCCGAGATCACCCCGGCTTTCGCCAGCGAGTCCCAGACCTTCGCCGGCATGTGGTCGACGGCGTACTCCGCGAATGCGAGCATCTGGTCAGCGACGTGCTCCCGCTTCGTCACATACGCTCGCTTGTACGCCTTGTAGTTGAGCATCCGGATGAGCGGTTCCTCGAGTCCCGCCTTTCCCGCCTTCTTCCAGATGTCGCCGTAGTCGAGCAGTGCGGCTTCGACCATCCCCGCTGCGCCACCGAAAGCAATGTTGTTGATCGCAGTCGGATTCTGCGACGGCGGCATGATGCCGTTCTGGGCGCTCGACTTCGCGACGAGCGAGTCCGTCTGTGCGCCCAGGTTCAGAAGGTACGTGCCATAGTCTTTCGGCGTAGCCGCCTTCTCGAGCGCCCTCTTGATCCGCTGCATGGACGTCGGGTGCGCTTCCTTCTCCTGGACGTCGCGGATCTCGTCCATCTTCGCGTCCTTCTGCAAGACGGGCGGCTTCGCGCTACCGATCCACGACGCTAGCGCGGTGGATTCGTCGGCGCCGGTGTCCGGTTCTTCTCGAGGTTTTTGTACTCCCTTGAGAATGCTCCCTTTTCCCCATCTTTCTCCCGCAGAAACGCCTTTGCGAGCGAGCTCGCGTTTGCGATCGTTTTCCCGGTTGCCAGCGCGAGCCTCTTGGATCGCTTTGCTTTCTTCACGATTAGCCTCCCTTGCTGCTGGTGTCGCATAGATCATGAACTTCTCGATGCCTTCGTCGCCGTACCGGGCGTGAACTGCGTCGTAGAAGTGTCGAAGCATCTGCATTGCTTCGAACTGGGTGAGTCCGAGATACGCGACGTCGTTCGACGTCAGAAGGTGCGTGAACACCTCCATCGCCATCGCTTCCCGACTGTAGCTCTCGTACCCCTTTCCGGGCGCCATCAGACGGTCGAGCACCTTGTCGATCCCAGGGATCGAGTCGATGTATTCCTCCGGGATGTACTTCATCCGGTAGCGGTCTGACGGATTGAAAACCCCGGCGAGGTATCGCTGGAGCGCGTGACTCTGCTCGTGGCGATACGCCTGATCGACCCTGCCGTGTGTTGCCGTGCGAACGACATCGCCCATCTTCTGCTCGATGAAGACGAGGTTGACCGTGCCGCCTGCATACATCGCGTCGTTGCGAGCCAGGACGAGCGCACCAACGATGTCTCCCAAGGGACCACCGGGCTTGCTGTCGAATACCCTCTTGACGATCGCCCACTTCTTCGGACGGAAGAGCGCCGAGTTGTGGAGGTCGAAGGAGATGCCGCCGAGCCCGGGCTCGATCTCGCCGGCTTCGAACAGATCCATGAAGATCGGCGCGATCGTGGAGTCGAGGAACAGCGTCGGTCCTTCCCAGTCTTCGAGCGGCGGACGGTAGGCAATGCCATCGCCGATGGTCACTGCGAGGTCGCCCTGCTTCCAATTCTTGATGAGTGCCTTGCGCCGCTCGAATCGTTCCTCCGGGGAGGACTCGTACAGGTTCGTCATCGACGAGACGATGTTGGCGTACTCGATCTTCGTCTCGCGCTTGTTCTCGTCGTCGCCGACGCTCGTGTCTACCTCTGTCCAGCTCTTCAGAATCTTCTCGACGTCTGTGGAGCGCCCTTCCTGCGCCGGCATCTCCTCGCCGTCGGTGTCGAACCGGACGATTGACTTGAGTGCCGTCGGCTCGTCGCCGATGTCGGTGTAGTCGCCGACATTCAGATCGTGGCCGGCGAGCCAGTCCTCTACCATCATCCGAGTCGGGTCTTCGAACGTGCCAGCTTCGAACTGCTCCATTGCCATCGTCACGAGCGTCGGTGTCGACGTAGACGCCGGCATCCGGAGTTCCTTCGCCAGTGCCGTCTTGCGTTCACTCGAGTCCGTCGACTTGGTGATCTCGTCGAGCTTCGCGACGACTTCCGTCGCGTTGTCTTCCGTGAAGATGCCGGTGTAGTCGATGTCGTCGAGGTACTCCTCGTAGGTATGCCGGTCATCATCGCCGTTGAGCCAGTCCTCCACGTACTCGACTGCCTCCCGCGACGTGTCGCCGAGCTTTTCGGCCAGGAGTTTCGCGACTTCCTTCGTCTTGTCCACCAGTGTGGCGTCGACTGGAATCTCAAACTTGTCGTTCACCGCTTCGCGCCGGATCTCATAGTCGAAGGATTCACTTGCCTCCGCTCCGAGCCGCTCGCGGAGTTTCTCGAGTCGCGCTACCGCTTTCTCTTGCGTTGCTTCCGGGTTGACCCGCGAGCGCCGTGCCTTGGGCTCGAGTCTGAACCCGTCGTCTTCCTGCTCCGGTGCGGCAGGCTTCGGAGCCGGCGCCATCTTCGGAACGGGGTCGCCATTGATCCACGCAAGTGCTGCCGCCTTCGCGATGGGATCGTACTCGATCCCTAACTGAGTAACGATGTGTTCCGCTATCTCGTTATCGCTCCATCCGTCCGGCTCCGCTTCCGTATACAGGCGAATCGCCCTGGCACGATCGGCGCGATCCGGCTTGCTTGGGTATGCGCCATCGAGCGCAAGATAGACCGCCGCCGCGGTGTTGCCGTCGTCGGCGGCAGCGTCGGACTTGTTCTTTCCGAGTAGGTGGTTGATCTCTGCGAGACGATTCGATACCCGCTCGAGTTCTGCCTCTTCTGGGAACAAGTCAACGATCTGATCTTCGAGTCCCTTGATTTCCCGCGTGCTCTTCGCGACCTGGGCAGCGTTTTCTTCCACCACAGTGCCCGCCGCGACTTCATCGAGGAACTTCGAGACGTACATCAGTCCGTTGTTGAGCCCGGTGGCGAAGGTCGCTGATTCAGATAGGTAATCCGGCGTCCTCTTGAAAGTCCCGTTCGGTCCTTCGATGGTGAAGAAGTAAGAGATTGCGTTTACTAGCTTGCCGTCTACCATCGCAATCGACTTTCTGGTCTGGATAGACAGGCGGAACTTGCCGACTCGCGCAATGGGCAGAGCGCCGGAGTGTTCCTGCAAGAACTGGTCTTCCTGCGGAGCAAGCGCAGCGACCGCCTGCTTCACAGTGAGCGGGCCGTCGCTTCCGGCGACCATGAACGGGTACTTTTCGGAGAGAGGGTTGCCCTCAATCTGAATCTTCTGCGCTTCGGGTTGGTCCGCGGCGAACTTTGCGCTCTCTGCCTCGTGCGCCTTGATCTGACCGTGCGCCTGGGCGATCTGCGATTTGATGTCCCGCTGCTCTTCTTGCCAGTTCTGACGATCCGTCTGGAGTCGCTGGTACTCGCGTCCGAGTGCCACCTTCTCCGTCATCAGCGGATTGTTCATCGCCATTGCGACGTATTCGTCTTCGGTGTAGTCGTCCTCGGACAGATCCTCGAGTTCGTCGATCAATCCCTTCCAGAACTGATTGACGAACTCCAATTTGCGGGCAATGAGGTTCCACGCCCACGCATCCATGCTGGCGATTTCCTCTTTGCCCTCCATGATGTAGTGGTGAACTTCGACTTCCTTGTCCCACTCGATGTGGAGATTGCCCTGCCGGATAGCTCGAGCCGTTGCCTGCTCGAGATCCGTCGGACGGTACGGGACGGTCGCGAAGTGGACCGCTGCCACGCGCCGCTGCACGTTCGTGCCGGTGCCAAGCGACGACGTGTTGCCGAAGAGGATTCGAATATCGCCAGCGTTGAACTTGTCGAAGAGTTCCTGCTGCTGTTCCGGCGTCTTGTAGTCGCGGAAGTAGACGATCTGACTTGCCGGCACGCCTCGTGAAATGAGGTCGTCGCGAAGAGCGTCGTAGAAGTTGAACGCTTCCGGGTTTTTCTTGTCGGGCAATCCGAAGTCCGCGAACATCAGTTGTGTCGTTTTCTGTTCGGCGCCTTCGAGGAAGATGCGGTGCATGTTCGCGCCGACCGCTTCCGCCTTCGATCCTGCGTGAAGGGGATGCCGCGCCCATCCAACTTTGCCCGTCGGGTCGTAATCGGCGCGAGCCTTGGCGATAGCGGCAAGCGTCGTCGGGTCTTGGAACTCCGCGAGTCCAAAATTGCGATTCGTCGTGAGGCGAATGTCGAGCGTAGCCAGCCGTCCGTCGCCGGTGATTGCCGGCATACAGTCCTCGCCCTTCTTTCCCCGGTTGGAGTTCGACTTCATGTCGCTGATGCGCGTCAGAAGGTGGCGACTGTACTCGTAGGTCCACGCCTGCATCGGAATGCGATTCGGAATCGGCTTTCCGGTCTTCATGCGCGGCTTTGGCAGTTGCAGCATATCTGCCGTCTGAATGTCGGTGAACGTCGAGACGAGCGTCATTAGCTGGATGCCGTTGACGAAGCGACGGAAGCGATTCACGAGTCGGAACTCGCCGCCTATCACCGGTTCGAGTTTCTGCCCCACACGGGCGAAAGTCGCGGACCATGCGTCGAAACTCTCGGCGCCGACGTCCTTGAGGACGGAAGGCGAGAGATACCGCATGATCGTGTAGAGCTCACCCAGGGTGTTCGTCACCGGGGTTCCCGTCAGGAAACTAACGCCGCGATCGCCACCGCGCTTCTTGTTGACATCGCGAATCTTGACGTACATATCCTCCGCTTTGTCGGAGTTCTGATCGCCGCCCATTCCCGCAATGCGGCCCATGCTGCTTGCGTAGGGAAGGGACTTGAAGTTGTGTGACTCGTCGACGACCATTGCGTCGAATCCAAGATCCTCCCAGTAGACAGTGGTGTCCTTCTTCTTCGCCCGCTCCTGCACCTTGTCGAGCTTCTTCTTCATCTGCTCGATCATTTTCTTGAGCTGCCGCTCGATCAACTTCGTACTCTGATTCGCGCCCCTCCCGCCCGAACTTCTCTTCGCCTTCTTCTGGGCAGTGAAGTCATAGCCCCGCTCTTCGATGATCTCGTCGAATACGTCTTTGATGAAGTCGCTGTTCACCTGACGGAGCACGTTGCTGACGGTGCCGCTGATGTCGTCACCGAGCGCCACGATAGCGTCGAGCATCATCGTGACGTTTTCCTTGAACAGCACCTTGTAAGATTCCGGTCGGAGCGGAATCAGTCCGAGAGAGCTGTGCGCGGCAATCACGATGTCGGGAGCGGATGTCGCCACGGCACCAAGAAACGCCGCACGCTTCTTCGTGTCCATGTTCTTGCGGTTCGCGACGAGGATATTGGCACTCGGGAGCGCACGCCGGATCTCTCGCTCGATCTGACTGACGGTCGACGGCAACGCGCCAAATGCAATCTTCTTCGCGATGCCGCGGGCGAGCATTATTCCCATGCCGACGGCGCTCGTGAGCGTCTTTCCAGCCCCAGGCTCGTGTGCGGCGAGCATGTTGTAGCCGGCGCCGATCTGACGGGCGGCGCTGTTCTGGTACGGGCGCATCATCGCAAGAACGTCGGGCGACACGCCGAGCACCTGTATCGGCGTCGTCGGGAAGGTGCGGCGACGGTATTCGTTGTAGCGACGGTTGAAGTTCACCGCCACACGATCTCCGTGGTGCTGTTCTTCGTTGAGGTACTTCTCGAACCGCCGCTGCATATCCGCCATCTTCGCCTCGGCCCGATTCGTGGCGTTGACGTCAGTGACGGTCTTGCCGTCCATGTCGCGATACTGCACTGTCGGTCGCTGACCGTTGAGTGCCTTCAACAGAATCCATTCGGCCGGCGCCTTGCCTTTCACACCCCATTTGGCATTCCGAAGAGAGGCGTCCCTGGTCGAGCGCAAGTCAACTCCCCACGATGCGGTGACGGGATCGACCTTGATGTCAATGTCGACTCCAAGCACCGATCGTGCGAAGTCTTCGATGATGTCCGAATCAACGAACGTCGCTCCCAGTCGGGTCTGCGAAGCCACGACTTCACGGGTCTTTGGTGGCGGCATCACTGCCTTGAGAGCTTCGACGTTGCGCTCGAACGAGCGGTCGATCTTCGCCTTCTTCTCTGCTGCGCGAAGCTTGTCGCCTATCTGACCCGACAGGTATTCCTCGGGCGGTTCGATAGTCCCAGTGTCGGGATCTTCGAATGCCACGCCTTCCTCAAGTAGTCGATGCCGAACCAACATCTTGCTGATTCCAAGCAATTCGGCAACGCGAGCCATGTTGATGCCCTCGAACTCGAGCATCGAGATTCGAACTGCATCTTCGGCTGAGTCAGCGGAAGTCGGCGGCTCGTAGTAGTAGATGACGTCCTTCGTGAAGACGGCAGCATCGGCGACGATGTTCTTGTCCTGGTCGTAGCTTTCGAGTGCCGTGACAAGGGCAAGCGACGGATCGCCGGCAAGGGATCGCTTGTTCTTCGACTCGAGCAACCGGCCGTGCTTCTTGACGAAAGCATCGTAGGCTTTCTGCAAGTTCGCTCGGGCCAGATCCTTGACCGTATCCATCTCCCGATTCTTCTGCGTCTCGAACACATGCTCGAGTGCATCGCGGACGCCGATGAAGTCACGGATACGCGGTTCCGCTGCCTTCGCCACGGTCGCCACGATTGGACCGTTCTCCGATTCCATGTAGATGACGGGCTTGCCATTCTTGTCGTTCTGAACCGTGTATCGGCCAATTCGCGCAATCTGGAGTTCCTTCGACGCCTTACCTTCGACGATCGGTTTCTCTGCGGGTTTCGATGCTTCGGCGGCAAAGACGTCTGCCGGGAATCCCTTGAACGCGCCGTTGAGAAGTTTCAGCGTGTTCTGACCTTCGCGGGAGACGACACCAAGACGGTCTTCCGAACCGTAGAGCGTGGATGCAGCCCAGTCTCCGAGTACGTGCGTCGGGTGCTTGCTGTAGTAGGAGTTGCCGTGGAACTTCCCATAGCTCTGCCACGAAGGGACGTTCGGTGGTGTCCAGAGTTGCTCTGTTCCGGCAAGCCAGTCCTCTGCCCCCTTGATTGGCTTTGCGTTCTTTCCGCCCTTCTTTCGCAGGAAGATGATGTCGGTAGTTACACCCGTACCGGCATTCTTCAGAAACGCATCTCCTGGCAGGCGAACGGAACCAATGAACTCCGCGTGCGTACCTATCCGCTCGCGGAAACGATTCCCGGTCTTGGCATCCATCGTGCCGGTCGACGTAATGAAAGCGATGAGTCCGCCCGGCTTCACCACGTTCAGCGAACGGGCGAAGTAGTAGTTGTGAATCATCATCTGCTTCGGCTCGGCAAAGAACGTCGCCGTTTCCTTGTCATAGACCGTGTACTCGCCGAACGGCACGTTCGAGATGACCAGATCGAACGTGTTGGGCTTGATGTTGACGTCCTGATAGCCGTTGTTCCAGACGTTCGCCTGCGGATAGAGAAGATGCGCGATCTGTGCCGTGATCTGCTCGAGTTCGACGCTCACAATCGTCGAGGTCGAAAGGATGTCATCGGGCATCCAGCCAAGGAAATTGCCTGAACCGACAGCGGGCTCGAGGATGCGGCCACCCTGGAACCCGGCGCGACGAAGGTAGTTCCACATCGCTTCGATGACACGCGGGTCGGTGTAGTGGGCATTCGCGAATGAGGCTCGCAGAGACGCGAACTCTTCCGGCGTGATGCGCTTCTTGAGCTCCGCGATGTCACGGGCGAGTTTGCCGGCGCCTTCTTCGTTCTCCTTCGTGAAGTATTCCTTGAACTGCCCCCATCCAGTCCACTTCGCGAGAATGAGCTGTTCTTCTGCGGTCGGAGCACGGTCGATGCTCGTGAGCTCTCGCGCCTTGTCGATGGCGGCAAGGTTCGCGGCAAACTTCTGCGCCCTGCTCGACTTCTGCAACCAGTCGGAGATGTCCGTTTCGTGGGCTCGAAACATCGAGCCGGCGCGGATCGGGCGAATCGCCGTCGTCGGTGACTCTACGCTTCCGGTTTCCTCGCCATCTGCTGAATCGACTCGAGCATCTGCTTCTCCGCTACTTCCCTGCCCGCCAACATCGCTGATCCCGTCGGCATCCCGCTCAACATCATCTGCTTCGACGTCTCGTCCATCGTCTGCGCCGCTATCCGTCCCAGTTTCGACGTCAGATTGTTCAGCATCCCCTTCCGTTCCAGGCTCTTGTACAGTTCCGGGAACCCGTCCCTCAACATCTCCATCGGCACTATCGAGTATGGGTCCATTCTGGGCCTCCGATGCATCAACAATAGCACGAGCGTTCCGATAGAGCATCGGCACATACGGCCAGAACTCGTCGGCGTACTCCTGTCCGAAATTATCCGAGATGGTGTTGAGGAAACTCGTCGTCCAGTCCGAGAGCTTCGTCGATCCCTCTTGGACCGTTCCGACTGCAATCTCGAGCAGGATGTCGAAGTTGTCGAGGATGGACGGCTTTGCCATCTCGTTGACGAAATCCTGCACGTCCGCGGGAGCGTTCACTCTCGGGCGATCGGTCTCGCCGTCGTCGATGACGGACTTGAGCCCGCCGCCGGCAAGTCGAGCCTTCAGTCTCGCGACGGCATCGGCGACGTCGACCTTGCCGACCTTGCCGCTGCGCATCTTCTCCGCAGCTTCGGCGATTGCGTTCTCCGCCGCTTGCTTGTCGGAGACGGGGGCTTTCGGTTCGATTACATGCGGAGCCAGCACCGGGTTCAGATTGGAGGGGGGTGCGGGACGTGGCACGGGTTTCGGTGCAGGCGCCGGCGCCATTTCTTCCGGCGCGTCTCCTGGCTCGAGGATTTCACGAGCTTCGTCGGTCAGAGCGTACTGCTTCTCTCCGTCCTCGACTTCGAACTCGATGTGACCCGACGAGATGCCGCGGTCCAGCCACGTCTGGATCGTGGCGGCGGAGAATGCGTTCGACTTTCCAAATGCCTCGTAGAGAGCACCTATCGACATCTCTCCATTGTTGTCTAGTTCTTCGAGGATGGGGACGAGCCGATCTGCGAGGTCAGCGGTGGTAGTTGTCAGGTCGTTGTCCCTGGCGATCGCCTTGGCGAGTGCAAGGACTTCGACGTTAACGGGCTCGGCTTTCGATACGGGCTCCGCAACGGGCTCAGGTTTCGCCTCCGCTCTCTTGGGTTTCAGAGCATCCGGCATCGGCCAATATTCCGACGTCGCCGACTGCATCTTTACGACATTGACCGCGCTCCACTTTTCAGCCTTCTGGTGCCAAGTGATGTTCTCGACGCGATTACCCCACGCGGTCGGTGTCGTGATGGTGAAGATTTCCTGCCCGACTTCCTTGACGACCTTGCTCTTGACCGTAGCTCCGCGCTTTTCGAGTGATGCGAGGATCTCTTTCCCCCGCTCGTAATTCATCGTGCCGTAGTCGCCGCTGTCCGACTTCACCAGCTCGGCAATGCTCCATAGATCCATCTGCGCGAAATGCTGGTGTGCCCTCGCCCATTCGGGACCGGTGACGTCCTTCGCCTTGAGAGAGGCGAGAGGCTTGAGCGACTCGAGAGTCTCGCGTCCTTCACTCGCGGCCGGCGCCAAAACCGGCTTCGCCTTCGGCCCGCTCTTGCCACCCTGCACCTTCCCGACGGCATCTTCATACGCGGCTCGAGCCTTCTCCATCGTCGGGAAGGACCGGACCATGAACTCGTTGTCGGTCTCGATGTTCGCCGCCGCCATTCGGACGAAGCCGCCCTCGCCGTCGGTCGGTTGCCAGAGTTCGGTGTCGGTGTCCTCTGTGCGGTCGACTTCGACGAGGCGCGACATCTTGCCCATTACCGGGCGCGTGTGGCCGGCGGTCGGGAGCGGATGCTCGGTGAAGGGTTCGGATTTCGCTGCCGGCGCCGCCGCCTTCTTCCCCCTGCTGACGCGACGGGCGCCCCAGAGTTCATCACCAGGGACTCTGATCGTGCCATCTTTGAGTTTCTTGACCACGGGACCGAGCCGACCAAACTCGTCTTCCGAGAGAACTTCATACCGAGTCCCATCGGTCGCTTCGTAGACGTCTCCAATTTGAAGTTGGTCGGTCAATCCGACGAAGGCGGCTTCGTGTGTGGCTCGTCCTTCCCGTGTCCGGAGGTCTGCCTTTGGTTGCGACGGCAGGACGTCCGACGGTGCTTCCGGCTCGGGCGCGGTCGGCGCCTGATCGCCCTTCTCGCCGAATGCGTTCTCGTCCTGGGTGAGCGATCCGTGCAACGGCTTGTCTGCCGATGCCCAGTAGACTTCCCCGTTCTTGTCCCACGCCTTCTGCGCGAGCCCCATCGCTTCGAGATTCTTGAGCGTTTCGTTTATGACCGTCTGTGAAGCTCCCGCGAACGAGCTCGCTTGTCGCCACTCGCTGCGTGCGACGGCCTGACCGATCGCCTTCACCTGCTTGCCGCGCATCTTCTTGAAATCCGACGTACTGTCCGGATGAAAGCGGGTGAGGTATGCAGGTACGTCGGTGTCTACCTGGAACTTCCGACGGGAAATCGGAGGAACAGAGTCAGGAGCGGATGTACCTTCAGCTTCGGTTACGGACGTGATCCGTGTGGTGTCCGGCTGAGTCTGTTCCTCGGCCGGGACTTGCGTTGTCGCCGGCTGTTCAAGTTGTGCGGCGAGCTTCGCCCGCTGCGCGATCTTCTTCTCGAGAATCCTGCGAAGATCGATGCGAGCGTTCTTGCCGCCCTGCTGCGCGATCGCTTCAGTCCGCTCCGCGATCTCCGTGTCGAGTTCGGCGATGCGAGCCTTGACCGCGTTGTCGGCGAGTTTCTTCGTGACAGCGGCTCGGTCCGCGGCGGGAGTCAGAGGCTTCGAACTATCGACAGTTGGCGTAACGGCGGGCTGTTTCGCCTGTCCTGCCCGCTTCGCTTCAGCGATTGCCTGATCCGATTCGGCGTACTGCTTCTTGAGTGCTTCGAGCGAGGCGAGTGCGTCGGACTCCTGCTGGCGAAGGCGTGGCAGGGATTCTTCAATCCCGGGCTTGCGCTCCATCAACTCCTTCTTGGTCGCTCGAGTCCGGTTGTTGCGCTCGTACTCGAGCAGCTCCCCGTGGCCGGCGAGACGCTCGTCGATGAGGTTCGTCTCGACTTCGATCTCCTGGAGACGAATCCGTTCCTTGTCGCCGAGTGCGCCCTCGGCACTGCTGATCTGCTTGCGCTCTGCCTCGAGCTCGGTCTTGCGTTCCAGATCCTCGCTTCGAAGAGGAGGCGCCTCGTCGATCGCCTTGAGCGTTGCCTCCGCGAGTTCCCGCTCTGCGACGGCTCGCCGATGCCGGGTCTCGGCTTCGAGCACGTTGGCGCGGCGCTCCGCCGCGAGCTTCGCATCTGCCTCCGCCGCCCGCTTCGGATCTTGCTTGATGAGCCCATACCTCGGGGGCTCCACTGGCGCCGCGGTTTCTTCTTGGGCGGGCTTCGCTTCCTTGGGTCTGGCCGCGATGAAAGCCGAGAGAGGATCTCGTTCCAGCGCATCCTGAGCCGCGGTGCGAGGCTTGTTCTGGGCAGCAAGGGTGTTCTCGCCTTCCTTCCGGTTGAGACGGCGAAGGTAGTTCTTGTCGGACTCGCTCAGACGCTCCGGTGCGTACTCCGCGGTGAATCGCAACCGCTGTTCCGCGTACTGCAACTCGCTCAGGTTGCTCGGGTCGATGTTGCGCTTCCGAGCCCACGCATCGAATGCTCCCTGCTCGGAGCCTCCAAAGATGTTCGGGTCGAAAGGCCGCGACGAATCCGCTGCCGTCTTGTCGTCGTCGAGTCCCTTCAGTCGCTTCTGTCGCGTCTCTCCAGGTCGATGCGCGAAGCGTTCGCGCCACATATCCGCCATGTAGGAACGATCCGAGTCCGTCAGCTTCTCCGGGGCGTAGCCGGCGAGGAACTCGAGCCGCGCCTCGGCGACTTCCATCGGAGACGCCCGCTCGATGTTGAACTTCTTTCGAGACGCCCACGCTTGGAATGCCGTGTTCTCGTTTGCGCTGAACTCCGGCGCCTGATACTCGCCTGCTCCGTCGCTTCGCGGGGGCAGTTTGCCCTGCTCCGCCGGATTGAGCCACCGCCCCGGGTCCGCGTTGTAGGTGCCACCCTTGATGGTATCAGTCGGCAGGAAGTCGACCTTTTCGGACGCCGCGAGAGCACTTTCCGTCGTCGGGTTACGCCCCTGAAAGATGTCTTCGATGCGCTTTCGCGCCTGACGGGTCTGGTCGGTCCTGACTCCCATCTCTCCGTGCGGGTAGATGGCGCGGAACCCATCGGCATCGAGCGCAAGGTCAGGCTCGGGCATCCCGTACTTCCGCCACGTCTTCTCGGAAATCTCCGTGAACTTGCCAGTGTGCGGATCATAGGTGCCGTAGCTCCTGATTCCGTCGGCATCGGTCGTCGAGAAGAGGCGCCCGTGCTTCCCCATCTTCTTGATCCCGATGTCCGTGAGGTCGGGATTATTACGACCGCGAAGTGCAGTCATTCCCTTGTGAAGGACATACCCTTCGAGCAGGTTCACACCCCAACCGGCGATCTCGTTCAACTCCGGATCATCAAAGATCGGCAGTCGCTCCGGGGCGCCGCCGAGTACTCGAGGCACGACGTTCGCCATGATCGCGTAGGCGAGAGTGGATCGCTGAGATTCGGACAGGCGTGCCGGAAGCATCTTCGAGACGACGGGGAAGAACGCGCCAGTGAGTCCCTGGACTCCGACCCTGCCGCCGTATTCGGCAACTCGATCAGGCAGGGTCTCCCACGATCCCGGCTCGATGCCCTTGACCGCTTCGAGTCCGCCCAGCATGAGCGCCGACGTCGCCATTTCGCGGCCGAGCGGGTTCGCCAGGATCGCGGCGACCTTCTCCTCTGCCATCCCTGCCTTCATCATCCAGCCGGCGAGCTTCGATCCATTCGCCGCAAGAGCGACACCCTCACCGACCGGCAGGAAGAACCACGGCAGATCACCAAGGGTTTCGCCAAACTTCCCGGCCTTGCCCGCGAGAATCGCGTAGGGGCGACTTGCGAGCGGCTCCATGTATGGAGCATTGATCGTGTGGAGCGAGAGGTTGTGGACGAAGCCGGCGCCGATATTGAAGAGCGTTCGCGTCTTGTTGCTGTCGAGGATCGGGTAGAGCTCTTCGCGAGTCTTGCCGGTCCTCGCCTCTTCTTCTGCTATGTCTCTCCCGATGCCCTCCATGCCAGCATTCACCATGGATGAACCCGGCACTATCCCCGCTCTCAACGGGTGCGAGCCTATCTGGTGAATGTTCTCCGCTATCGGGTTGAACGCCTTCTCTGTCTGAGTGAGCGGTTGATAGGGAAGTGCCGCGTAGGGATCTGGCGCCGAAGGCATCTCACCCGGATTGCCGGCGACCTGACGAGCACGATTGAGATCCTTCTCGGAGAGCAGCATCCTGAAGTTGCCGCCAGCGTCGAGGATGCTCACTCGCATTCCGCCGATGTCTACCCAACCATCACGTCCATACTTCTCGGACCACTCGAGCAGCTTGTCGTACCGCTCCGTGTCCTTCGCGTCGAGTGCATCACGCTCGTTCGCCGATTGGAGAACGGCGAGGTCTACGCTGTTCTTCTGCTGGTTGGCTCGAGCCTGGGCGACCGCCTTCTGGAGCTCCGCATCGGTCCCAATCGGTACGTGCGAGCCGTCCGCCGCCGGGAACGTCGGCACAATCGGAGGCGTGCCAGCCTCTCGTAGCTTGTCCCACTCGTTGGGATCAGTCACCACGCCCAGGTTCTCGGCAGCGAAGCGTGCTATCGAGTCCGTCGTCACAAGCCTGTGATCGGCCGGGATCGGGATGCGGACGTACTTACTGCCGTTCCCGGCATCGGCGACGTAGATGCTCTGCGTCTCGAGTGGCGCGAGCATATCCGTCCCCGTACTCCGGATTTCCTGCCCGTTCTCGATACCCAAACTAGGCAAGCCGTCGGAGCCGATCCCCGTGCTGCCGGTGACTTGACCGGCCCCTCCTATCTGCATTGGGTGTCGCTGACGCTGAAGTCCGACGTCCCCTTGCGTAACGTCCGAATACTCAACACCGGAGGCGCGACCGTTGTGGAACGGCACGAGCCCGTTGGCGTCGGGTTGATCGAGCGGTTGCCCGCCTGTCACATCTTCAATCGAGCCCGGGCGAGCGTAGCCAGGGTCATCGCGCATCGCACGCTGATCGCGAGGATCGACGTTCGGCATCGGCAGATTCGGCACTGCCGCGGGACCGCCGGGACCGAAGTCCGCCTGCATCGCCCGCGGATCGGGCGTCGGAGGCGCGTACATCGCCTCCTGCTCCTGATGGAGCTTTTCCGCGTAGGCATTGGCGTCCTCGACGGTCGCAAAGACTCCGAGATGCTCGCCAGTGCGATGGAAAGCATCGATTGCCTCCTCGTCGGAGACCACCTTGCCGTCGATCACGGTCGGAATCAGGATTTCCTTGCCGTCCTGGTTGATCGACATAGAGCGGACGGTCGAAATCGTGCCATCTTCGTTCTGGACGACCGGGCGGTTCGTCAGATCGATGTTTCCGGGCATGATCGGCACCGGAATCGGCGCCTCTCCGATGCGCTGGGCCGCGAAAACGCCCCCGGGACCGGGTTGCGGCTGTCCTGGGGCGCTCGGTTTCGCACCTCCATCCGAGAAATCCGCTGACATTGCTCGCGGATCGGTGCTCGGTGCTGCACCAGGAGGCGCAATTGGAGTGATTGGAGCGTTCGAATCCGCGAAATCCGGCGACATTTGCCGCGGATCGGGCAGTGCACGGCCAACTTTCGGCTCCGGAGATGGCGCAGTCGCCCCGGTCGGTGGTGGCGCGATTCCCCTCGAAGACGCCGGACCGACCGGAGCGACCGCTTTTCGTCTGCCAGCGGGCGCCGGCACGTCTTTCATGAACGGAATGTCTAGTCCCTGCTCGGCAAGTCCACGCGGGTAGGCATTGCGGACTCCGAGCATTGTTTCGGAAATCTCATCGCGCTTGGGACCGATCTGGCGACGGCCGGCGTTCCCGGACATCACGCTTGCGGAGCCCTGGCGCTCTACTCGCTGCTTGTAATCGAGTGATTCGGGACTCAGAGGCTCGCTCGAGCCCGCTTCCGGTAAACCGGACATAGGCGGAGGATTCGCAAGTCCGGTTTTCCGCTGCGTGATGAAAACGGAGAGCGCATCGTAGGGTTTCTCGGGTGGAAGTGCGGAATCCTTCTTCGGCGCTCCAGCCTTCGGAGGCGTATAGTTGCGCCATTCGTCGTGAAGGTGGTCGCCAGTCTTGCCCCGTGTTTTCCCCGTGTGCCCTACCCCTCCAACTACCGTTCCACGACTCACCCGATCGCCAACCTTCACGTTGATCGTGTCAAGGTGTGCCTTCCGGTTCAGCTTGTCGCCGACCCGGGTCTCGACGACGTTCCCGTAGCCACCGCGCCTGCCGGCAAAGACGACCTCGCCCTCTTCGTCGCGGTCCCATTTGACGGGCGTACCTCTCGGCGCCGCAATGTCATAGGTCGAGATTGTGTTGGCGCCGTGCTGACGCTTCCCACCATCACGGGAGTCGCCCTTCAGACCGGTAACGATGCCATCGACGGCGCCGTGAACCTTCTGGCCTCGCTTGTAGCCAGGGTCAACGTTCGCCGCCTTCTTCAACTTCACATAGGCGGAGAGGGCATCGTCGTCGTTATCGGTGGTCATTTGTTCTGGAACTTGTTCTGGAAGGATTCCCAAGCTGCCATGTACGCCGCAGGATCATCGGATGCCGCCGCATTCGCTTCGGCCTGCGTGCGGGACATATTGCGTGCCTGCTCTCGTGCCTTCGACTCGACGTCGACGGGAGGAACCTTGGTCGCCTCCATCCGTTTCTTGCGACGTGCGTCGAACTCCCGGTTGTACCTGCCGGTGTAGTTCGGCGTTTCCTTCTTCTTGACGGTCTTCTTCGGTGCGCCCGCTTCCTTGCGGTACGCATCCTTCTGAGCCTCGGAAAGAGCCGCCCATCGCTTCGCCTTCTCTGCGTCCTTCTGCTCGCCGGACCATTCCAGCGTCTCCCGCGACGTGAGCAAGTCGGCTTTGGCCATCGCCTTGGCATCGCCAGTCGACACCCACGTTGCGTAGTCGGGATTCGGAACCTCGTCTTCGGGATCGCCCCAGCTCTTGTCGGCTCGCATCTCGGCTTCGATCTCGTTGTTGATCTGCGACTCCGAGACCGTCGGCTGTTTCATCGGGACATCAAGTCGCTGGACGCTCGAGCTCGGATCTTCGGCGTTCGTGTTGAAGATGTACGCGCCCTGTGCGTTCGCAACGCCAGCCCAGTGCGGTCGCTGCTCGCCGGCCTTGATCTCGGTCGCTTCCGGTCCCCAGATGGCTTTCGCGAGTGTCTCTGGAACGTCCATCTTGTTCTTGAGCCGTGTTTCGGCGTACTCCCCGAGTACCTTTCGCGCCGCTTCCTTCGACTCAGACGCCGCTTTCTCGAACTTGAGCTGCCACTCGTTCTCGTCAATGACACCCTGCATCGTCCGCTGTTCGGCACGGCCGGCGTAGTCATCAAGCTGTGCCTCGTGTTCCTCCTGCTGGAAGACGGGTTTCATCTCCGCCGCACGTTGCTCCGCTTCTTTCGCAACCTGCTCGTCCTCCATGATGTCGCCGTACCGACCGAAGCGACCGGAGTGTCCGTAGGGATCGTTCGGCCCGCCACCCTTGCGCGATGCCTGGGCGCCGAGCACGCCGGCGCCTATCGCGCCTCCGAGACCCTCGCCGCGGACGAGCGCCATCGCTCCCGCTCCAACGGCGTTCCCGATGCGCTGGATGAAATTGGGATTGTCCTTGTGGAACCGGTCAACCGGCTCGACCGACTCACGAGGGGCGCCGCGCTGGTATCCCATCGGGCCACGACGCGCCGCTTCCTCCTCAACGTTGAAGTATTTCGACGAGCCTTCGATCCGGTCAGCATCCGCAACGCTGAACTCGTCTCGCGGCCCGCCAGCCTCGCCGCCAGCGGGACCGACGGGGACCATTCGCGGATCGTAGTCGAGCAAGCCACCCTGCTCGAGCTTGTTTCTGCCCGATCCTTCGGTCTTAAGAGCTTTCATCTGGGCACGCCGATCCATTGGAATGCCTTCACCTTCGTATGGAGCTGCAGGCTCAGAGGGTCTTGCAATCGGCCCAACGGACGCACCGACCGCAGCAAGAGGCACAACACGTCTGCGCTGCGCCTCCTGCTCTTCCTCTTCAGGAGTGAGCGGCTGCTCCCCCTCTTTGCCAACCGGCACCATCCCCAATGCACGCTTGACCAGAGACATCGGCTCGACCTCCCGACTGAAGATGCCGTCAGTATAGGGCTATTCGGCCCCGTTCCGAGAAAGGAATCCCGAGCCTACCGTCCGAGAGCGGCCACGATCGCCGCCGACACGCGCACGGCGAACGCATCCACTTCCTCGGCGGAAGTGTGAACGAGCCGATCCGAGAACCCTTCCGTCTTGCCGTCGAGCCAGCCATAGACGCCGACCACCGTCTCGGCATCCTCCGACGTCGAGACCGTCACCTTGAGCACGGACTGTCCCGAGCGCACGATTGCGCCAACAGCGTCGTACTCGAGTTCCGCCGCCGCCTTCGCGTCCGCTTCGTCCTGTTTCTTCGTCATTCGATCACCTCGCGTCCTGGAAACCAGACAGGACGCCGAAAATCTCGCCTTCCGCGACGATGAGCAGCACGTCGCCAGCGATCGTTAACTCCATGCCCGCGTACTTCTGGACCATCACACGCTCACCGGGCTTGAGTGCTTCGGTCTTCACGTCCGGTCCCACCGACACGATGTCGGCGAACTGGGAAATCTCTTGCGTCGAGTCCGGTAGCTCTATGAGCGAGCCGGGGCGCATCAGTTCCGGCATATCCACCCGCTTCAAGAGCAGGCGATTGCCGATCGGTGTGAGCGTGGGTGTCTTTGCCGGTGCGACGGCACTACGACCCCGCTTCAACAGGTCATCGTTGAGTTGTCCCATCCTTCCCTCCGCGCTTCCGCGCTCTCATTCGACCGCACACACGATCCACGGCTTCGCGAATCCGACGACGGTCCCATTTCTCTCGCCTTGCCGTGTCTGCCACGACCGCCAGTTCCGCCTTCACGTTCGACGCCAGATAGAGCGCCGGCCAGCATCCACCGTCGTATTTCACTCCCCGGATCGACACCTGTACACGATACGGCTTTCGCTTCGTCGGCGCAGATACGAACCCCGCGATCCGGACCAGCACATTCGCCCGCACACAGTTGAGCGGATTGCCGTCCGCGGGCGTGACGATCGCTCGAGGGCCAGATCCGGCCACGAGCGCAAGAAGCGACTGCAACCGCCGCTTCCCGTTCTCGTCTTTCACCCACCGTCCGACGAACCGCCGTTTCCCGTTCGACCAGAAGCACCACGCGCCGCCTTTCGACAGTTCCGCCCGCCGCTCACGGTCCACGATGGCGAAGACGCCGGGACCAACGCGCAGCTTGGCGGTTCTCGACTCCGGTTGCTTGTCCAGGTTCAACATTCGGCAGTTGACCGACGGATAGTTGGGGTCTGTGAGAGCGAGGTAGAGGCTCATCGTCCTGCGACCTTGCCCCGTGGCGGATTGTACAGTCGTTCGTGGTGGCGCCGTTGCTTCTTCGTGAGAGTCGCCCACCACGCATCGTATGCGTCGAGCCATTCCCGGACGGAGTTCTCGTATGCCTCCATCTGCGCCAAGACGCGCCGCTCGACCATCGCCATCACGATGGATTGGCAGGCAGCGGTGCTCATAGTCCGTGGAGACCCCTGCTCCTGTACTCCCCGTACCAGTTCGAGAAACCACGCCGCTCGCACTCGCGCTCGATCTCGCGTGCGACCTCATGCTCTGCCGTCGCCAGTACGTCGATAGAAGTGCGATTGTCGCCGGGACGGAAACCTTGCCGCTCGTAGTATTCGTACCGATACCGCACCCGAGCCTTGAATGCCTTCATCGCCGTGTCGTACCGCACCCGCTGGACCGCATTGTCGAGGATCTGCCGAGCCGTGAACGGATACCGCTCCTTCTTCACGATCTCTTCGAGCGATTCTAGGATCGGATCGGTTTCGAGCTTCTCCCGGTCCAGCCACACATCTGCCGCATACGGTCGCCACTGCTCCTCGTCGCTCGCGGTGTCGAAGCGGCGCAGTTGCCAGCACACGACCGCACGGATGTACTTCTCGAGCACGCACCACTGGCGATACCAGAGGGGCGCGTTTACTGCGTAGTAGGCGAGATACTTTTGCGGGTGCATCACTCAGCCACCTTGACCGGCACGGCCGGTAGCACGAAGTAGATGTGGAACTCACCGACCTTCGCCTCGTGGCAGGTACAACCGAATTGCCCGTGCGTCACGAAGTCCACGTTCATCGGCTCGTTCGAAAGGATCGCGGGCACTCGATCTAGCTCGCCCCACACGCGCTTTGCGATACCCAGGCACCGGCCGATGTTCTCGTCCTCCTCGCCCGCCTGGTCCCAGTGCTTGCACGTTCGGCAGTTCATTTCGCACTTCCGTCCGACAAATTAGCCCCAATCTCGCACTTCAATCCGACAAATCCGCCCTATCCCTTACAGAACACAGGGATTTCCAAAACTCTGTATTCTCTTAGACCATTGTTGTAAGAAGAGCCGTTCGCTTCGCTCACTATGACTGAGGGGAGGGGGATGCAAGGGGGAGGGGAACAGAAACGTTTCATACGCTCAACCCCCGGATCTCCGAGATCCAGCACCGATGTGACCAGTCGTCGAGCGACTCGCCCGGTCCTCGCGTGTTCGCCGCGAAGACCAACATCCGAGTGGTCAACCCCTCGCGGAGTGCTTCCGCCTGGACGTAGAGCGCGGGCACGTCGAAGGCTGGCGTGTTCACTGCTCGCACCCTCCGAAGCCCGCACTCACAGGCTTGTGGATCACGTAGAACTCGTCGCACGCGAAGCACGGTAGCTCCGCTACGCCGTTCACGAACGGGACCGCGGCCTCGTCCACTTCCATCGTCTCGCCGCACCTTGGACACGTATACGTCGTCATCGGTACACCCCCTTTGCGTCCTGCTTCATCGTGAAGAAGCGGTCGCCGACCTTGCAGTACAGGATGATCGAGCCGCCCCGGTCCAGTGTCGCCTGCTCAAGCCGCGCTCCAGCCGGGAAGGTGACGACCGTCGGACCGGTCTTCTGCCAGACGATCATCTGTCCTGCTGGCTTCGCCTCCACAGGCGCGACCTTCGCCACCACCGGCACGCACGCGAGAGCGACGAGGAAGGAGCGGCGGTTCATCGGAACCTCGCGTCTGTGTAGTCGCATTGCCAACGAAGCCACTTCCCAAGAATCGAAATCTCGTGCTCGTTGAATGGCGGTTCGAGTTGCCCGTCGTCCCTGTCACTGAGGAACTGCGCGAGCTTCACGAGGAGATCGGCCGTGACTTGCGGCTCGGGAGGCATCGGAATGCCCTCGCGCTCCTTCTCCTGGACGACCGACACCCCGATCATCAGGCTTTGCACGTCCCGATGGTCGCGTATCCATCCTCCAGCACAGTCCGAGAAGTTGCCACGGTCCACGCGAGTGTCGAGCCGCTGCCCTCGCGTCTCGATGCCATCGGAGAACGGCGCGATCATCCGCTTCTCCGCCTCCGTCTCGGGTGTGAGCACCAGTTGCATCCGCCCGTCTTGAATCACCACGGTCGTTTTCATCGCTTCGTGTCCTTTGCGATCTGGTCGCACTGCTCCTGCTGCTTCGGCGTGCCGATGATGGGCAGCGGCAGATCCAGCACCGTGTGGAACAGCTTGAGCTTCGTCTCCTCGTCCCGCTCGTGCCGCTCGGCGTCCTCGAAGGCTTCGAGCGCACGCTGGATGCGGTTCCACGCTTCCTTTGCTGTGATTGGCGTCGGTCGTCGTGGCCCCATCACTCCGCACTGAGCGCACCGCACGCGGAATCCGAGTTGACGAAGGTAGTCCACGGTCGGAATCCCGCCACCAACAAGTCCTTCACTGCACTCGACACACGTCAGCATCCCGTCGCCGTATTCGGTCAGCATCGGCTTGTCCTCCCTTCGTCCGGACAGCCCGTCGCGTGCGTCGTGACCGCTCCACAGTGACGGCACGCGCCTCGTAGCTCCGCTTGGAGCGCCGCACGGTCGATGCCGGTGATGATGTAGCCCGGTGCCTCCGGATCGAGGCGACGACGCTCGGAGAGGGCGAAGGCGAGTGCATCTGCCTGATCCGCCTCTCGGCTCATCGCCTCGAACGTCTCGACCACCGGCCCGTGGACCGCTTCAGCCTCCTCCATCGACCGGTACTCGACCGTTGGCGCGTCATCCGGCGGCATCCCCATCTCCTCGAAGCGTGCCATCGCCCGGTCCATCGGGGAATCCGCCCGCTTCACCTCGTCCACAAACTCCCGCACGCCCGCCGGCCACGATCCGCCCGTGTCGAGCGGCATCGGCGCGTCCTCTCCCATCACCTTGCGCTCCAACTCGTCCGGGTCCATCGGGAATCCGCCGACGTACCGCTGCCCGCAGTCCACACACTTCACGTCCAGCTTGGCGCCCCACACCCCATTGTGGCCCAGTCGAGCCACCCGGACGCCTCCGACGACGTGGGCGCAGCGATCCGGACAGCGCGTGCGCTCAACCCGTCCATCCCCGATTGGCGTCGAGTCGATCTGAAGGCTCGGAAGGTGAGGTGGCGTGTACGTCGCGCACTCTTCGAGCATCCCCGTCTGGTTCTCCGGATGGAAGGCGCGACAGTCGGGACACCACGGCATCGGATCGAATGCCACCTTTGCCGCTTCGTGCCGCATCTGGGCATCCTCCATCTCCATCTGCTCGGCGAGTTGCGCCGCCTGCCGCTCCCGGATCACCGCTTCGCAGGCTTCGAGCGGGCTCGCGTGCTCGATGTTGACCGGCGCCGGGTTCGGTCGCGGCGGCAGCATCGGCTTGCCGACCACTCGATACCAGTTGCACTGGTTGTCCTCACCGATGCGGTTCCTCGGGTGAGGGGCGCCGCACGGCCCGCAGTACGTCGTGATCACCTCATCCTGCCGGTCGTCCTGGCCCTGTCCCGTCGATCCTGCGCGATCCTCGGCGTCCGGATTCCCGGACTTTGCGCTCGAATCGGCCTTTTCGCGCCGTTCCCGCTCCGCTGCGTCCCAGATCGACTCTCCCGGCTGTACCCCGTCCACCTTCACGATGGTCCCCGGTCGATGCCTCGTCGCCTCCGACGCGAAACCCGTGGCCCGCTGCTGCTCGAACAGCGCCATCACCTCGTCATCCCGTGTCGGAGCCTCCCGAGCCTCCCGCTTCACAAGCTCGAAGGCGACCATCTCGTGCAGAAGGTCGGCTTTCTCGCGTCGCAAGTCCTCCCATTGGCCGGCCAGAGCCTCCTTCTGGGCGTAGCTCGCCCACAACACGCCCACTGCGAACGCCGCAAACGCGGTCAATCCCACGATCACGATCCAGTACAAGTACATCTCCTGCCTCCTTGGTGGTCTGTCGTCGAAGTGGAGGACCGGGATTCGAACCCAGAACCGGGGTGTGTAAGCCCCGGTCGCACCACGCGCCCCCTCAGAACCGAATGAACACGCTTCGAGCAAGGCCCAGGACGAGTCCCGCTCCCACGTGCCCCTGAATCCGCACGATCACCTTGCCATGCCAGTCGCATACCACCGGCTCGCCCCGTCCCGGCATCCGCCCGCGCTCACAGATCACCCAGTCGCCCGCCTTGATCCTCAATCCCGGGCTGTCGGCGGTCAGCTTCATCGCCTCGAGATCCTCCCCGGTGGCATTCACAAGCTCCGACAGCCCAACGAGCCTCTTCCCACGCCGGATACGGACATCCGTCGGCACCTCCACCCGCTCCACCTTCCCGATTACCACCTCGGCCCCGTCCTGCCCCCGCAGGGGAACCACCCGCTCCCCCTCGTCTAACCGGACGTAGCCGTCATCTACGAGTGCTTCGAGCCGAGCTAGGATGTCACCCCGGCTCGCACGGTCCAGCCAAGCCAGTTCCTTCACCGTAGGGCAGTGCCCGTGCTTCTCGACGAAGAGCACCGCGCTCCTCAACGTCCTCCACCGTGCCTGCCCCGGCATCGTCTGAACGTGCATTTCGGCACAATCGGCCAGATTCGGTCGTTGGGCAATATCTTACGCTTGAGCCTCCCTCTATCTCTTTGGTTCCATTGCAGATAGAGCCTCATGCAATTACGTCTCGCTCGTGACTGCATTTTCTTCTTGATTCGGCTGGCGCTCTCGTGTTAATCTGTCACCCTCGGGACTCTATTAACCACCAAGGAGCAGGAAATGACCAAGAATGAAGCACTTAGGACGATTCGAGAACTCGGCGGGCGGATTGAGACATTCGGTGATAAGACGTTCGTTCGCTTCGACCAGCGCGGATGCGACTACTACCAGACGCCCGGAGGCACCGTGTACTCGGTCAACGGAGGCATCCTGTACGATCCGCCCACGGACGACTACGTGCGATGGGGAGTGGACGAACCCGACCAGCGGGAGCGCGAGTACGTCGCCTCCTACCCCGACGTGACGAAGGCGACCGACATCGCCGCATACGACTGGTTCCACGCCACCCCGTCCCCGGACCCCAAGGGCTACCCGTACCACGATGGCGACCGCTGCCAGTGCGTCGAGTGCCACCCACCCGTCGCCTACGCGCCCGAAGCCGGGGTTCCCGAGCCGTGGGAGCAGTACCCCGCTCAGGAGGATGTCACGACGCACACCTACGAGACGCTCGGCACGGGCTACGTCGCCGCCTGCTACTGCGACCACTGCGGCAACGCTCGCGGCAACAGCTAGCTCGCCGGTCGCGTGGGGGGCTACCGGAGCCTCCCGCGAGACTTACGAGTCTCTACCACCAAGGAGGACTGAGCCGATGATGACCAACCTACTTCCCACCGACCGAGCCAAGATCGAGCGCCGCATCGCCCGCCGCAAGGACGAACTGGTCCTGCAGTCGGGAGCGACTGCGAACCTCGCCCGTGCCGCCCAGCGTGCCGCTGACAAGGTGGCAGTTTCCCGCGAGCGTGCTGCCCGCCTCGCCGACGAGATCACTGCCCTCGAAGCGGGTCTGAGGCTCCTCTCGTGATCCGCCGCATCCTCATCGCCGCCGCCCTTGCCGTGCTGGTGTCCCTCGGGACGCTGGCACCGGCGCCCACGCCCACCCCTCGGCCCGACTCGCGCCACACTTCGGCGTGTGCGATCGGTTGCCACCTTTGCCACTGCATTCTCGACGAGGACATCTGAAAATGCTCTGCCACACCAAGATCAGCGTTCCTGAGCAGGCTTTGACTGCAGGCGGCTTCGACCAGCTTGACCGGCACTATCGGCTCGTCTTCCGCGACGAGGACGTTGCGGACAACTTCGTATCGTGGGCGCACTCGATGGAATGGGTTGGAACCTACTTCGAGTCGCCCACTGTCGTTCTCGTCCCACGCAAACCCGCGACGGACTACCACTACCGAGACTTCGGACTCGTCACGATCCGCAAGGCGGGCGCGTCCGAGACGAACCCCACCATCGAACTGGAGATACCGGCATGACCACTGAACCCACCAAGCCCATCGAACCCAGCAACGATTGCCCGATCTGCCGCGCTACCGGCGATGCCGCCCCGTGGCGCACGTTCTGGAACGTCTCGCACCAGTCGCCCGCTCGCCGGATCGCGCAGGAGACCAAACAGCTCGTGACCGCCGTCGCCTCGACCGAGGACGTTGACCGCTGCGTCAACACCGTGCTCGAAGCCTACGGCATCGGCCTGGGTTGCGTGAACGCCGAGGAAGCAGCGGACATCATCCACGAGGGTCTGGAGCACGGCACCGAGAACCCGTTCTTCCCGGTCCCGCTCTCACTCTCCCTCTGGCCCTTCGCCAGTGCGCTCGAAACCTTCCTTCGTGCCGCTGCCACGCGCAGGGGCGATCTGGAGACCATCGAGAACAACGCTTTCTTTGCCGCCTCCGCGAACGACGCCCGTCCCGACGACTGGACCCGCGTGGACACGATCACGGTCGCGTGGGAGCGCTCGGCCCTGTCAGACCTCGGCATCGACACCGACGAAGCCATCCGTACCGCGTGTGACCGCGCTAAGGCGTCCCTCGCCGCCGCGTACCCGCAGGCGTCGATCCGCGTGTTCCCCTGCGACGACAAGTACGGCCGGACCATCGTCTCGGGCGCGACTCTCGACGGTCCTTTCGTCTTCGACAACTGCAACGACGACGTGCCCCTGCTCTCGGTCGTCACGGAGATTGCGAACGGCTAGCGGTCGCCCTCGCGAGACTGGGGGGCTACGGTCCCCCGGTCGCACGAGGCTTGCCTCTACTTTCCACCAACGGAGACACCAATGGACATCAACACACGCATCCACGACAAGACTGGCGCCACGATCTACACCGTCAAACTCGACGGGCGCGTTGACCGTGCCC
>OFRM01000175.1_pt1 | contig 28952 bp, 38 predicted proteins | sample 1543101 | NCBI WGS metagenome assembly OFRM01 (sample SAMN07774223, study PRJEB24372) | wastewater metagenome | isolation source: Exp Tend VB 0WW | collected 2016-02
CGGTCGAACTCGTCAGCGATCAGGGCATAGTCCTCGCCCTTGTATTGGATTTCAGCGCCGAGGCTTTCGATCTGCGCGAGCATGATCGCGCTAGCCTCGTCATCGGTCGCGCGTTCGAGTTCGTCGGCCAGCGTGCGGAATTGAACGGTGAGTTCATGGAGGTTGCTCACGGTTGCACCTCTTCGGCTGTCAGAGTGATGACCGGCTCAACTGTCAGTGTGATGACTGGATCTAGCAACGCCGCCGGTATTTCAAATTGCACCCTGGCGGTTTTCCAGCCTGCGCCGATGAGGACATGGGGCGGGGTGTCGCTCAGGTTAGCAACACCACCATCAGGGCTGACTGCCAGCCATCCGATCCAACGGGTTTCGACGATCACGGTTGCACCTCCGCATCCGCAGTCGGCCGCGTGCGCTCCATCATCTCAGTCTCGGCGTGCTTCAATTGGTTGAGAAAGTGGACGCCAGTCCGCATCTTGTCCGGTGCGTTGTGCATGCCGTCCAACAGCGCGGACAATTCGGCATCGGTGAGTTCGGCAAGCGTCTTGCCCTTGTGCGCGCCGAGCACGATACGGAAGGCGGCCGGGTCGCCGTTGGCCTGGTAGACGGGGGCGGACGTTGGAGAGTGTGAAGAAACGTCAGCGGAATCTTGCTCGGCATCCTCTCCGGTCGGCGTGAGAAACAGGGTGTGCAGCGCGTACTTGATCGCGCCGGTCATGGCCTTGTAGATACCCTTGTCCTCGCTGTCGATGCCACAACCGACAACCTCCACCAACTCGTGCTCTCCGCTGACGTGTGCTAATTTGAACTTGACGCGCATGTCAGTGCGGAATTGCTCCTTGCCTTTGGCCGTCTTTGGTGCTTCGACGGTGGAGTACTCGATGCCAACCGGAAGCAACACTAGTCCGGCCTCGGCCATCGCGGGCTGGAATGCGGCCTTCATGTCGGCTTCGCTGGCGTACTTGTACCCGTGGAATTTGTTGTGCCCGGTCTTTTGCAGGTACGTCACCGCGCGCATGACATCATTGATGGCACTGACGAGTCCTTTGGGTGCGTCGCTCATACTTTCCCCTTTCTGCACACGCAGTTCTCCACATAGTTAAAGCACTGAGGGCAAAGTCTCTCGCTTTCAATCGCTGCGCCTGCTTGGTATGCGGCTTCGATGCCGCGCTCGTAGTTCGCGATTCCGTCTGACAAGTAGGCAGACGCTGACCGCAAGTCGAGACCGGCCTTGAACATGAATGGCGCGGTGTGCCTCTCGATGTAGTCGATGCGCTCGCGGATCTGCCTCAATTCGGCCAGTCGTTCACGGTGACCGCGCATCTCGGGCCCGCGGGGGTCATAGTCGGGAAAGCTGCTCATGTCTCGTCCCCCATCAGCAACGCCAGATCGCGCCGGATCTCTTCAACGGCTGCCACGATCTGCGCCTCGGCACGCTCCAGGCTCGGTACTGCGGCCGGACAAGCGGTGTTTAGTCTGCGGCGCGCCCATTCAACCTTCTTAGCTGTTTGCTTCAACTGGCTACTGTGATAAGTGAGCCAGTGATATCTCTCGCGCTCCTGACTCGTCATCAAGTCGTGCTCGTCTGCGAGTCTCACGGGCGTCCCTCCGCGAAGATGATCCCTCGAGGGCTCTGTGCTGTTCGTTGTGCCATTGTCTTTCCCCTTTCGTGTGCCCCAGCTCCTACCGGGGTGGTACGCCGAGGAATATGCGCCAGCGGTTTCAGATAGTCAAGCCCTAGAACTAAATTATTTTGCGTCTTGCGCGGCAGTATGTAACGTGCCATTCTCCGGCCATGAAAGACACCAACCCCGACGAAATCACCGTAGGACAGGCCGCCAAGCTGCTAGGCGTCCACCGCGCCACCATCCGCCGCCGAACCTTGAGCGGTGACCTACCGGCCCGACAGACTCCTTACGGACTCGCCTTCCGCCGCTCCGTATTGGAACGGATGCTGGCGGACGGCTGGCAGCCGTGGCCGATGGGGCGACCCAAGAAGCAGTAACGGCAGGCAAGGCAAGGAGCGGACCGGAAAGTCGGGGCGGGGCACGGCAAGGCCAGGCGAGGACTGTAGCGTCGCGGCATGGACTGACACGGCAAGGCAGGTATGGCACGGAACGCAATGGCGAGGCGTGGCGAGGCCTGGCTAGGCAAGGCAACGCAGGAAAGGAGAACTCAACAGGTAGAACGCAGGCGCGGCGAACAGCGCACAACCACACTGGCCCATAGGGCCGAAAGGAAACTAGAGATGGCCAAGAAAACAGACTCACCGGAGGAAGTCACGACCGGACAAAAAACCGTCACGATCAAGGCACCAAACCTGCAAACCGTCGCGTTCGGCATCGAGGGCATCGCCCCGTATGTGCAGAACGCATTCAGCGCCAAAGCCCAAGAGATGATGCGCCTCAAACAAGAGGCTGGCGGTCAAGCCAAGAAGGGCGGCAAGCGCGACGCGAAAGACTTCCAAGAGTGCTACGAACAGGCAATGCACAAACTGCCTGATGGCTCGCACGGTATCCCCGCACCAGGCATCCGCGCTGGGATGATCTCCGCGTGCCGCACCGTTGATTTCAAGATGACGCTGGCGAAGCTGTGCCTCTTTGTCGAAGCCGATGGCTACGACGTGAAGGACGGCACACCGCTCATCCGTATCACGAAAGGCCAGCCGGTCTACACCGAAATGATGGTCCGCAACCAGACCGGAGTGGCCGATATCCGCGCGCGTCCGATGTGGCGCGAGGGCTGGCGCGCGACGCTGCGTATCCGCTTTGACGCTGACAAGTTCTCCGCAACGGACATCGCAAACCTTGTTAACCGTCTCGGCCAGCAAGTCGGCATCGGCGAGGGTCGCCCCGATTCTCCGCAGTCCTCTGGACTCGGGTGGGGCCTGTTCAAGATCATCAACGAGGAGAAGGCTGCATGACCAAACGCGAACAGATCAGGCGAGAGCTTGAGCTGATCGCATCACAAAACGGCGGGGTGCTCAACCCCGCCGAAGTGGTGCGCTTTGCTCGGGACGAAAAAACCGCGCTGCATTCTCAATTCACTTGGGACGATGACAAAGCCGCCGAGGCTTGGCGCTTGATCCAGGCGTCGAAGGTCATCCGCATGTGCGTGGTGATCGAAGAAAACCAAACCGTAGAGCACCGCGTCTTTGTCTCACTCACACAAGACCGCACGAAAGACGGCGGGTACAGACCGATGACCGACGTCATGAGCGATGACGTGATGCGAACGCAACTGCTAGCACAAGCGCGCGAAGAATTGGCAATCTTCTCACGCAAGTACCGCCAGCTTTCCGAACTCGCAACTGTGTTTGCTGCAATCGATAAAGCTATCGACCAATCGCAGGTGGAATCGGCCTAGCGTGGTTCGGTAGGGCGTGGCGTGGCAGGCAGGGCCAGGCGGGGTTTGGCAGGGCCAGGCGGGGTTTGGCTAGGCGTGGCAGGCATGGCGAGGCACGGCGGGGAATGGCGAGGCACGGTGGGGCATGGCCGGGCAGGCGAGGCGTGGCAAGGCGACGCGCGGCGAGGCGGGGCATGGCGTGGCTCGGCGCCGACCGGCCGGGCGCGACGGCATGGCAGGCGAGGAATGGCGAGGCTTGGCGAGGTCGGGCGGGGCTTGGCATGGACAGGCGTGGCTAGGCGCGGAGGCCCGGGAAACCGGGCTTTCTTTTTCTTCCAATGTTCTAGGTTGTGCTAGGATATCCGCCATGGAAAACATACCGAAAACGCGCAGTGTTCACATTGACTCAGACCTTGCATCAGCGGTCCAAAGTCTCGCGGACGATTCGTGCCGGTCGTTCTGCGGACAGGTCCGGTATCTGCTTTGGTGGGCGCTGAATCACAAAGACGGGCCGGGCCAAAAACTGTCTCAGGAGGGTTAGCCCATGGCCGAATGGTGGGCCGCCCGCACCGGCATATCGAAACACCCCAAAACCTACCGCCTCGCTGAAGCCCTCGGAGTTGAGGACGCTGCCGGTCTGGGCTACATGGTCGCGCTCTACGACTTCGCGGCCGCCTACCGCGAACGTGGCGACCTGAGCGGACTTTCATCCCGCGAAATCGCTCGAGGCTGCGGCTGGACGGGCGACCCCCAAGCGTTCGTCGACGCCCTCCGATCCACTGGACTGCTCGACGAAAGCATGATCCATGACTGGCTTGAGATCCAAGGAACGTCTCTGGACGCCAGAGATAGGGCTAGGGATAGAATGCGGAATCACCGTTCGCGTAACGTTACGCGAACAGATACCGTAACGTTACGCGAACAGTACCCCGAACGTTCAGAGGACCTACCTACCTATCTACCTACCTACCTACCTACCAAACAAACTAAGAACGCTTGCGCGGTGACATCGCCAAGCGATATCACCCCGCCGCCCGACTCCGTGATCGTTTTCGACTGCCAAGGCTCCCCAAACCGCTGGCACCTGACCCAAACCCAGATCAAAACCTGGCAAAACATCTACCCCAACCTCGATGTCGCCGCCGAATGCCACCGAGCCCGTGCCTGGACCGACGCCGGTAGACGCAAGACAGCCGCAGGCATGAAACGCTTCCTCGTCGGTTGGCTCAACCGCTCGACCGACAAAGGCGGCGCCAAGCCCAACGGATTCAACCCTAACGACCCAACCCCACTCACGCCCCAACGCGAACGCGAAATCCGCATCGCCAAACTCCGCGAAGACCTCGACGGCTTCCGCGCCATGGGCGTTCCAACCGCGATCAAACAGGCCGAAGAAGCGCTGCGAAAACTCGGAGTCAACCCATGAGCACCGAAGCCAACATCAGAGCCAGACTCAACACCATCGGCATCAAAATCGGACAACGCGCCGCCCAAGAAATGCCACACGGCGAACGCGTCTACGATTGCGCCACATGCCTCGATGCCGCCATCGTCTACACCCCCGTCACCGACAAACGCATCGGCTACACCGCACTCGAAGTCCGACCATGCTTCGACTGCTCAGCCGGTATCGCGAAACACGGACTCCCAGGCAAAGCATGCAACTGGGCCGACAAAGCAGCAGGCCAGTGCGGCTTCTGTGGTGCATCCCCCGGTGACTCGGTTCCCGCCAACTGGCGCTACACCGGGCCGGCAGGTATGTCCTACGCCGACGCGGCGGAATGGCGCACCGTCAGGCACACACAACGAGGTGCGTAATGGAACGCTGCAAGACGTGCAGGTACTGGGCGACGGGAGTGGGCACACTTGAGCATGCGTGCCTACACGGAAAGGTCGGCGAGGACGAAGGACGCCAATCCGAATCGGACGACTGCCTCATCGGCTCCGACGAATCAGTGATCTACACCGGCCCGAACTTCGGCTGCGTCCACCATGAACCGTGTTGAAATGTCCTGGACAAAACCTCGACCAAAAGTAGAATCCGCGCAAGCCAGCCAAATTGCGGGAAGGGCAAACGAGTAACATGGGACTCCAACGCCGTGAACCAGGGAACTACTTCCACGACTCCGACCCAGGCGAAGCATCGGCCGGGAATTGTCAGCGCATCAGCGTCACAGACCAGGAAGCCGAACTCTTAGCCGCTGCCGTGACCGCCAAAGACATCGTGCTCGAGATCGGGACCGGGCTCGGAGTGTCAACGCGGGCTCTCGCGTCAGCCGCAGAGTTCGTGCATACCATCGACCCGGACCCATGGGTGTACGAAACAATCGTTCCCGACCTACCGGAAAACGTCAGACACTGGAAGAGTCTCAGAGACTTTATCCAGACTTGGAAGCAGGATGGTAGCCCGCGGATCTCGCTCGTTTTTGTCGACGGTTCACACGATTCAGTCAGCGTTACTTCCGACACGTTTGCGGCGCTTGAGCTTGATCCCGACGAAATCTGGTGGCATGACGGCTACATGTTCAGTGTCCGCGAGGGCATCGAACGCACAGGATTGCAGCCCGAAGTCGTGTTAGTCGACGGCAAGGAAACACAGACCAGCATCTTGCGTTGGGTGAGGTCGAACGCATGAACCAGACAGCAGTCGTGATGACGGTCTACAACCGCCCGCTGATCGTTCTGCTCAACACGTTTTCCGCACTGCGTCGCGCGTTGCCAGCAGCGCAGGTGATTGTGGTTGACGATGCGAGTACCACGCTGCCAAACCTTGAGTCGGTGTGCCACGACTTCGCGTTCACCTACACGCGGTGCGACACCATCGCCGAGTGTCCAGGAACCTACAATATCGATGGATATAACAACCCATCGCATGCGTTCAACGTCGGCATCGAGGCTGCGAAGGACTGCCACGAGTTGGTCATCATGTCCTCGGACATCATCGTGCAAAGCAAGGTCGGCGAAATGCTGAAGGTCTACTCCGAAGAGAAGTTGCTGGACAAAGCCGTGTGGATGCCGACGATAATCGACATGGATTCCGGCGCACCGTACCTGTCGCCGATGTGTCACTGGCCGATGCCGTGGTTTTGCATGACGCTGAAGCGGCACGTTGACGCGATAGGCCGTTACGACGAACGATATTTGAAGGGCATTGCGTTCGAGGACAATGACTTCTCAGGGCGGTTGCTCTCGCATGTCGGCGGCCTCGTGATCGACGGCAACGTACTGGCCTACCATCAGTCGCATCCGCAGACCGCGTACAGCGACAAGGGGCGCGGCTGGACGACCAACGAGAACTACACGCGCGAGAAGTGGGGCGGTGTGCCGTTCCGTCCGCAGGATCGGTGCGTGGTGCTGGAGCCGAGCGAGAAGGGAGACAACGTGATCGCGTTCAATGTGCGGAGCAACTATCGCAACATCGCAGAGGTCATGCAGTTCGGGGGTGGTGCATGAATCTGTCGGAGGTAGTGGTCTCAGAAAGGTTCAATGAGCCTAGTTGCCAGTGTGGCGCGTTGGCGTTGCTGAGTTACCCATTCTTCTACGGGCAATACAACACAGCGTACTGTCGAAGGTGTGGTCGATTCAGTCCATTGGATGATCAGACCGAAAAATCAAGGCACCTGCCGTGAACCCCTACAGCGGCGCGAAGGTACTCTTCCACGGCAAGCGCCTTGAGGCTCTACGCGCCGGCGAACAACCGAATCCGCTGCACGTCCAGATCATCCTGAGCGACTTATGCAACCACGATTGTTCGTTCTGCGCCTATCGCATGAGCGGCTACACGTCGAACCAACTGTTCAACGTGATTCGCGAGGATGGCACGCAGAATCACAACCCCAACCGCATGATTACCACTGCCAAGGCGCACGAGATCCTTGACGACTGCGAGCGCATGGGCGTGCGCGCTATTCAGTTCACGGGCGGCGGTGAGCCAACGGTGCATCCTGACCACATCGAGATATTCGGCCGCGCGCTCGATCTCGGTATGCGTTGTGCACTGGTCACCAACGGCAACCGGCTACAGCCAGGCTGGGAGGACGTGCTGCCGTTCTTCTCGTGGCTGCGCGTGAGCCTTGACGCGGGTACGCCAGAGACGTACGCCAGTGTGCGTCGCGTGAAGCCGACAGCCTTTCACAAGGCGCTTGCGAACATCCAAGCGATACGCACGCAGATCGATGCACAGATGACCGCAGCGGTGCTCGGCGTTGGCTTTGTGGTCACGCGCGAGAACTGGTCGGAGTTGTACGAGGCGGTGCGTCTCGCGAAAGAGAATGGCGCACACAACGTCAGGATCGGAGCGATGTTCTCGCAGATGGGTGCGACGTACTACGACGGAATGATCGAGCCTATTCGCGAGCTTGAGATGCGCGCAAAGGAGTTGCAGGGTGATGGATTCCTCGTGTTCGACTTGTTCGGGCAGCGCGTGGATGATCTGTTTCAGGGTGCGCCGGATTACCAGTTCTGTGGATTCGAGCACTTCACGACCTACATCGGTGCGGACCTCAACGTCTATCGCTGTTGCAACACGGCCTACAACGAACGCGGCTTGATCGGATCGCTCAAGGATCAGACGTTCGAGACGCTGTGGCAGTCGTACGAGAAGCGCAAGGCGTTTGCCGAGTTCGACGCGCGCGGTTGCGAGCGTTGCCAGTTCAACCACATCAACCGCACGATCCTCGCGGCGGTCAATCCGCCGGTGCATGTGGACTTTGTATGACCCCCGGCGAGTTGTCCGAGCTGCTGCGGCACAAGCGCGAAGCCGCCGGGCTGGAGCCGGAACAATTAGCGGCGCGAACCTTCGTCCCGCTCTACATGATCGCCTCATGGGAGGTCGGCGGCAGCGGCCTCCAGACCATCGCGGACTACCTCACGGCGCTGGAGGCGTGCGGCGTGGTGATCACGATCAAGACCGAGCCGTTGCGCCGCACCTGACACCGTGGTAAAGATGGCCCCCGAGACCAACACGATTGACGATCAATCCCGGAAAAAGGGTCGTCAACCAGGGGCTACAAGCCCACTGCGGAAGGGTGAGCGGCATACCGTCGAACTGCTCAACCAAGCCATCGACAGCATCGGCGAGGACGACCCGGTTATCCAGATGTGCATGGAGATCCTGGTTAAGATGGCTCACGGGTCTGGCCTTCGCCGTCATGCTGCTGACCAGTACCGGGCAATCCGCGAACTACTCGACCGACGTCAGGGAACACCAACCCAGAAAGTCCAGCACGGCGGGGAGATCAATCACCGCGTCGTCATCGTGGATGACCCCGATGGCGCAGGCTGAGCAGGCCTACGAAGTCCGCCTCAAGCCACCGCTCCCGTGGCAGCGCAAACTCGACTTGGCGTACCACAGCGAGGCACGGTTCGTCCTGGCCGTCATGGGTCGGCGTGCCGGCAAGACCACGGGGCTAGGCCGGATCTCTGGCCGGTGTGCGCTGGAGGGCCAGCCGGTGCTGTGGGGTGCGCCTACGCACGATCTGGCGAGCATCGGACGAACCAAGATCCTGCAACAGTGGCGACCAACGATCACGCGGACGACGCAGACGCCTGCCGATGTGGACTTCGTTGGTGGCGGGTCGATCCTGTTCCGCTCGTTCGAGCGTCCCGGTGCCACCATCGGGCGCAAGTTCCGGCTTGCCGTGGTGGACGAGGCAGCGCGCGTCAAGCGGCAGCCGATCTACGAGGATCTGTTGCCTGCCCTGGCCGACCTCGGCGGCAAGATGATTGCGATCACGACGCCACGCGGGCGCACGGGTTGGGTCTGGGACTGGTATCAGCGCGCGATGAACGGCGACCCGATGTACGCGGTGATTCACGGCCCGACGTCGGACAATCCAGACCGGAACATCCAAGACTTCGTTGAGATCGCTCGCGCCAACATGCCGGACAGCCTCTTCCGTCAGGAGATTCTGGCCGAGTTCGTTGAGGGCGAAGGTCAGGTGTTCCGCCGCATCGCGGATGCTGCGTGCCTGGCGTCGTACCTTGAGACCGCGCAGGGTGAGTACGCCATCGGCTGCGACGTGGCCAAGCACCAGGACTACACGGTCCTGTACGCGGTGCACACCGAGACAGGCGAAGTGCACGCGATGGACAGGTTCAATCACCTTGACTGGACGTTGATCGAGCAGCGAATCGCTGACTTCGTGGAGCGCTGGCCGGGCATGATCTGGCTGGATTCGACGGGCGTCGGCGACGGCGTGTTTGACCGGCTGAATGCGCGTGGTCTGCCGGTGCAGCCGTTCAAGTTCAGCAGCGACAGTAAGCAAAACCTCGTCATCGCGTTGTGCAACGCTCTCGAAAAGGGCGAGATCAAGTTTCCTGCCGACCCGGTGTTGATCTCCGAGCTTGAGTCGTTTGCCTACGAGCAGTTGCCGTCTGGTCGGTTCCGCTACTCCGCGCCGGAGGGGATGCACGATGATTGCGTGATGGCGCTCGCGCTCGCTGTTTGGGGCCGCGCGCAATACACGCCGGTGGTGATGGGATGGGTCTAGCCGATATCGTGCGCTCGTGGTTTGCGACGCCTACCGAGAAGGCGTACACAGGTGCGAATTGGGGTGACCTGTGGAACCGCGGGCAAGAGTACCTGCTGGCACCGGATCAAGTCGTCGCGCCCTACACGCAAGTCGCAACGGTCTACACCGCGATAACGCGCATCTCTGACGCCATCGCCAAGATCCCCATGGTGCTCAAGCAGGGCGAGAAGCCGGTCGAGCATCCGCTGCTTGAGGTGCTCGAGAACCCGTCCGCGCTACTCAACGGCGACCAACTGCTATTCGCAACCGCGCAGAGCCTTTGCACCCACGGCGAGGCTTTCTGGATGCCGGATCGCGTGGCAACGAACCTGAGTTCGGCGGGCAAGGAGAAGTATCCGCGCTCGATCCGCTTGCTTCGGCCGTCGAATATGTCGCACGAGACCGACGGCGGGAACCTGAGCGGGTGGCAATACACCAGCACCGAGACGGGAACGATCAATCTGCGGCCGGATGAAGTCGCGTTCTTCCGCCGCCACAATCCGTACCACGAGATCCGTGGACTCGGCCCGATGACGGCCGCGCGGGTCGAGTACGCGCTGGAGTTCAAGAGCGGTTCGTGGAACGAGAAGTTCTACGATCAAGGTGCTCGGCCCACCGGCTACATCTACAGTCCACCAGGTCAAGGCAGCATCCCAGCCGCACAGCGTCAGGACACGCAGCGCGCACTGGAGGAGGAGTTCTCCGGTCTGCGTAACGCGCACCGCTGGATCGTGCTCGGCAACGGCAAGGAGATCCGGCCGATTGCGCTCTCGCAGAAGGACATGGACTTCCTCGAGGGTCGCCGCTTCTCGCGAGAGCAGATCCTGGCTGTGTTCGGTGTTCCGCCCGCGCTCGGCGGTGTGTTCGAGTATGCAAACTACGCCAACTCTCAAGAACAGCGCCGGTACTTCTGGGCCAACACGATTCGGCCGCTGGCCTGCTTGATTGAAGCCACGGTCCAGCACGCCATCATTGACCGTTACTTGCCGGGCTACGAGTTCGAACTCGACGTTGACGCAGCGGTGGAGAAGGACATCCCCGAGGACTACGCGCAGCGGATCGAGACGGCGTTGAAGCTCTTGAATATCGGTGTTCCGCTGGCTCAGTTGAACGAGAAGTTCCGCCTCGGATTCGATACCTCGGACATTCCGCACGCCGAGATATCGCTGGTGTCTGGTGCGTTGCGTCCAGCAGAGCAGATGCTTGCGCCGCCTGAGCCTGTGCAAGGATTCCCGCAGCGCGCGACCAAGAGCCTGCCGCGTGTGACCTGGCGTCACTTCAAGCGCACGCTTGATGGGTACGAGTCGCAGATGTACCGCGCGATCATTCCGGTACTGAACCGTGCTGAGGCGAATGTTCTGGCGTTGATTCCTCAGGTGCAGTCGATCCGCAAGGATGCCAGCGATCTGATTCCGGCCGACTTCACGCCTGAGATGCAGCGCGCGCTGGACCCGATCTTGGTTAGGATTCTGCGCGAGGCCGGCGAGTCTCTGCTGGTCGAGCTTGGCAAAGACATAGAGTTTGACGCGCAGGATCCGCGAGCACTGGCCGCGTTGCTGCGTCGCCGGGTAATGATTGCCAGTTCCAGCGACACGATGCGCCGGGAGTTGCGGCTGGCGTTGGCCGATGCCGTGGCCAAGGCTGAGTCTTGGGATCGCTTGCGCGAGATCGTGAACGAGGCGTTCGACGGTTTTCGCCAGAACGCTCGCACGATTGCGCGCACCGAGGTCAATGCGTCGTTCAACTCGGGACGGCTTGAGGCGATGACGCAGGCCGGTGTGCGCCGCCATCAATGGTTGACCGCCGAAGATGATTTTGTGCGCTTGTCGCATCAGCAACTTGACGGTGCGATTGCGCGACTAGGCACAAACGAATGGGATCTGAACGGCGAGCGCGTGCTGACTCCGCTCAAGTATCCGCACGACGAGAGCGCTCCCGCTGGTGAGGTTATCAACTGCCGCTGCGTGACAGTGGCACTGCCGGAGGATTGATCTTGAGTCTGTTGCCAAAGCCAGTCCACGTTGCGATCTGTATTCCGATGGATGACGGAATGACGAACGCCGGACTTATGCAATATCAGCAGGTTCTCGCTGGCTGGGGCTTGAATCAGAAGCCACGTCAGTATCGATTCTCGCTGCTCGTGAATACGTTCATGCGGCCGGTTGAGTACGCGCGCAACTTGCTGGTCAGGGACTTTCTCAAGACCGATGCTCAGTATCTCTGGTTCATTGACGCGGACATGATTCCGACATCCTCGACCACAGCGATCTTCGAGGTTGACGCGGATATGGTGTGCGGGCGCGCGCATGCCTTCCAAGACTATCCGGGTGGAAAAACCGGCGTCAAGATCAGCGCGCATACGAAAGAGAAAGGATCGGACCTGTTTCTGAACATCCTGCCGAAGGATGACGACCTAATAGTGCAGGACGTCGAGGCGTGTGGCACGGCCAGCCTCTTGATCAAGCGGCACGTCTTGGAAGATCCGCGCATGCACCTGCCGACAGCCTACGTCGACGGCGACGGAGTGGCGAAAGATATCAACGACGAGAAGGACAAGGAGTCGTGGGCTCCTGCCGTGTTCCGTACGCTGTATAAGCCAAACGGGATGCTCGTTCGTGGCGAGGACATCGACTTTACCTATCGCGCGACGCAGTTGGGCTACAGCCTTAAGATCCACCTCGGAGCTGAGATCGGTCACTATAAGAAGATGGACGTGGACGGTGTGGAGCGCGCGGCTCGACAGGCGCTCATCCGCCACGGAGCAAAGATCAAGGCGTTGATGGAAGCAGAAGTTCGGAAGGAGGCAGTCAATGTCTAGCGACTACAAGCCGTCAATGATGCAATACGCCAAGGGCTACGCCGAAGTCCGCGCGGACGAGAGCGAGGATGGACTTATAACGGCGACGATCTCTGACGTTAGCGTGGATCGCATGGGCGATATCGTGGAGCAGGACGGCTGGGATCTGGAGAACTTCCGCAAGAATCCGGTCGTTCTGTGGGGCCACGATTACGGCTTGCCGCCCATCGGCCGCTGCGTTGATATCCGCGTTGTCGGTGGAAAGCTCAAGGCTCAGACGAAGTTCGCCGACACGCCGCTTGCGCGCGAGGTGTACCAGCTTTATCGCGGCGGGTTTATGTCGAGCTTTAGCGTCGGCTTCAAGCCGAAGGAATACAAACCGATCAAGAACGCAGACGGCGACGTTACTGGTCTGCGTTTCGTGAAGAGCGAATTGCTCGAATACTCGGCTGTTTCTGTACCAGCAAACCCCAACGCGAATGTCACCATGCGCCACATGGTCCAGCGGGGGATGTTGGGAGAAGTGCTGCGCTACCTGCCGCCAGACGTCACCGGAGATTCCGCAGACGAACTCGCGGCGCTCATTGCAAGGCACCTCAGTGACTCCGAGAAGCTAGAACAACTCCCCACCATTCGCCGCATCTTGAAGGGCGTGTGAGGACTGACCATGAGTGAAGATATGATGAAGAGGCTCGACGAAAAGTTGAGTAAAGTTCTTGGATCGAAAGAGGCCGCAGAAGAGCGGATCGCCGAGATCGAAAAGAAGTACGAAGGTCGCATCAGCGGTCTTGACGCACGGTTGCTCGCAGCCGATCAAAGCTTGGCCGAACAGAAGGCGCACATCGAGTCGATGGAAGCCGACTTCAACGCCAAGCGGTTCCGTGGTGGAAGCGATGATCTGTTGGCGGCCATCCCTGAGCAGCACAAAGGGATGATCGAGTTTGTCAAGAGTAACCCAGCGGTCGACGAGAAGAACAGACTCTCGGGCGGAAACGTTGGGGCCATCGAAGCACTCAAGGCCGAAGATCCGATCAAGTACATTGCCGTCGCTTCGTGGTTCCACGCGAAGTTGATGACTGCGGTCCAACAGCAGAAGAACAACGCTGTCGAATTGCAGAAGTGGCACCAGCACTCCGAGAACCTGATGAAGGCGCTCGGTGGCGTTGACAAGGCTGCGTTGGCAGAGGGCACGGCCAACCAGGGACAGGACTTCGTTCCGACGATTGTCGAGGCTGTGCTCGGCCGCGTGATCAAGGATAACTCGGTGGTGCGTCGCGCTGGCCCGACCGTCATTCAGATGACGAGCCAGACGCACAACCTGCCGCGACTCGATACCGATTTCTCGGCCTATTGGGCACTTGAAGCTGGGACAATCTCCGACTCGGCGGCTTCGGCTACGCATTTCACAGCGGTGGCGTTGACGGCGAAGAAGAATACCGGACTCGCAACGGCTTCTATCGAACTGTTGCAAGATTCGGTTGTCAACATTAACGACTTCTTCCTCGTCCACCTGGGCGAACTGATGGCTCGCAACGAGGACCAGGCCGCTCTGGCTGGAACGGGTCACGCATCGAATCCGTTTACCGGTCTGCGCGGTGCCACCGGAACAAACGCACCGAGCGCGTCCACGACTGACGTCAGCATGGCCCGCTTGATGGCCTGTGCCTACGCTGCACAAGACCAGAGCTGCCGAGACGGTGCCGCATGGTGGGTGCATCCGTTCGTTGTGCGTGATGCGCTGCAACTGACCACCGGCGCGGCTGGCAGTCCTTGGCTGCCGTTCTTGCCGTTCCAGAACATGGGCCAGACTCAAAACCTGCTCGGTTGGCCGGTGTATGCAACCAGCGTGATCGACCGCGCCGGAACGTCGACGAGTTCCTATGTCTACTTCGGTAACCCGAAGGGCCTAGTGCTCGGCGACCGGATGGGAACGCAGTTCGATCTCGATCCTTACAGCTTGTTCACGAAGGCGCAGATCAATATGCGCGTGATCCGCCGCACTGGTATCGCGGTCTGGGTGCCGAAGAAGTTCTCGGTGATGCCTGGCGCGATTGTTCTGTAAGAGAGACACGAGAGGCACTCATGGAGCGCAGCGAGGAGCAAGAGTTCTATCACGACGACGACGAAGCGATCTTCGTTGCGCCGAGTGGGTGCCTCGCATTGTTCGTACAGCGCAAATGGCCGCGTGATGCGGTGCTTGTGCAGAAGGAGGGCTAATGGCTTACGTTACTGAGGAACTGGTTGCCTCCGCTGCCCAGACCGCAACCGCTAATAGTTCCTCGTTCACGATTCCAACGCTGTCCATGCTAGCGGTGACGCTTGACGTCACGGCTGGCAGTGGTTCGCTGTTGGCCTACTTGCAGGTTAGCGGCGACAACTCGGAGTGGTTCGACTTTCCGGCGGATCTAGTGCGGCGAACGGGTGACACGTCGACGGCGACTGTCGCGTCGTGTGTCTACATTCAAGGCACAGCGGCAGCGACAACGGCCGGCAATTACCTCGGGATCTACAAGCACATTCCCTACAAATACATTCGGCTCCGGTGGGAGATCACCGGCTCTTCTGCGTCGTTCACGTTTGCGGCGCGGTATGCGGGCAAGTAAATGAGCGGGCGCGCGATCACCAACACGGCGACGGTGCAGGCATGGGCACCGATCACGGCCAGCAACGCAACGGTTCTGTTGCGCTGCATTGATGGTGCGTCTGAACTTCTTGAGAATTGGTGCGGGCGTCGTTTCCGCACTGCGGCGTACACGGCCTACCATTCAGGCGGCAAGGCCCGCGACGGGTATCAGTCGCTCTGGCTGGCCGATCCGGTAACCGGATTGTCTACTCCTAACGTGAGCACCATTACCAGCGTGACCGAGGACGGAGACACGCTGTCCGTCGTGATCGTCGGCACCGCTGTTACCTCCGGCACTCAGGGTATGTGCATCGCGCGCACAGGCGAGATGCTGCGCGGGTCGGTTTCGTCTGGACTGTTCTCAAAATCGTCATGGTCGGTCGGGGACGCCAACATCTACGCCAGCTACACCGCCGGGTTTACCTCGGCCGCCGATACGACGACCTACACGATGCCGATGGACATCGAGCACGCTTGCGTCGAACTGTCGTGGTTGCTGTATCGCGAGTCGCAGCGTGTGGGTATGGATAACTTGCAAGTCGGCGGCAGATCGGCCGGATTGCGTGGCCGGATCTCTCCGCAGGTCGAGGACGCTATCGCGCAGTGGGCCGTGCAGATCCCGCGCCACACGCTGGTGGGCTGATGCTCTCGGTCACGATCAAGGCAGCGGGCCTAGACGAAGCCCAGAAGATGATGGGCAAGTATCGCCAACTCTTGCCGCAGGCGGTGTTGCGTGGGGCCGAGGCCGTGGTGCTGATGCACGCCAGGCATACGATCAACAGCAAGCTGACGGAAGCGAATCCGCCGTTCCTGAATCAGAGGACAGGAGCGCTGGCCTACTCTGTTGCCGCGTCCATTCACAAAGAGCGGGCAACGCTGGTCGGCGAAAAGGTAACGGCGACGTACGGCACCGACAAAGACTACGGAGCGAAACACGAGTTCGGCGGGACGTTTACCGAGAAGGTGCGAGAGCATGTTCGGCGGGTATCGTCTCGCAATGTCATTTCCAGCCGCAAGAAGATCGCCTCCGGCTTCGCGTTTGTGCGGGCGCATACCAGGACGCGGACATATCGAGCGCGGCGCATGTTCCAGACGGCTCTCGCGGATCTGTCGCGCTTTGCGGCGCTGCCGCTAGATCGTAGCGTCAAGATCCTTTTGGAGCAGCACCGCCTCGCCAGTCAGGGCGAGATGCTGACCGGGACACCTGGCGCGCAGCCCGCGCGGATCAAGCGATGAGCGAGCTAATTCAGAACGGCGGGTTTGAGTTGTTCTTCGGCAGCGTGTTTACTGCCTCAAGCTGGACTCGCGTTGAGCCAACGTATTCGGTTCGGGTTGCGTCGGGCGATGCGCACACCGAGACCGCATCCTATAGCGTGACGCACGCTCTGGCGTTCGACCTGTCAGAGACGGAGGGCAGCGCATACCAGGACGTCGCTGTTACTTCGGGGCGAACATATACGGTCTTTGCCTGGGTGAAGCGATACAGCGGAGACGGCACAGGCTTTGAGATTGTCGACGGCGACGGCGTCGTGATGGCCGAGATCCCTAGCTATGCCGCTACCGGAGAGTGGCAGATTGTCAGTGGTTACTACACGGCCACATCGAGCACGGCTAGGGTGACAATCCGGAATCAGGTTAGCGCTTCGGGGCTTGCTACGACGTCCTGGTATGTTGATGACTTCTCTTTCCAAGAGGCTCCACACATGGCACGCCATCTACACACCGCGATTACGTCGCTCTACTCCGCGCTCGGCGGCATCAACGGGAGTGCGGGCGGCTACTACCACGACCTGACCAACAAAGTCTATGCGCGCGAGGTCGACCCGCAGTTGCAGAGTCCAGGGCTGCCGTACGCGTCGATCCTGCTGCTCAAGAGCGTTCAATACCAGCCCACTGACGGGACATGGATTCGCGCCATCATCACGCCGACGATCATCGGAGTCGTGGCCGAGACGGAGAACCTAGACGCCTCCGGGTCAGGCCTTGTCGCTGCATTGAAGTTCGTCGAGGACGTGACTCGCGCGATCATGCCTGTCTCAGCGTCTCGCTGGTCGCTTGGCAGTGTGCAGATCGAAGACGTGGTGATAGACCCGCAGCCAATCACGGTCGGTCTGGCGGATCAGATGGAGTACGCGGTGGTACCGATTGACGTACAGATCACAATTCGATTCGGTCGAGCAGACCTGGGGCCAAACGCATGAAGATGATTCGTTTCGGTGGTCCGACGTTTCCTGAGTGCAACGAGTGCGGTGCAAAGATCCGCTCGTGGTTCTACGACTTGACGAAGCCCACGAACGACGGCGGCTACGTCCAGCAGACCGCCTACTTCGGGCAAGAGTTCCCGATTGAGAACGTACAGAACGCGGAAGAGTTCGTCAGCCGTGGCATGGCTGAGATCGTAGACGTTGACGTCCCTGAGCTTTCGGCGCATGGCGGGGACTGAGACTTACTAGAGAGGTGACCGATGGCTACAACAACCGCAAACATCTGCATCGGTGCAGCGACCGTATCTGTCGGAGCCTATGTCTCGGCTGGCGGCGCGGGTACGCTCACTGATGTGGGTCACACCAAGGAGGCAGTAACCCTGACTCCGGCTTTTGAGGACTACTCCGTAACCTCGGAGCGGGCCTTCGGAGTCCTGAAAAAGATCCCTATCGGGGGATCGTTCAAGCTGACCGTTCCGATGATCGAAGCAACGATGGAGAACTACCGCGTGGCATTCCGCCAGGCGTCGGGAAGCACGACGGGCACATCGCCGAACATCACCCTCCGCGTCGGCGACTTCGCCCAGAACTATCACCAGGTGTCTATCGTCTCGGCCGGTGTTGGAAGTACCGGCACGCGAACGATCACGATCTGGCGTGCCATCGTCGAGAACCTTGAGGCGATCCCCTACGGCAAGACGGGAGAGCAAATGCTCAAGGTGACGTTCGACTGTCTCTACGACGACACCGTGACCACGGCCGACAAGTTCTTGAAGCTGGTCGACTCGTAATGAGCATCGCGAGCTACGCAGCGCAGTGCCGCGTACTCGTCCTCGGGGGGCGGCGCTATGTGTGCCGCCCTCCCACAGTCGAGACGGTGCGGAGGTTCCTTGTGGCCTTCGGGTACGACGCTCTGGCGTTGCGCGAGATGGCCCGCAAGGGAAACGAGGTGGTCAAGGACTACAACGGCATTATTGGTGTGCTGTCGGTTTCCAAGCTGGCTCCGTGGGTGCTGGAGTCGTGCGTCACGCTGTGGGGTGGTGCACCGGGAGAGACGGAAGAGTCCCTGACTGGTGATTCTCAGCGTTGTGCCGATCTGATGCGCGCGCTCTGCACGCTTTGTGATGTCGAGGCTATCGCGAAGTCCATCACGCTACCGGAGGCGACAGACGTTGAACTCAAGGAAGAAGAGGGGCCGGATAACCAAGACGTTGCCATCTGTTGCCTCGCCCGAGAGTACGGAGTCGCTCCTCACACTGTTCTGGACTGGCCGTACGAGACGTTTGTTACCGCGCTTGAGGTGCTCGCACTTGCGAATCAGGGCGAGCAAGCGAAAGAGCAAATGACCGGAACGGATGCGATGCAGATTCCTGGTATTGGTTACAGCGCAAAGGCTTAGCCGTGGCCGACTATAACCACGACGTCAAGATTCAGATTGAGGCGTTTCTAAAGGACGTCGGACTCACCGACGCCAAGAAGCGGCTTGACGATCTCTCGACCAGCACGCAGAAGGCGTCGACGGAGTTCAAGAAAGCAGAGGCAACGGCCTCGTCTTTCGGTCAAGTGCTTGTCGGTGCTCTCGCGGCTGGCGCGATCACTGCTTTTGTCAAGTCCTCCGTAGTCGAGTTCGCGAAGTTCGACCGCGCGCTATCCATCACCGGAATGCGTCTGCGGCAGATGGGCCTGAATGCGGAAGAGGCCACGCCGAAGATCCGCGCGATGCTGCAAGAGATTCAGGATGCTGGTGGTCCGGTCATCACGGAGACGCTGCCAGCGTTCAACCGGTTTATCGGTATCACTAAGGATGTCGAGGCGGCGCTCGCTGCTACGTCTCTGGCTGCGGACATTGCAGAGGCGAAGCAGATCGACCTCGGTTCGGCGGCGCAGTCGGTTGCTGCCATCTTGCAGGGTCGGTACAAGCAGGCTGCGACGCAGCTCGATATCTCACTTGTCAAGCTCAACGGAGAAATCAAGACCTCCGAAGAAGTCCTTTCCGATGCGATTGCCCAATACAACGGGACCACCAAAGCCACCGACGACGCACAGGATTCAGTCGACAAGTTCTCGAACAAGTGGGCCGAGTTCAAGCTGCGTCTTGGAGAGATGGCCGCTCCTCTTCTCGGCGTGGTCAACGGGATACTGAACATCGCGACAGCACTTCAAGACGCCAAAGACGCGATCTTCGGCAGCGAGCCAGCGTTTAAGCGTCTTGATGAATACGTTCGTTCGTGGCGTCGGTATTTCAACCTGGAAACCGCTGACGTTACCGGACCGCTGAAAGGATTCGCGAAGCTAAAGGAGCAGGCCGGTCGTGCTGGAGCGGCAGGCACGAAAGAAGACGATATCAAAGACCTCTTTGACCGCATGGAAGCCGAGTCGAAGAAGAACGCTGAAGAGATCAAAGGCGCGGCCAAGATCCGCAAGACCGAAGAGAAGGATCAAGCCGCGAGGATGCGCGAGTACGAAGAGCGCACGCGGGCGGAACTTGCTTGGCAGGACGAACAGTCGAAGTTCTACGAGGACCAGGACAAGGAACTGGAAAAGGCCGTTGCCAACTGGGACGACTATTACAAGATGCGCGCCGACCTCTCGGAGGGTTTCGAGAAGCGAGAGTTGGAGCGCGCTCTGGACTATGCGACACGCGGCAGTGAAGAGTGGCGCGCTGCCAAGTACGCGCAACTGGAGTCCTATTACCAGACACAAAAAGACTTCATCGAAAAGAACATCCGCGACGAAGAGGACCGCGCGCGTCTGCTGGCCAGCCTAGAGAAAGAACTCAACGCGCTCAAGACTCAGGCGGACCAAGAAGGAGCGGCCCAGCGCGCACAGATCCGCGACGCAGAGAAGGCCGCCAGCATTGAAGCGGCGATGGTGGTCGTCGGCGCTCTATCGTCGGCCTTCCCGAGGGTGAAGGGCTTCCAGGTCGCGATGGCTCTGTTGAATCTTTTCAGTGCTGCGATGAAGGCGGCCGAGGCTTCGTCGGGAGGCGGACCCGTTGCAACGATTGCCGCCTATGCGGCCGTGTTTACTGCATTGATCGGAGTGGTCTCTGCCATGAGGTCTGTCAGTCCGGGCTCGTCGAGCACCAGCGGCGGGCGTGGTGGTGGCGGTGGTGGTCGGCGGCGCGAGAATATCCAGTTCGCTCCCAATGCCTCGCGTGAGGACCGGATGGCGTTCTACAACGGCCGCAATGGGCGACACTCGAGCGCGACGGTTGTGCAGAACTTCCATGGGACCGTGATAGACAGCGACAAGGCGCTCAAGAAGCTCAACCGAGAACTCCAGCGCGCCTCGCGCCGGGACAATGAGCGGTACATCCGATGACATTCCGCGCCTTTGTCGTTGAGATCACCGACCCGAACGGGACAAAGTTCGACGTCTCGGATCGCTTGGCGATGGAGTCTGTTGGCAACCTTTCCGAAGAGGTCGAGGACGATCTCACACAACTGACTCACTCCGATATTTCTCTGACGCTTGACGACTTCGACGGCTTCGTGTCTGCGATCTTCACCGGAGCCGAGCGCGGGGACTCTTACGAAGTGGTCGTGATCCGCGAGACGGGCCAGCGGCGCATTAAGTCGGAGCGGGTCTTTGCGGGCATCGTGTCGGTGCCACTCGGGATCAAGCGCGACAGCATGAGTCGCATGCTGACACTCGACTGCTACAACTACAGCAAGCTCTGCGAACTCACGTCGGCCGAGACGTTGCGCCGGAGCATCGGGACTGTGACCGGGAGCACGACGACGGGGTACACGACGTTGACGCTTTCCTCTACGAGCCTGTTGGCGGTTGGCGACCTCATTACGCTGACGGGAGCGAGCGCAAACCAGCAATTCACCATCACAGAGGTAACGTCTAGTGTCCAGGTGTCTGTGACCACGGCCTCGTCCTACACGTTTGTCGCGGTGCCTGTGACGCTCGACACAACTTGGTACAGGGGTAAGACGGTCCAAGAGATCGCGGACATCATGTTCCCGCTGGCGGGGATGGACGATAACAAGGTAAACGTTTCGCAGGAACTTTCCTCGACTCCGTTCGCTTCCGATCCTTCGGTTGTCGGACTACCGTCCACTGTTCCGGCTGGCATCCTAGAAAACAACGCGAACTCGCTGCGCGTTTACGCTGGATCGACGATCCACGATTACTCCGCGTCCTCGGTGACGTCTGGTTGGACGGACAACGGCGCGACCACCGCGAAATGCGACTGGCGACCCTACAACACGTCGGCACCGGCGACGCTCCGCGCTGTCAACGGTGCGGATGACGGAACGCGGGCATGGGACTACTCGGGCGGGAACTACTACGAGCTACAAACATCGGGCAACGATCTGCAACTGATGAAGAACGGAGTCTTGTTGGCGACGGTAGTTACCAAGGGTGTCAATGATGACTGGATTGGACACTCACTCGATGTTGACAACGTAGCGACGGAAATATGGGTTGGCTACTGGTACGCGCGATACAACCCATCGGCCGAGTTCCTTGACTGTCGCTCGGCGCTGAAGGTCTACAACGCAGCCGGAACGCTCCAGCGCACACCTAGCGGCAACGGCGGCTATATCCGGGCCTCTCGCTCTGTGTCTTTGGTTGCGGTAGTCGCGCCGACGCTCTCTGGACTTCCGTTCGCTGAACCGATCATCACTTGGGATCAGCCAATCAAGCTCTACACGACTGGTACGACGACGGTGGCCTTGTCGCTCGGCATGTCTTACACCGCTGTCCCGGACTTGCCGGACAACCCGATCCTCTGGACGCTGCGGCAGTTCTCGACGTTCTACGCTTGCGTTCGCAAGACGAGCGACGGCCGGACCGTGGTGGATGTGTGGAGCTCGAGTACGGGTGAGTTGCTATCCAGCCTACAGATCGCGGCTGCCACGTCAGCGCGCAACCTCGCCACCATCTTCGACGTGGGCGGAACCGCGACGCCGAATTACTTCGGGTATGCGGGGGGGGAATATTTCACGATCTCGACCGAGTTCTCGTCCGTGATCCCCTACGCCGACTTCTCGGGCAAGTCGATTGCCGCTGCGGCGCGCGAACTGGCGATCATCAGTGGCGCTCATTTCTATGTCGACGACTACAAGACGGCCGTCATCCTCGGGCGCAATTCCGACCCGATACGCTCAGCGGAGCCAATACCGATCAGCGATCCCCTCGACCAAATGACGATGCCGGTTTGGGAGTGGTTGCGGAGTGGCGTTACGGTCAGCGGTCAGGACGAGGATGGTGTTGATGTCGAGGCTTCTGTTGGCGATATCGGGGACTCGGCACTGACGCTTTCCGTCTCGGTCGATCTGCCATTGACAAGCGGCCTCGCCGGTGCTCTGGCAAATAGCTACTACTCGACTCTCGGGGTGACGCGCACGCAATCAGACGAGATCGTCCTAGAACCAGACGACGGGCCTGTCCGGGTGCTGGATCTAGTCTCGCGCGACGGGATAACCTATCGCGTGTTGCGTGTCGAGACGAACTTTGCCGACGAGACGCAACGTCTGCAACTGGCCGAGGAGGTTTGATATGGCAGGCTATGAATGGTGGCCGGTCTGCAAGATCACACACACCGACAAGGCCACAGTCACGCTGGATCTCCGCGAAGAGATGTGGTTCACCGATGGGCCTACGCGAGTAGACGGGCCGCGCTACGAGATGGTCATGGTTGAGCGCGAGGATATCAACCGCGTTCAGCGTCCTCGATACTTCGGCTTCCGTGTCTCGTTCGGCCTGGACTTCGAGATCGGGGACGACATGACAGACCACTCGCTCCTGTCTCGGATCGTGAATGCGTTCAATGATCCACAGGCGACTGTCTCTTTTTCGCTGGACGGTGGTGTCAAATACGCCGACGTGATTCTCACTCGTTACGACGGGCCGCAGCCGTTCGGAGGTAAGACGTTCGCGGGAGCTTCCTTCTCGCTGGGCTTTCAGTGTAAGTCTTTGGTTGACGAGATCCCAGACATCTCGACGGGGGTTTGGATATGAGGAAGATTCTTGCCGCGATGGCTTTGTTTGCTGCACCCGCGCTGGCTGCCATAGAGACGACCACGATCACCGGGACGGTCTACTCGCCCAACGGTGGGGCCTATCCGGGCAAGGTCACATGCACGCTCTCGCACGCTGGAACTGCCAGCGACGGAGTCAATCAGCAGGTGGTGGCCAGCTACTACACCGCGACGATTGGGTCTGATGGGGCGCTGTCGTTCACGCTAGTGCCTAACGATGTCATCACGCCGGCCGGGACGTGGTACTCGTGCGAATACACGGTGCAGCCGGTAGGCGGTAGGCGCATGACTTGGGTGAAGACCTACTCGGTGGCGACGTCACCCGATCCAGTGGCGCTCGGTGCCGTGACGATCCTTGACAACCCGACGCTCACGCTGCCGACGATCACGGGCACCGCCAACTCCATGATGGCCACTGACGGCTCCGGCGGCCTGGTATCGACGCCAGCGCTGCAACGCGCGGCGAGCGGGAATGCGGTCAAGTTCGCGGGGCGGTACATTCAATACGACCTCGACAACGATGGCACCATCGACCATCTAGAGTTCGGGGACTACAACGGCGATGGAACGATGGACTTCGCGCGCGACTTCATTGCGGCGGTCCAGCCTTACATCGACTCCACGGGCGACCAGCGCTTCGACATCAACGGCGACGGAACCAACGACAGCGTAGGTATGACCTTTGTCCCTCATGGGCGCTTTCGCGCGGGCTTCCACGATCAACTGATATTCGTTGCAGGCGGCTGGACCATTGACGGATACGACGCCTTCATCGACGTGGACGCGGACTGCTCAGGCTCGCAGGACTTCAACTCCGACGGCACCGTAGACGCGCTGGATAACAGCGACACGACGCAGAACTTTGGCTCGATGTTCCTTTACAACGCTTCGACTGCCAGCAATATCACGATCAAGGGCCTGACCATCGACGGCGGTTCCGACCAGTACCTTTACACCCAGCTAGCGACCAGCGACGGCAACTACTGCGACGCGAACGATACAGACGCGGACGGAACGGCCAACGGGTCAGACTCCTCGCCGGGGACTATGTGTGCGGCAGCAGGCCGCAAGTGGTGTCCGGTAGACGAACACTTCATCTTCAACGCATCGACTACCGACTCACCGAGTAACCTGCTTTGGAAGGATCTCACACTTCGGCGCTGCGACTCAAACTGCTGGGAAATGGACGGCGGCGGATCAAGCGGCACCGGAAAGATGAACTGGAGCATTCAGAACGTCAACGTGTTCGGCAGCGGTGAAGAGTCGGTGCAGTTGCGCGGCAAGATGACGGTGCAGGGAAGTAGGTTTGAGCGGTGCGGAGGCTTTGCCTCGGACTGCTTAACGCTGCCAACTCCAAGCGCGACCCTGCCGGAAGCGCAGAAGGATATAGACATCGTTGGCAATACGTTCGTCGATTGCGTAGGCCCGTGCATCTACAGCAATGCCAATAGCGTCGCCTCTGGGGCCGACTTCGAGAACCTGAACATCACCGGTAACACGCTCCGTAATACGACGACGTATCCGCAGAAGGGTTTCGTCGCGATCACGAATCCGACAGTCTCGGCGTCCTCGGTCAGTCATCGGCGAATCGCGATCAATAGCAACACACTCGACTGCGGAACCATCGCCAGCGGACAGGCGTGCATTCAATTGCTTTCGTCGGCTAGCAGCGGCACCAGTCAGTTCGTCGACGGCACGATCAATGACAACACGATCCGATTCTCTGGCGCAATCTCGGCGGACACACGGCAGGACGGCATTCTGGTAAACCGGACGCAGAACTACAGCATCAGCGGAAACTCGATTGTCGATGCTGCCAATAGCGTGACCAGTTGCGGCGGCGGCACCGAAGATCGTGCGATTACGCTGACGTCGATCAGCGACTCGGTAGTTAACGGCAACGTCATCAACATGGCTGCCGATTGCTCGATGGGCATCACGACCACGACTCCCGCCACCGAATTGACTATCTCGCAGAACAGGCTCCAGGGACCAGGCGACACGGCGAACGCGAACTATGCTATTCGTGGCAACCCAATCACCGACTCGCTCATCACCGGCAACATGGCGAACGCCTGGGACTTCGGTATTCAGATCGCCTCGACCTCTACCGGAAACGCTCTCGTCGGGAATCAGTTTAAGACTCTCTATAACGGAGCAATTCAGATCAACGACGTGAACAGCGTCAGAAACCACGTCATCGGAAACACGGCCGAGAGCGACGCTGTGGGCTCTTGCTTCCAAGAGAACGCGGCCAGCGTCGGCAGTCTCTGGCTTGGCAACACGGGCCGTGCATGCAGCGGGCTCTACTCTGCGAACATGCTGGCGTCTCATGGGTATACGTTCCAGGCCGACACGAACAACGATGGCACGAACGACGCGACCTCGGGCCTGATCCTCCATAAGTTGACGGGGCTCTGGGGTGAAGGAGACACGCAGGACTTCGTCTTTTCCAAGCTGCTATTCAATGGTGCCGGTGGCGCGACCTTCAACCTGCCAACGCTGACCGCGACGCAGAGCGTCACAACCACATTGCTAGGCACCAACACAGCCGCCGCGAACCTGCCATTCGTGCGCTGCGGCAACGCGAGCTTCGATCCAGCTTCACTCGGGGCCACGACAAGCGGAACGACTACGGTGGCCGTCACCAACATGGAAGCCAACGCGGGCTGTGCGTGTTCCCCGCGCGGTGTTTTCAATGACGACCTCGTTTACTCGTTCTGCTACGCCACGGCAGGGAACCTTAACGTCGTGATCTACAACCCCACGGCGGGCGCATTGGACGGCGGGGCAATCACGGTTGACTACTGCTGCACGGAGCAATGATGCGCCTCGCTCTCCTCTTGCTCGCCTTCTCGCTACCAGCGCTCGCCGCTCCTCCGTGCGACACGGCAGAGCCGAAGGACGTGGCGTGCATCATGGCGCACGACCGCAACCCCGAGACGGCTGCTGACATCCGTTACGAGTGGCGCGAGGCGGGACTGCCTGCCGACACGTTCTGCGGGGTGCGCACACCAACAGCACCACAGCGCGCGGGCCGACCGTACAAGCCAGCAGACATCCGCTGGAATCCGTATCAGTTCGACGGCCCGTGCTTCCCTGCGCCTGGCACGACGAAAACCTATCGCGTCAGGGCTTGCTGGATCTCGTCGGGTATATGCTCCGCGAACTGGTCGGGTCCGGTCGTCGTGATCGGAGTTCCGGCGGCTGAGATACGGTGCTGCACAGACGCGGGGTGCGGGCCATGTTGAACGATTCACTTCTTCGATTCGTGGGAGGGTACGACGATGACTTACCTGATTGGCAGTGCTTTATGGATCTTGGTTACGTTGATCCTGGCATCGAATGGGGACGATTCCACCAGTGGCCCGTGGCCTAAGCTGTGAGATCCGTATGTTCCGTTTCCGGTTGCTCAAATTTTGTGCATCGGAAGGGGCTCTGTTCGGCTCACAGCAAGCGGATGATGCGACATGGGTCATTCGACAAACTCACGACCGCTACTCACGGCCTTGAGAGCAACCCGATCTATGGTGTGTGGGCAAACATGGTGAAGCGCTGCACTGACCCTCGGAACACAGCGTTCCACCACTACGGCGGGCGCGGCGTCACGATCTGCCCCGAGTGGTTTGATGTCTCCCGCTTCAACTACGACGTATGCGGTCACCCCGGCGGGGGAATGACGTTTGACCGTGTTGATGTCAACGGCAACTACGAGCTTGGCAATGTCAGATGGACAACGCCAGCCGTCCAGGCTCAGAACCGCCGCAACAACAAACTCGATTACGACAAGGTTCGAGAGATTCGCAAGTTGGCGGCGGCTGGTTCGTCTGAGAGAACTCTCGCTGCTGCGTTCGGCGTTGACAAATCAATGATCAGCCATGTCGTGAAGCGCAAGGCATGGAAGGAGGATAACTAATGTACGCCATTCGCTACCGAGGCATCACCGGCACGCTCCACCACAGCGGGGCAGGATGGGCCGGACGCATCTGTCTGATTCCATACCTGGGGGCCTACAGCGGCGTGAGTGCTGACGAATGTATCGCCAACTTCCACGCCAAGGTAGACGCATGGCTTGAGTTCTCCGACGTGGAGCCGATTCCGACCGATGGCGCGCCAGAGTTCCCCGGCCCGGTGGAGCCGGAGCCGATACCGGAGTGATGATGCGAGACAACTACGTCGGGATCGGGGCTGCGGTTTGGTTCTTCGGCGCTCTGTTGCTGTTCTCCGTGGCGAATGCCGCCAAGCCGCCCGAGAAGGTCGATCACATTGACTGTTCGATCTTCGACGCCATGCCGATCTTGCAAGAGGTCCGGCCATTCCTGGACGAGCTTGAGACTCCACAGCAAATCGACTTCAAAACGCGCCTGGCTTACGTTGACGATTGGGGTAGGCGTCGCGCTGCCGCCGCCGATAAGCTCGACCACCTCATTGAGGTTTGCCGCAAGAAGCTCGACGAACAGGCGGGAGACTAGTTATGGTCGCGGGGGGCGGTTACAACGTCTCGCTGAAAACTCTGCTGAGCGCGTTCACTGTGGTGGGCGTGGTGATCTCGTTCCTGAGCTTCAACATCGGTCGCGCAAGTGTGGTGAGTGACTTCCGCAAGGAAATTCAAGAGAAGTATGTGGAGCGGGTGCAATACTCCATCGACCAGAACCAGCAGGCGCAGACGATTCAGCACAACTACACCGAGTTGATGAAACAGCTTGACTCTCTACGCGAGGACCAGCGCAGCATCATTCTGCTATTGACGCGCAATCGCAAGCTAGCCGCTGACTCGCTGCTGGCCGGGCCGGACTAATGTCCGCAGCCTCGCTCAAAGCCTCGGAGCGCTCAATCGCCCTGGCCGATAATCTGGGCTGGCGGGATGTGCAGAACCTGTACGCGATCCGCTGCCGCATGCGACACCTATACCGCTCCGATGTCGAAGAGGTTCGCGCAGTGTTCCGAGAGCGGGGCGGCCGATTGTTCGGTAGCGGCATTCACAAGCGCTTAACAGATCGTGGCCGCACCGAGTACCAGGCGCGATGGATCATCTACACCGCGTCTTTCGCTGAGGGGAAACGATGAGCCGCGACCTTATCGACTTGATGCCAGACGTCCGCGCGAAGGTTGTCACGATGGTCAATGCTTGCAAGTCGCGTGGTGTAGACGTGCTGGTTTACTGCACGCATCGCAGCGCCGCCGAACAGGCCGTGCTCTACGCTCAGGGCCGCACGACCAAAGGTCCAATCGTCACCAACGCGAAGCCGTGGCAGTCCTGGCACCAATACCGGCGCGCGATCGACTGCGTGCCGCTGCGTGCGGGTAAGCCGCTCTGGACCTACAGCACGAAAGATCCCGAGTGGCGCGCGCTAGTCGAAGAGGCCGAGAAGGCCGGACTTGAGTGGGCTGGACGTTGGCGGATCTTCAAAGAGTCGGTCCACTTCCAATCGCTCGACGGACTGACCATGGAGCAAGCGAAGGCCGCGATGGT
>OFRM01000177.1_pt1 | contig 28817 bp, 35 predicted proteins | sample 1543101 | NCBI WGS metagenome assembly OFRM01 (sample SAMN07774223, study PRJEB24372) | wastewater metagenome | isolation source: Exp Tend VB 0WW | collected 2016-02
AACGGCACCCGTCAAATTCTGTCGGGTGGCTCTGACAATATGTGTCCGCCTAACAAAAAATGCAAGGGCAGACTGCAAAAAAACGTCACGTGTATAAACGGCGCACAGTTGGGCGTGGACGTCGCGCGGCGGACATCCGCGCCGTGGTGTGTAAACGGCGCCGGGCGCGGACATCGCGCCGTGGTGCGTGAACGGCGCCGGGACGCGGGCGCCGGGACGCGGCCCGGGTGCCGGGCGCGTTCCCGTGCCAGCGTTGAGTTATGCACTGGAGAATCTTTACTTATGCACAGAAAATCTTACCCTGTGCGAAACCCTGTGCATACGTGCGCTAAGTGATGCAAAATTCCGACTTTTGCACAGGGCCGCAATCGCGCGACGTTGACGCATAAGACACGATGCACCCGGGGCGCGGCCCTGCTATGTCCGGGCGCCCGATCGTGTCACAGGAGCGAAATCCATTTTTTTGGATTCGCGGTTAGGCGCATAATAGAGGATGCGCGGCCCGTCCTGACGGGTGCCGGAATCTGTCGGGCCGCGGTACGAAAAAATGTCACCGTCCGCCGCGTGCTAAGTGTTGCAGAATAACGAGTTATGCGCGCGCGCGTTACGCATAGCAGAATACACGGCGCCGTTTTATGTCGGGCCGCGGGTGCCGTTTGCACGGCGCTCCTTTAGATTCAATGAGTTACGCTCTTGGCACGTGCCGTGCATATGACGAGATGCGGCTAGACCGCACCGGATCTTTCAAAATCAAGAGTGAAGCGAACCGGGCAGCCGGGACGCGGGCAGAAACGGCAGACTGGGAGTCTGATAACCGAATCCCCCGCGATAGTGCTTCATGGGACCACGGGCCGATTGAGAAGAACGCTACTGCTACCGCGGGTGACGCGGTGCACGGGCCGCACGTTCAATTGGCTGACATACACCCGCCGCACGTTGACGCGTGCGGCCCGACTAACGTACTATGCAGGACGGAGGGCAAACTAATGACGAAGCCGCGCACCATGCCGAACGACATTCGAGAGATCTTCTTGCTTTCCGAGCGCATCCATTCCGATTTCCTCCGGCATGTCGAAGAGAACGAAAACGCAAAGCGCGTGCGCGACATGCGCACGTGTAAACGCTTCCCGATCGGAACGGATGCGCGCGTGCTCCGCGTCGCGCGGGTGTCACGATGAGCGCGACGCGCGAGGAATGGCTGGAATCCCTTGCGGAGCGCGTTGCTCCGCTCCTCTCGATGCCCGTTCCGAAAGTACGCCTCTCAGTGGGCTTTCCCGGTGGGCGTGCGCGCGGACGCGGTAAGCGCATTGGCGAATGCTGGGATACCGCCGCGTCAAGCGACGGCAGCGCGGCGATTTTCGTCTCGCCTACCATCGCCGATGCCGCGACCGCGGCGCACGTGCTAGTGCATGAGATGATCCACGCGGCGGTAGGCGTGAAGCACGGGCATCGCGGTCCGTTCCGTCGCGTCGCGCTTGCGATCGGCCTTACTGGCAAAATGACGGCGACTACCGCGACGCCAGAGCTTGCGGATAAACTCGCGGAGATCGTTGACGAGATCGGCCCGTATCCGCACGCCGCGCTGAACGCGGATCTATCGGGCCGCAAAAAACAATCGACGCGCATGAAGAAAATCACGTGCGGCGCGTGCGGGTACACGGCGCGGACTACCGAGAAGTGGCTAGCAGTCGGGACGCCCGTTTGTCCGTGCGGCGTGAAGATGAGCGCGGACGCTGACGCGGACGCGGAAAGTGAAGCGGTGTAAACGTGCCCGCTTACGTTGACGCACCCGCACCCGCTCCACGCTGTCAAGTGTGCGACCTGCCCGCGACGCATCGCGTGCAGTGGCGCGGCAGCGCTCTACTGCCCGCGTCCGGCACCGTCTATCTCAGGTGCGATACGCACGCGGCAAGCGTGCGGAACGGGCCGACCGGCAGTGACTACGCCGTGACGCTCATCGAATCCGAACTCATCATCAATGCGGGCCGCGCGCATGGTACGCGGCAGAAAGAAACGATCATGGAAAATCTCGCGGAGAAAACGAAGAGCGGCGAAGTGACTGTCAAGCGGCCTGACTTCACGTGTCGCGTGTCGCGCGGTGCGCGCGGGATCATGCTCTACGTGCAGAGTGAAGCGCTCCACGCGCATCTGTCGGGACTCGCGGAAAATCGGACGACCGTGAACGCAAGCGGGCGGACGATTTTCTCTCTCGGCATGTCACGGCTTCGCGGTGCTTCACTTTTCGGAATCTCGGACGCTGTGACTCATCTGCTACTGGACGCCGCGCTTAACGATGGCCACGAAATCAAAATCGCGGAGGTCATGACGGCGTCCGCCGCGAAAGACTACGTCCGCGACCTAATGACAGCTTTCACGGAGTACGTGCGCGACTACATGAGCGCGCTGCGCGTTACTGGCAGCGTGACGATTGATGAGACCGTAGTCCGCCGCGCGCCGATCACGGAAAGCGTGTAAACGATGCGCGACATTTTCCCGAACATTAACGCGATCGGAGTAGAGCTTGAGGGTGGGTGGAATACGATTCCGTGCCGGTGTCACCCGCTCGAACATGATGGCAGCGTTCGCGTCGAAGCCGACTACGCCACCGGCGAGATTCCGCTCGGCCCGCTTTACTCATGGACTCAGGCGGAAACGGAAATTCGGCAACACTACCCGCACGTGACTAATCGTACGTGCGGCCTGCACGTACACCTGTCGTTTCCGACACCGGGACACTACTCCGCGATCATGTCGCCGCGCTTCGAGAATTTCCTGCATCGTCGCCTCATGTTGTACGGCAAGCGGAAAAATTTCTCGCCTGACGGACAATTTTTTCAGCGTCTCACGGGCCGCAACACGTACTGCAAAACGCGCTACACGGACCGGAACGCAATGACGCAAGCGCGGAGCACGTACAAAGGCGGAGAACGGTACGCGTTTCTCAATTACTGCCACGGCCTACACGGCACGGTGGAGCTTCGCGCACTACCCGCTTTCTTGCGCGTCAACTCTGCGCTTCGCGCCATTAAATACACGCTCGAATCGTTCGAGCGCTTTCTCTCACTCCCGGGTGCGCTCGTCCCGCATGTCGAAGAGGACTCCGCGTACATGCCCGATGCGGCTGACGGTCTCGCGGACCTCGCGGAGCGTATCGACGCGGGCGCATGGGCGTCCGAGCTTCGCACGGAGGTGCGCTAGTGTGCGTCATTATCGAAGGTAAAGCCGCGGCGATTGTTCCGCTTGTCGCGGACGCGATGTCCGCGAATCCGCACGGCGCGGGAATCTCATGGGTGCAAGCGGATGGCCGTCTCGCGTACCGCAAGGGAATCTCTTCACCTGCACGGGCGCGACGCATCCTGAAAGCGGTCGGTGCCGGTGACGCGGTTTTTCACGCGCGCATCGCGACAAGCGGCGGAAATCACGCGCTGCTCTCGCACCCATTCCGGGTGGAGCGTTTCTCGCCGGTGTCGTACCGCGGGCGGGCAGAGGAATTTCTCCTCTTCCATAACGGGATCTCTTCTCTTGACTGGCGGTCTCACGTGCCCGCGAAGAGCGGTCTCTACTGGTCCGACACCCGCACGCTTGCGCACGCTCTCGCGACGGGCACGGCCACGGTGGACGACCTGAAGCGCGACGGCGGAAAATGGCTCCTCTTCTATTCCGAACGCGCGGCGGATGGCACCCGCTCCGCATTTGTTCAACGTGTCGGATACTGGCAGACTCACAATCTGCATCCGGGTTTGCATTTCTCGAATCTGAACTTCCTCTGGCAGCGCGACATGGTGCGCAGCGCCCGCGTGGACGCGACCTATACGACCGGCGCACGTACCACGGCATGGTGGGACGACCCGGAGGACTTGAAGCTCTGGGGCGGGATGCTCTAAGCGGCGGTGTAAACAATTTCTCAACACGCGGGCGCGGCGCGGCGCCCGCTTTTCTTTCTCGGAGGGGTTATGGATTTACTCGCCTCTGTGCTTCTCGCGCGGTGCGCCCGATGAGCGGCGTCGCGCAGTGCGTCACGTGCGGTCGTCTCTACTCTGACGGCGGCGTGGCGGAATGCCCACGCTGCCGCGTACGCGGACCGGGACACGGTGCGGGGTGCCAGTGCGACGAGTGCAGACGCCTCTGTCACTGTGAGATCTGCACGGCATCATGGCACGCGGGCCGCGCGCGCATCGCACGCGAGACGCGTGCTCCGATCGTGCGCACCGGGTGCCGTGGCGGTACGTGCCTGTGCCACGTGCCCAACTGGGACGGCACGCCGTGTGCCGGGTGCGGGTGCAAGCGTGTCGTTGACGCGCCCGTGACGTTTGCACGCTGGCGGGTAATCGACGAGCACGGCGTTACGGTGGCATCGTTCGACGACCGGTGCGACGCGGAGGACGCGGCTGGCGCTCTGGTAGCGGGGCGCGTTTTGGACGGGCGCGCGCGGGTGCCGTGCCCGGTGCCGGGATGCGGGTGCCCGACATGGTGCCCAACGTGCCCACGCTGCCACGACGTTTGATTCTACGGGCACGGCGGGGCACGGCGGGGCGTGGCGGGTGCGATCGGGTGCGGTATCCCGATCGTGCCCGTACGCGGGCGCGTAGCACGCCTTTGGATTGTTCAAACGGCTCATGCTCGAAGCAGGGCCAGAAAGAGGTCATAAAGTGTATCAGTGCCCTAATTGCGGCGAAGAAAACGCCGCCCGCGTGGACGATTGCGTAACCTGCCCGGATTGCGGGCAAGAGGTCTATATGCTGCCGGAGGAGATTGAGGCGACCGAAAAACCTCGCCACGTTGCCAGCACGTAGCACGCCGTCTTACACTTCGCGGGGCGGGTCATACGGTGCCCGCGTGTCACGCGACCGTCTCGGAGCGGTGGAACGGTGCGGCCCGTGCGGTGCGTACCCGGTGTCCCATGTGTCACACTATGTACGCGGGTGTATATACATGGTGCATAACGTGTATTACGTATTACAGATTACAGGAACTCTTAAAAAGGGGGTGTGCCACTGGTGACATGTGACAGCGCGTGCATAATGTTGCGGATAAATCGACAGAATGGGGCGCAATTGTCCTGCCACTGCACACTTTCCCGTGCTATGCACCCGCATCATGTCATTCTGGCACTAGTGCATAATGCGCCGCGCGGCAATCAACTAGCGTCGAATCTACAGCAGCACATGAGATTTTCGTCCCAAGTTGCACAGGTTTCAGTGCACGGCTGCACAGGTTTCAGTGCACGCCTCCGCGTTACGCTCCGCGTAACGCTACGGCATGGATTGACACGCCGCGTAATCCGCGGCGTGTCAACTGATGCGGTGTAATGCACGTGCATCATGTTGACTGCGCGCACGTTGGCACGGAAACACGATCCAATTCGTTGGATTTCCACAGGTTCGCGCGCATCCTGTGCATAACTACCCCCCCCCGGTCTGTGGAAATCGTGAAAAACGAGCGGGGTGCCGCGCAGCCCCCCTCACACGGGAAATCGCCTCCAGAGCTTGCATACCAAGTTAGGCAGACCACGGTTACGTCGTTATGCGGTGTAGGCTCCGGTGGCGGGGGTGCTACATGGACACAGGCGTCGTTTTTCGCTCGATTTCCAGCACCGAGTTCTGCTACCTTTGCGGCTGCATGGAGGACGCATGTATTTGCGACGAGCCGGATCCCGCCCGTGGTGAGGGAGATATCTGACTCCGCACCACCCACGGACCGTCCACTCTGTCCCGTCTGTCTGACGCGCCCGAGGGGCAAGGACAGGCGGGTCAAAACCTGCGGGGAGAAGGAATGCGCGTACACGTACAGGGAGAAACGCTACCGGGACGCCTACCCGAACAGCCGCCCCGGTCACGGCCACGGCTACGGCCCACCGATCCGTCGCGGGCGCCCAGTGCCGGGCCTAGCCGTCCCGACCCCTGCACCCACTGCCGACCCTGCGACCGCTGCACCCGCGCCGCCGTCAGAGCCCACTGGCAGCAGCGACCCGACGCCGACCGCGACTGACGTTCTCCGCACCCCGTTCCCTGAAGCCACGGCGTCGATCTGGACACTGACCAACGTGACGCCGCCGTCCCCGACGACGGGCCGCTACCAGAAGATCCTGCTCTGGCCGGATACACACCTGCCGTTTCAGGACGACCGCGCCGTCGCGCTCGCGTTCAAGGTGCTGGAGCACGTCAACCCAGACATCCTCGTTCTGCTCGGGGACATGATCGACTGCGGCGGGTTCAGCCGCTTCGCGCACAACACGATCGACGCGCGGATGCACTTCCAGACGGAACTCGACACGTGGGAGGCACTCGCGACGCTGCTCCACGACCGCACCCCCGGCGCGCAGCGGTTCTTCATCCGCGGGAACCATGAGGCGCGCATCGAGAAGTGGCTCTACGGGCAGCCGCACCTGCAAACGCTGCGCGCGCTGAATCTCGGCACCAGCCTGAACCTCGCGAACTTCGGCTTCGATCCTGCGGCGCACGAAGAGATCTCCCTCGCTCAGGGCTCCCTCACGGTGACCCACGGCACGCGACTCGGTGGCTCGTTCGCGGGGCTCGCGGCGCGGATGGAAATGGCGACGTACGGGACGTCGGGTGTCAGCGGCCACACACACAGGCTGTGTAAATACCTTCAGCGCGACAAGGCCGGGCTGCGCGTCTGGATCGAAGCCGGGCACCTTGCGAAGAACCCGCCGCACTACGCGCCGAAGACGCAGAATTGGCAGCAGGGCCTAGTCGTGGGAGAGGTCTCCGACTCTGGAAATGACTTTGAGCTAGAGCCGATCCCGTTCCGCCTGTCGTATAGGTGCCGGATCGGGAACGTGGAATTGAGTGCATGAAGAGTGACAGGGAGCGGAGCGCTGCGTACCGAGAAGCACACCGCGAAAGGTTGCGCGTCGCTGCCGCCGCGTGGCGCAAGGCGCACCCCGAGAGGGCACGTGCCTCTGCCGCTGCGTATCGGAAGGCGCACCCCGAGAGGGTCAGAGAACAGAAAAGAGCGAACTATTCCGCGAATCTCGAAAGGGTCCGTGCCCGAAATCGAGAGTACGCCCGGACCCATCCCGAACAGAGACGCGCCTCCAAGCGTCGCTCGAAGTACGGCCTGACCCACGACGCTTTCTTGGGCCTCTTCGCGGCACAGCACGGCGCGTGTGCGATCTGTGGGACGGGCCTCACTCACGCGAGCGCCCACGTTGACCACGATCACCGGACGGACCGCGTGCGCGGGCTTCTTTGCAGCAGTTGCAACCTCGGCCTCGGAAAGTTCCGCGATTCGCTGATGGCCCTCCGTGCTGCCGCCGATTATTTGGCCCGGTTCCCCTTGACAGAATCCGAATCGGACCTACATTAGGAGCCTATGCAGCATGAATTAGGAGGCGATCCCCATGCGCTCCCGCGCGGGGGATTACCAGAAACGGTCTCCTGCCTTCGGACCGCACCGGGCACCGGATCAGTTCGCGTTCCGCTCTCCGCGAACCCCAAAGCCCCGGTGCGGCCCGATTTTTCCGCCCACCCGTACAGAAGGGGGTTAAACTAGCGCCCAATGAGCAGACTAGTTCAAGCCATCAAGGCAGGATTTCTCGACCCGAAGGACGCGAAGTACCTTGCGGTCAGCGGGTTGGACCGCAAGAAGCTCCGCGGCTTCCTGCGCCACGCCCGCCACGTCGCGGCGTACAAACGTCCACACGCGTGTAAACGTCCACACGATGAGCATATTTCGCACGAACCCGCGGCCCCGAACCCGCGCTTCCTGAAGACGATCGCGTTTACACGGGCTAAGGCGTGGGCCGGATCCCGCGGTGTTCCGCTGGCCGAGACGAAGGAAGTCACGGTGGTCCCGTGAACGTCCTCCGCGGTCTGGAGTTCGTCCTCTACGCGGCGCTTCTGGCGTTCATTCTCATGTGCGCCGCCTATCTTGCCGTGGTCTACCCGTTGCAGACGGTTGCAGTGATCGTCGCGATCCTCGCGTTCCTCATGGGTGCGTACCCGAACGAGGGGCGGCGGCATTCGTGACCCACTACGACTACCAGATCGTGAAGCTGCCCGACGTGGAAGCGTACCGCTCGAACGGTTGGGAAATCTGCGGCTTCGATCCGCGCTACCTGCCGAGCTTCGGCTCCGTCTGGATGAGGAAAGAGGTCACCGAATGACTTACGTTGGACTTGCGCTATGACGAATCTACCCGACTGGTGGGGCGTTCGTGGTTCGCGAATCGCGAAGCAGCGCACCCCGATGAAGAAGCTCCCACGGATCAAGAAGCGGAAGACTTCCACGAAACCCTTCCCCGGCAACGCCGTCGTCACCGTCCGCCAGCAGGGGATTGGTGTCATGCACGGCGGCACGAAGGTCAACCGCCCGATCACCGGCCTCTATCCGACGCAGCCGACGCTCCCCGCCGCTCCGAAGCCCCCGAGGAAACCCCGGTGAGCGAGAACCACATCCCCACGGGTGTCTACTGCCGCAAGTGCCGGGCGTTCCGCTGCATGACGGTCCAGTCCCGCCACGCGAAAGAGGGGATCCTCCGGCGCCGGAAGTGCGCCACCTGCGGGCACACGTTCCGCACGATCGAGACGTGGTACTCGGAGAAGAACGGCTCCGTCTGCGACGACTACCCCGCGGTCGAGATCCGCTCGACGTGGGCCTACAAGAAGCGCCAGCGCGCTGGTCAGCGTGCCGTTGGCACGAAACAAGCGTAGCCTGAGCCCGGAGGTCACCCATGAGTCTCGTCACGCTGATCCTCGTCGTCCTTCTCGCCGGAGTCGTCTACTGGCTCATCCAGAAAGCTCCGTTCATCGACGCGCAGTTCAAGCAGATCGCACTCTGGTTGATTCTCGCGTGCGTTGTCCTCTACATCGTCTTCGGTGTGTTCGGGCCGTTCCCTGACGTCCGAATCCACAGATAGGAGCCATCGTGGGAGACCTCATTCGTCCAGACGGACAGCTTGTAAACGGCTCGCGCAGCCAGCGTCAGATCGCGTTTCTCGAAAGCCGCGCTCTGGATCTCGCGGCTCAGGTCGAACACCTGCGCGCGATGCTCGCGGTGCTGACGTACCAAGCGGGCGGCTCGGTCGTCATCCCGATCGAGGATCTGAAGGCGAGCTACAAGCTGGACGCGGCACCGAGCGCCGATGACAAGGCGATCGTCTGGACGGTGGTGAGGGCCGAGAAATCCCTCATCGAGAAACCACCCCCCACGATCTAGCGTCCGCATCTTGACGGCGGGGGGCCACAAACGTCACCGTGGCGGCTGTGGCCGACCGTCCAGAAGACATGTTCACCGGGATCGAAGCGGTGGACAAGCATCCCGACATCGAACGCGCCGAAGAGGTCTTCCAAGCGTTCGTCGCTGGAGATTCGCTCGACGTCATCGCTGTCAAGCTCGGCATCCCATATGCGGAGTGTGCGGAGGCGATCCACGGTCGCATCGCTGCGGGGCAGATCGAGCGGCAACTCCTGCCTGAACTGGAGGCCGCTCGCATTGGCATGGCTCGGAGAGCGCTACTCCCTGCCGTCCTCGCTGGCGACGTTGCCGCAGCGAAGGAATACCGTCAGCAGGGCGAATCGCTGCGCACCCTCTTCGATGCCAACAAGCGGGCGGATCTAGGTAATGGCCCCGAGGTCGTCATCGCGTTCGCGTTCGGCGCCGAAGGTCGTGTTCGCGTGGCCCGCGCTCTCGGAGGATCAGAAACGCATGATCTTCGACCCGCATCGGATCCTGTGGATTGCGACCGGGACGAAGACGGGAAAGACGGTAGCGGGATCGGTGTGGATCTCGGAGGGGATAGCCCTCGGTGAGCGCTGCGCGTGGATCGGGCCGTACCACAAGAGGACGCGCACGGGTTTCGACCACGTCGCGAAAGCGTTCTCCGGCCTCCAAAAGCAAGGTCTCGTCCGCGTCCTCTCCGGCAACGACATGCGAATCGAAATGCCCGGAACAGGTGGAGTTCTTGAGTGCTTCTCCGGTGACAGCCCCCAAGCCATCTACGGCGAGGCGTTTGATCGAGTCTTTTGTGATGAAGCTACGCGCATGGGGCCTGTCGTTCTACCAGCCGTACTATCAACCATCACCGCCACAAAAGGAAAAGCGCGCTTCGCGTTCAACCTCGATCAAGGCAGGAGACACTGGGCCGTGCAAGGCTTCCTGAACGCGAAGGCGGGGCTCGATCCCGACCACGGGCACGTCTTCCTGCGGACGATCGACAGCCCGTACGTCGAGCCCGAGACCATCGAGATCATGCGGCGCTCGCTGCCCGAGCGCGTGTTCAACGCGCTCTACCTCGGAGAGATCCAAGAGGACGGCGCGGGTGTTTTCCACAACCTCGAAACCATCCAGAACGGCGAACTCGGCACGCCCGAGGTCGGTCATCATTACGTCATCGGGCAAGACCTCGCGCGCAAGTCTGACTACTCGGTCTCCATTGTTTTGGATGTCCTCACGAAGCACGTCGTCGGGTTTACACGCACTCACGGAGAGCCGTGGGAGACCCAGTTCGACCGCATCGCGGAGCTTGCGAAATACTGGAACGACGCGCTCGTCATCCCCGACGCGACCGGCATCGGTGACGTCGCGATCGCTGGCCTTCAGGCCCGCGGCGTGCGCATGAAGCCCGTCCTCGTCACCACCGGGCGCGACCTCAACCCCATGACCGTGAACGTGCCGAAGGGAATGCTCATCCAGCACCTCATGGTTCAGGTCGAGCAGCGGGCGTTTACATACCCCGCGTCCCTCGAAGTCCTGACCGAAGAACTCAAGTCGTTCGAGTACGACACCACGAACGCGGGCACCATCACCTACGCTGCCGGGCCGGGCGCGAATGACGATACCGTCTTCGCTCTGGCGCTCGCCACGTGGGGCGCAAGGCACGCGTATGTCGCCCCGATGACGTGGATCCAAGCCGCCTATCGCCGCAGGGGAGGTTTCTGATGGCCGGGATCGTCGCGAAATTCGCGGACTTCGTGCGTAACGGCCCGTGGGGGCTCATCAACCAGAACGTCCCCGTGGCGCTCACGGCGACTGCATACCTTCGTTCCGTCCAAGACCAGCAGCCGCGCCTGTCACTCCAGACGCTCTCTGCGGACATGTTCGTCGCTGCTGCGTCCGCGATGACGCTCGGGAACCCGTCTCCGATGGCGCGCATCTACGACGCGATGCTCCAGACGGACCCCGAGATCAAGGCCGCGGTGAAGCAGTTGAAGACCGCTATCGCCAGCGTCGAGTTCGTCGTGACTCCGGGGAACGACTCGAAAAAGGCTTCGATGATCGCGGAAGACCTCGATGAGGTCATGGAGCAGCCGAAGCTCGACGTCCGCAATCTGAAGAGTTGGATCGTGGAGCACCGCATCCGCGGCGGCGGGCTCATCGAGGCCGTGTGGAACGACCCGTCCTCACAGAAGCGCGTGTGGGATCGCTTCGTTGTCGTCCCGCAACAGCGCGCCCGGCTCAACCGCGTCACGGGAGAAATGCAGTTCGCGCAGACGCCGTACACCTATCAGGGCACGGACGTCTCCGAGTTCCCCTCGGGCAAATGGATCGTCGTCCAGCCCGACCAGCACGTGCAGGACTTCGCGCTCCGCGGCGTTGCCCCGGCACTCCTCAACGACTGGTTCGGGCGCATGAACGTGATGGGCTGGTGGAACCAGTCGATCGAGCGCGACGCGATGAAAACGCTCGTCGGCAAGGCCGGGTCGGACGCCGACGCCGCTGCGATGGACGCCGCGTTCAAGAACCGCGGCGCCGCTGGCGCGTTCCTCATGCGCGACCCGAACTCGAACATCGCCGCCCTCGAAGGCACGGTAACGCGTTCGGGCATCAGCCCGTACGGCGAATACATGAGCGCGACCGCTCATCGCATCTTCCTCGCCCTCCTCGGGGAGTCGCAGACCGGCATCGCGGCGCCGGGCGGCAAGCAGACGGCGAACGTACAGGAGCAGGTCGCTGCGTACGTCATTCAAGACGTGTGCAACGACATTTCGCACGTGGTCGAGCGCGACCTCTTTGCGGAATATGTTCGCCTCAACTACGGCGAAGAGAACCTGATCCACTGCCCGTCGTGGCTCCCGAAACTGAAGGAGCCCGTGGACGTGGCCGCTCTCAATGAGGCGATCTCGACGCGCCCGGCGAACGTGAAGCTCGGCGTGAACTGGTATCGTGAGCAGACCCAGTGGCCCGAGCCTGACAAGAAGGAAGAACTTCTGGCCGAGCCGATGCCGATGCCGGGACAGTACCCGATCGGCCCCGATGGGAAATCGAAGAAGCCCGCCGAGAAAGAAGCGCCCGGCGACAAACCCAACGACACCGAGACACCGAAAGACGAGGAAGCCGAATGACCGACATCCGACAGCAGATCGGCGTGCCGTTCGCTCTGGAGCCCCTGTGGGCGATGGAGCCGAACGCGTTCGAGCGTCTCAGGGAAATGGTTTCGACCGCTGGCCCCGACCGCCTCGCTGCCGCGGCTACTCCGTCAGCCGCGGGGGTTTCTCATCCGGGCTATGAGAACCGCGGCGGCGTGGCTGTCATCCAGTTCTCCGGCGCCGTCACGAAGCATCCTTCGCTGTGGGCAAAGCTGTTCGGCGGCGCCGCCGTCACGACCGACACGCGCGCGGCGCTCGCGGGCGCGCTCGCGGACCCTTCCGTGAACTCGATCCTCATGGTCATCGACTCGCCGGGCGGCACGATCAGCGGTGTAAACGACCTCGCCGCCGATGTCGCCGCGGCGAGTGCTCTCAAGCCTGTCTGCGCGTACGCCGAAGACATGTGCGCCTCCGCTGCCTACTGGGTCGGCTCTCAGGCCGGTCGTCTAGTCGGCAACGCGACGGCGTCGGTCGGGTCGATCGGCGTCTTCGCCGCCGTTCCCGACATTTCGAGGCTCGCGAAGAACCTCGGAGTGGAAATGAACGTGGTGAAAAGCGTAGCCGGGAAGGGCGGCGGCACTGCCGGTGCCCCCGTCACCGAGGCGCAGCTTGCTGAAGTGCAGCGCATGGTGAACGCGATCCACACGCAGTTCGCCGCCGCCGTGAACGCGGGCCGTGGCCGCGACATGGGCGCTGTCTGTGACGGTCGCGTTTACATGGGTCAGGAGGCGGTCGACCTCGGCCTCCTCGACGCGATCGAACCGCTCAACGTCTGCATCGCGAAGATGCAAGCCGCCGCCGAACCGAAAGCCGAAATTCTCGCAACCGCAACCTATCAGGAGGAACCGACCATGTCCGACAAGACCCCCACCGTCGAGGTCACCCTCGACACGACGAAGGCGAACGAGGAGCTTGCCGCGCTTCAGACGAAGCTCGACGCTGCCGAGAAGCAGCTTGCCGACGTGAAGTCGGCTCAGGCCGCGATCGACGCCGCCGCCGAGACGACCAGTCTCATCGCCGCCGCGCGCGCCGAGCGCAAGCTCACGCCCGCCCTCGCTGCCACCGCCGAGGTCATCGCGAAGTCCGGCGTCGAGCCGCTCAAGGCGTTCCTCGGCGCACTCCCCGCCGCGTCTGCCCCGGACGGCGGCAGCGTGTCGGAGACGCGTCGCGAGGACGCCTCCGGCCCGAAGGTCCGCCACGTGGCGGATCACGTCGGCGTCGCGCTCCACGCCTACAAGCCCGAGACGGCCCCGGCGCACATGGCCGCGGTCGAGTTCATGGAGAAGGCCAACGCCGCAGGGAAGCAGATCTCGTACTTCGACGCCGTCGTCGCCGTGACCCGCAGGTAATCTCGAAAGGAAATAGAGGAGAAAAACGATGTCCACCGCCCCCACCCACATCAAGTCCGAGTCGATCTTCGAGACGGGTCCGTACACGATGAGCGTGGCCGACTCCGTCGATGGGCTGCTCTACATGCCCGACGCGTCGAACCCCCGCAAGCTGATCGTTGCCGCGGGCAACGTCTTCTGCGGCTTCCTCAACAAGAAGGCCAAAGTCGGTGACCCGGTCGGCCTCATCGTCGTCGGCAGCGGCCCCGCTGTCGCCTCCGGCGCCATCGCCGCCTACGCCGCCGTCACCGTGGACACGGCGGGTAAGTGCAAGACGGGCACGCCCGGCACCGACAACATCATCGGGTACAACGATGGCCCGGCGACGACCACGGACGGCGACGTCTTCACCCTCACCAAGATCGCGTAAGCGTCCTGACACCAACGAAAGAAAGTAAGGAGAAAAAACGATGTCCACGCCTCTTCTCAACCCCGATGTCAGGACCGTCCAGCCGGATCCGATCCTGTCGAACCTCATGCAGGACTCCTCGCAGCAGGGCGGGTGGGTCGCCGGGGTCTTCTGCCCGGTCAAGCAGGTCGCGAAGGACTACATCCGGTGGGCCAAGCAGGACAATCAGAGCCTCCTCTCGAACTTCTTCGAGACGGTGAGGACGCCGGGCTCCCGGTACAACCTCATCCCGCAGCCGCTCCTGTCGTGGGTCACGTCGTCGATCGTCGAGGACGCCGTCCGTGTCGAATACACGGACGAGGACGTCAAGAACTCGATCTCGCCGCTCGTCCCCGCGATGAACGCGGCCCGGAAGATCCTCAACGTCCTCCAGTACGCGACCGAAGCGCGCGTCCAGACGCTCGCCGCCGCTGCCACGCGCACGGCTGCCGCTGGCTCCGCGTGGACCGGCGCCGCTGGCTCGATCATGGCGGACATCAACGCCGCGAAGCTCGCCGTCCTGAAGTTCTCCGGGTTCCCCGCGAACTTCATTTCGGTGGACCCGACGAAGATCCCCGGCGCGCTCGCCTCGACGGAGATCAAGAACCTTCAGGTGTTCACGCACGCCGACATGCTGACGGCGGGCGGGTTCCCGGCCACGCTGTTCGGTCTCAAGCTGTTCGCGCCCGGCGCCCGTGTGGACACGACGCCGACCGGCACGTTCACGCCCGCGTTCGCGTGGGCGGACGGCAACGCCTACGTGGGCTACTCGCCCACGCTCGACGGCTCCTACTGGAGCGGCGACGGACAGGCGTTCGGCACGCAGTTCGAGAACCAGCTCAACGGGTCGGCCTACGAGGCCCGCACGCGTCTCGACCCCGACTACGAGGAGAACCTCAAGCACATCGTCTACGGCAACGTGCGCCGGTCGCTCCCCGAGGTCTTCAACAACGACGTCCTGTTCAAGATCACGGGCATCTGATGCGCGTCAAGCTGAAGTCCGCAGTGATCTTGCCGTCGTGTGAGATTGCGCCCGCGGGCGTCACGCTTGAGGTGTCGGAAGAGGTCGCGAACAACTGGATCGGGCGCGGACTGGCCGAAGAGGTCAGCGCGCCCGTTCCTCCTCCACCGCCGCCGACGCCGCAGCCGAAGGGAAAACGATGAAGAAAATCCTGCACGCCGCCCTCCTTCTCGTCCTCCTCGGGGCGATGCCGCTGCGCGCGGAAAAGACTGTCGTGGCGCTCATCACGGATAAGGTGACGGTCGGCGCAGGTGCGCTCATCGTCTCCTCGGGGACGGACGCAACCGGTTCCGAGTACGTCTTCCAGCTTTCGCGTCTCGACGGATACGCAACCGTGGCGATCGAACAGTCGATCCACGGGGGCGCGTGGTTCACCGTGGGACGGATGGAATCGCTCGGCCAGATCGTCCGCGTCCCGGCATCCGGCAACGGTGCCCTCCGGGCAAACGTCCTCGCTTGCTCCGCGGACCCTTCGAATGCCGCGTCCGCTTATATGCGGTCCTGCATTGTTTCGGTCGTCGGCACTGCGAGCGGCGCCCCGGTACTTACTGTTCTCACCCCGACCGCAACGGTCACCGCAACGCCTACCCCGACGAAGACTCCGACTCCGACCCCGACCCTGTACGTGACGCTCACCCCGACCCCGACGCGTACCCCGGTCGCCACGATCGTGTTCCCGACTCCCGCGGCGACGCCGACTCCGCTCCCCGGTATGGGGACGCCGCCGCCCACCCGTACTCAGACACCGACAAGCACGCCGACACCGACCGCAACGGCTACGCCGACCCACGTTTAACCCCACAGGAGCAGCTATGAGCCACACGAAGTCCTTCGGCTACCCCGACGAGCATCGCCCGTGGCTCGTAGCTGCCCTTCTTTTCGCCCTCGTCATCGCCGCCATCGGCTGCGCGACGGGGACCGTGCAAACGACCTACGGCCCGCGGCCCGCCGCGGAAGTTCAGGCTCAGGATCTTGCCGCCGACATCATCGCGTCGCTTGAAGACGGCTACAAGGCTGCCGTCGTCGCACACGACCAGCGGGTGATGACCGAGGATCCCCTCAAGCACGCCGCGAACCGCGCACTCCTCATCAAGGAGCACGACGCGCTCGTCGCCGCGGCTCAGGTGCTCATCCAGTGGAAAATGACCAGCGGCTCGGGCTACTCGCCCGCCGCTGTGATGCAGCCCCTCCTCGACTCGCTTCCGGCATACCTCAAGCTGGCCGTCGATCTCGGGGCGATGAAACAGGCCGACGTCGACAAGGTTCTCGCCTACGCGAAGACCCTGTTCCCGACGTTCACCGGAGCGTGACATGAACATCCCTGCGTCGTTTACACAGGCTCAGATCGACGCGCTGACCGCCGCTAACCCCGGCGCCGTCTTCGCGCTTCCGATGGTTCAGGGCGTAGCCGTGCCCGCAGATGTCGCGCCCTCGCGCGTTCTCGGTTGGCTGGACATCCTCGAAGCTCCTGTCGAGGCGGGCGTTGCGCTCGTCCTCCCCGGTCCGATCGGCGTCATCCTCGCCGGGCTCACGAAGTCCGGGCTCGCGGCACTCCGCGCGCAACTGACGGGCGCGCAGCCGACCGAGCGGTGGCCCGTGTCGAAGATTCAGAGCGTCCTCGTTCAGAGTCTTCCGCTTCCGACGACCTGAAAAGGGGTTCATATGGAACCCGGAAAGTTCGGTGCCGACATGCCGCTCCTCACTACGAAGCAGTTCATCGTTCCGGCGCCGGAGACGATTCAGGAAGCACGTGCGGCTGGCGCCGTACCCGGCACGATGCTTTCCGCGCCGCTTGCCGCCGCGAAGGGTCCGATCGACCTTCCCGCCGAGTCCCTCGTCGTCGTCACCGTGAAAAAGTTTTGGGACTCACCGACCGCGAAGGCGATCAAGGGTGTCCTCATCACGGCGGTCGCCGCCGTGTCGCTCGCGCTCGGGGCAACGTTCCTCACGACGTGGTCGAACGGTCGCAGCATCTTCGAGAAGGGCGCCGTGGACTGGCGCAAGACCGAGATCGCGTGCGAGGTCGCCGGAGGCGGCGTCATCGTCGCGGCGCTGATGGGTTGGGCGCGTAAGCGCGACAACAATCCGGTGCAGTGATGGAACTAGTCGGCCATCCCTCGACTGTTGGAGTCATCGGCCTCATCGTCGCGTTGGCTTCGTTGCTTCTGAACATTTTTATTGTCCCCGGTGGCATCTACTTGATGCGGGCCTTCATTCGAGAGGAGATCAAGTTGCACGACGGGACGGAGCATGCGCATCCGAATCTGAAAGCCGCGGACAAGCTCGCGGAGAAGATGGATGCCTTGAGCGTTGCGCTAACACGCAGCTTCGACATGCTCGGGAAGCAGATCAGTGACCTCCGACTCGAACTGTCCGAAGGCATGGCACAGCAGTCGAAAGAGCGGCGCGAGGAGATCTCGCACGCGATCACTGAGCACGAAGGCCGCGAGAAAGATAACAACCGGCAGATCATCGAGGAGGCGAAGCAGATCGCCTCGATCGAAAGGCGCACGGGCCGTAAGTGAGTTCCCGCAGCCTGTCCGACGCGGATCCGACTCTCGCGGAGAAGTATCTCCTCCTCGCGGAGGACTTCGCCCGTGAGCAGGTGCCCGCGTCACTCGTCGTCACCTGCACGTTCCGGAGTTGTGACGAACAGGCTGTGCTCTACGCGTCCGGGCGCGTCCACCCCGGCAAGATCGTCACGAACGCGGACGGCATTACGAACCTGAGCGCGCACAACTACTTCCCGTCGCGTGCGATCGACGTCGCCGTGATGCTCGACGGCAAGATCGCGTGGCGCGAAGACCTATACCATCCGCTCGTTGAACTCGCCGCGCGCCACGGGCTCGTCTCGGGCGGTTCGTGGAAGACGTTCAAGGACTGGCCGCACATCGAACTTCCGAAGGTGGTGAAGACATGAGTTTCCGCGATAGTGTCGCGCACCTGTTGGCCGCGGCTGACTACCTACGGAGGGGCCGCTGATGTCTTGGATTACGCCGCGTCAGGCGCTCACGATGCTCGGAATGAAGAAGCTCGCCCAACTCACGAACGAGGCGGGGCAGGGCGAACTCATCGGCGTCGGTGACGGTGTGAAGCTGGAGTTCCTCACGCCATTCTGCTTCGGCTCCGACGTCAAGGTCTACGGCGGCGGCGTCGTCGTCGGCGGCTACACGTCGCCCATCGACTACACGCAGAACGAGCGCATCAAGATCGTGTTCGCGGTCGCCCCCGCGGTGGACCTCCAGATCACGGCTTCGAGTGGAGACTGTGTAAACGTCGTGAACCTCGAAGGGGCGATGCTGCGCGCGCAGGGGATCGTCCGCGGGATGCTCGACGCGCAGCTTTACCTCGCCCCCGCCGACAACGCGACGAACTGCCCGGAAATGATCTCCGGGTGGGCCGCGGCGATCGCGTGGTATCTGCTCGCCACGGACCCGAGGCGCCCTCGGCTGATCGAAGCCTACCCCGAGTTCCTTCGCCGCTACGACGACGTCTACGGGGCCATCGACAGCGATCTCAAGCGGGTGGCGAAAGGCAACTTCTCGCTTCGAGGGATCCTCCCCGAGATCGACCCGGACACGACTCCCGGTGTCGTCAAGACAGGATTCACGTCCAACCCGGTCGTTTACACGCCCTCCAGCTACCGAGGGGTCCAGTGACGCCGGGCGAACTGGCGGATGAGTTCGATCGCGCTGCTGGCAGAGCGGGGGCGCTTGCTGGAGTTCTTGACCAGTTTGTTAGTGTGATGACCGCGTCGATCCAGAAAAACTTCGATGCCGAGGGGCGCCCCGTCGCGTGGGAGCCGACGCGTTTCCCGCTGCCGAACCACAAGGCCACCCTGCACAATGACGGGACGCTCAGGGCGTCCGCGAAGGCCATCCGTGACGGGAACGACGTCGTCCTCATCGCGGGCGGCGGAGGGCAGCCTCCGGCGAAAGCGCCCGCCCTCCAGTACGGCGCTCAGCTTCACAACAAGCGGCGCACGCAGACGGGCCGATTCGTGAAGAAACGGTCGCGGAACCGCGACACGTACAGGTACGGCGGCGTCCTGCCCGCCAGACCCTACCTGCTATTTCAACCGGAGGATCTAGCGTACCTCGGGGACGAACTGCCATCATTCATCTTCATGGCGGTGAAGTTTTGAATCGCTGGACCCTGATTCGGCGCAACGTGGTCGCCGCGCTGAGGGCGTTGCCGTTCCCGCAGGGTGTCGCCATCGAGCCGATCGTCCGGCCAGCGGGCGTCGAGTCGATCGTCAGCCCAGTGGCGATCGGCGTGTGCGTGGCGAGCGACCGCTGGATCGGCCCGTCCGAGATCGACAACCACGAAAACCAGCCCGCCTCGATGCTCGTCCAGATCGTCATTCGCGCCGACTCCGCGCTGAACGCGACGGACGCGTTCGATCAGGACATCGACGAAATCGCAGCAATCGCACTCCGGGTGCGAAACGTGGACGTTGGGATCTACGGACAGGGTGACGGTCTGGATACGGGTGGTGTTTACATGGATGGTGTGAGGTCTGACTTGCTGGAGTTCACGGGTCGCGAACCGGGTGGTGCTGGCCCAATCGCAAAGGTTTTCACGCTTCAAACGACGACGCTTCCGATCTGACAACGCACAACGAAGGAGAAGAAAATGGCCTCGACCACCCCCATCAGCAACACCAACATCGTCACCCTGATCGGTCTTCAGGCGGACTTCGAGACGATCGCTGCGAAGGCGTTCCAGATCGCCTACGAGCAGAACACGCTCGTCCGCAACCAGTCGCTCGAAAAGAACACCGAGCTTCGCGGCAACCGCCAGATGGGCACCCGCGTCCCCGGCCAGAAGAATCCGGGCGGCACGATCCTCGGCCACCAGACCGACCAGCTTCTCCCGATGACGTACTACGCCGCCCTCGGCAAGATCGTCACCACGGAAGTCCCCGTGCAGGGGCTCAGCCTCACGGCGGCGGCGGGAGCGGCCACGGGCATCACGTTCCCCGACGCGGGCGCCCACACGTACGCGATCGTCGTCTCGAAGGGTGGCTCCGGCACGACGAAGCGCGCGCTGTATCAGATCGTCGGCACGGCGGTCAACACGGCGGACGGCTCGCACAAGATCAACGTCTCGCGTACGGGCGGCACGCTGCCGACCGGCTGGACGTGGGCGCTGTACCGCACGAAGGTGGGCGGCAACCCGGCCCTCCCGGCGTCGTACTTTCAGGTCACCCCGGCTCTCGCGCTCGCCGCGAACGTCACGTCCTACGCGGACGATCAGGCGGACGCCTCCCTCGGCGCCGCGATGCCGACGTCCTCGGACACCGGCTACGGTGACTTCCAGCACGTCATCACGCCGGGCGACACGCTGCCCGCGCTTTCGATCGAGCGGAAGCTCCCGTACGTCAACGACGCCGCGGAGTTCTACGTCGCGATGGGCTGCGTCGTGAACAAAATGTCCGTGAAGATCACGGGCACCGGGTACTTCGACGCGGGCCTCGACTACCTGTTCGGCTCGCTCGCCGGTCCGAACGCGACGTCGATGGACGTGGCGCCGACCGACTTCCGCAACGGCGAGAAGATCCATCACGCGATGGCTCTGGCCGCGAAGGTGAAGCTCGACGGCTCCGCATTCGCGAAGTTCCAAGACCTCACGATCACGCACTCGAACAACCTCGACACGTCCGACTACCCGGTCGGCGGTCAGGGCAACCGCGGCTCCCTCGTTCCGCTTCAGGCGGAAACGGCGGTGTCCGGCACCCTCAAGGTCACGGACCCCGACTCGATCAGCCTCGCGCAGAACACGTCGGTCACGCACACGCTTTCGATCCAGCACGACTTCGCGACGTTCGGCCACTCGATCAAGCACGACATTTACGGGATCCAGTTCGACCCGACCGACCCCGCCCCGCAGGGTCAGGGCATCCTGAAGTTCACCGCGAACGGCGCGGCCTCTCAGCCCACGGGCGGCGACCAGATCGTCGTCACGATCATCAACGACCTTCCCGCCGCGACCTATCAGCCGTAAGATACGGCAGCCGTCGAAACTCGTAGGAATGTCAACGCCCCCCGGCTGGTCCGGGGGGCAGCAAACCCAACTGCTCGATACGGTGGCTAGGGCCGACCGGGCAACGTAACCGAGCAGTTGGAGTTTTCCTATGCGTATCGACCTGTTCAAGAAGCCAGAGGGGACGTGGTGTTCCTTCAACGAGTTCTGCGGCACTGGCGACGGGGCCACGAAGGAGTTCAAGACTCCGATCCCGGCAGCCGATGCCAAGTCGGTTCTCGTCCTCCGCAACTTCGACTTCGTCGCGCCGGATGGGCGCCTCGTCACGATGAACGACAAAGACGGGACGATCATCAAGGACGAAGCGGACGGCTACCACTTCGAGACGCGCGACGGCGACCTGTGGGTCGTCTTCGACCGCGCCCCTGCCCTCAATGTGCGCGTCTCCGTGTCCGGTCTCGACCGCGAGGTCGGTGACGCCTTCAAGATCCTTCCCATGTCCACGCTGCTCGGGAAGAAGATCTCCGACAAGCAGCCCGCGATCTTCCGTGGCCCCGCGAAGGACCGCGAGAAGGTCACGTCGAACGACCTTCAGGAGGCCGGACGCGTCAGCTTCGACCTGCTCGTCGTGGACTGGAGGGGCGTGACCGACATGGACGACAAGCCGCTCCCCTGCACGTCCGAGAACAAGAAGCTGTTCCTCGACAACGCCGACGCGATGTTCTTCGGCCTCTTCGCCAGCAACCGCGCTTCGGAGATCCGCTCCGCGCGCATCAACGCCTTCGACCAGAACTCCTCGGACTGATCGAGGCCGCAAGATGGCACTGGAGCAAAGCAGATCCAGAGTACGGCGCGGAGTGTTGCCGTGGGTGTCTGGAAAATGCGCGGGAGTGGCTGGCGGTGAACAACCCCGGCGCGACCGCGGGCTGCTTTCGCTCGCAGGACAAGACCGGCCCCTGTGTGAGACCGGGGCCGGTTCTTGGCCCTCTTGCGGAGGACGTGTGGGGCGTCTTCAGCGAATCGTTCACAACCGTCGTGGGCATGGGGCTTGGCATGGCGCCGAGTCGTGCTGCGGCATCGCAGGTGGCGACACTCTGCGGCATCGAAGTGACGCCCGAGTTCTGGCTCCTGTTCGGGGATCTGGAGAGGGCGTGGGTCACCTACATGAACGAGAAGAAGCCAACTGATGAGTAACACCGACTACCCCGTTCAGGTACGGCTTTCGACTGTCGGCGCTGGCGATGTCAAAAGCACGCTCGAAAATCTGAGCGGGGTGGCCCGCGTGCTTCAGGGGAGCCTGAACGACGCGAACCTGTCTGGCACCCGCATGTCCGCCACGTTCCGGCAGACCACCGCGGACGGCGAGAAGTATTCACTGACGATGCGGCGGCTGGCCGATACAAAGCAGCAGGTCAAGAAGCAGACCGACGATCTCTCGGGAAGCATGAGCGGGATGTCGGGCATCATGGGGAACCTCGCCATCGCCGCGGGCATGGTGTATGCCGCCTTCAAGACCGTCACGGGTGTCTTCGGGCCGCTGATCTCACAGGGTATCGAACTCAACTCTCTCCTTGAGACGTCACGCCTCGGCATCGCGGCCACGATCGTCAGCTACCGCGAGTACCACGACGAGGCCGGGAAGCTGGTGACGGGTCAGGCGGCGATGAACCGCGCCATGACCGAGTCTGCGAACGTCCAGAAACTCCTCCAGTCCGAGGCGTTCAACACGACCGCAACGCTGGAGCAAATGCTCAAGGCGTACCAGCAGCTTCAGATCGGCGCCACCGCGCAGAAGGCGTCTAGCGCCGAACTGGCAGCGTTTACAGCTACTCTCGGCAACTTCGCGACGGCCTCCGGTCGTTCGTTCGAGGAACTCTCCGCGCAGACGTCGCGCGTCCTTCAGGGCGTTCTCACCATCCGCAACCCGATCGTCGCGCTTCTCCGCGGCATGGGCGTGGACAACGCGACGATCAAGTCGTGGGTCGATCAGGGCGTCGCGATCAGGGAAATCCAGCAGCGGCTGATCGAATTCCAAAACATCGGCCCCGAGATCAACAAGACGTGGTCCGGTGTCAAGAGCAACGTGCAGGACGTCATCCAGCAGATGAGCGGCGCCGCCATGCAGCCGATTCAGGACGCGGCGAAGGAAATGGGCCTTGCGTTCGTCTCTGCATTCACGACCGTACGTGAAGTCGGTGGACGGAAAATCACGACCCTGAGCGAGGAGGTCGTCCAGTACGCGCGGGTCATGGGCGAGGCGCTTCGGATGGCTTTTCAGGGTGCCGTCGAAGCAGTCGGTCGTCTCTTCGGGTTCTTCCGCGCCGACTCTTCGCTTCAGGAGAAGATCCTGCTCGTCGCAGAAGCAATGGCGAAGTTCAAGGCTCTCGCGGGAGAGACCGCCGATTTCTTTGTCCTGATGGCGAAGTCGGCGCAGGTTCCCCTGCACGTCGCCATGACCATGCAGGATCTCATGGCGGGTAACGTCGCTGGCGCGAAGGCGGGGCTCGGGACGCTTCAGGATCTCAACCTCGGGATCGGTGAGTTCATCACCGGAGCGGCGAAGCGTAGCAAGGCGTCCGCCGAGTCGATCCGGCAGGATATGCAGTCGATCCGTGACGCAATGCAGCCGCGCCCCGGCGAGTATTCGTTCATGGGGCCGGTGCAGCCGTCCGACAACGGCGACCCGAAGCAGAAGCCGCTCGATGCCGCCATTCAGGGGACGATCCAGCAGTTCAAGGATTTCAAGGCGCTCATCGAGTCCAAGTTCAACCTCGGTGGCCTGACGGGTCTCGACAAGGCTCTGGCCGAAAACGAAGTCCAGTTCAACCAGAACATCAAGACAATTGATGCGTGGAAAAAGCGTCTCTCGGCCATGTCGGGGCGCGAGCTTGCCGCGGCTGGCATCACGGACGTCGGCGGCGAGATTGCCAACCTGAAGAGTGGTGCCGCGCGGCAACAGCTTGGGGCGGACCAGAAGGCGTTCGATGACGCCGAGCGGAAGTACGCTGACGCGTACGCCCGTATCGGGAAGCTCGCCAGCGATAGCAAGGAAGACCAGATCGAGGCGTCGCGTCAGGTCAAGCAGCAGCAGCTTGCGGACTTCGTGGAGATCCTCGCGGCGAATGCACACACCGAGCAGGAAATGCTCGACGCGATCAAGATTTTCAACAGCGAGAAGAAGCAGATCAACGATCAGGCTGCCCGCGAAACGTCCGAGCGTTTCCAGAACGAAATGGCGGTCTTGCGGGATCAGCTTAATGCCGTAACGCTCGACAGCTACACGCGCGAGCGCGAGAACATCAACAAGAGCTTCGACACCGAGGTCAAGAACATCGAGGCCCGATACGGCGCGCTTTCCGAAAGCGCGAAGGCCGAAATCGACCTCGCGCGGAAGGTGCGCGATGCGAAGCTCGGCCTCATCGCGGAAGAACAGGCCAGTATCATCGGCTACCGCAAGACTGCCGAGGACGAGGCGAAGAAAATCGTCCTCTCCACGGACAGCATCGCGGGCGGCGTCGCCCTCGGTATGGCGAAGATGAAGCTCACGATCGTCAGCACGACCGAGGCTGTCGGTGAGTTCGTTTCGGGCGTCTGGAATAGCCTCGGCTCGGCATTCGAGACCGGCTTCTACGACATCCTCACGGGTAAGTTTGATTCGCTCAAGGACGTCCTGAAGTCGCTGTGGGACTCGATCCTGAAGGACTTCTCGAAAATGCTGTCACAGATGCTCATGCGCTGGATTATGACCGGAGACGCGATGGCAAGCGGTCAGGGCGGCGGTGGCGTCGCGGGGTGGCTGAGCGGGCTCCTCGGGGGCGGCAATTCCGTTTACACGCCGGGCGGGACCGGGAACAACGGAACCGGGACCGTTGGCTTGAACAACAGTGGCGGCATCCCCGGCCTTCAGGGCGGCTCCGCCCTTGCGAACGGTCAGCAGGGCGGCGGTTTCGGCGGCTATGCCGCGACTGGTGTTGCCGCGGTCGGTGCGCTCTACACCACCTACGAAGCCTTCAAGAACGGGTTCTCGAAAACGGGGCCGACCGATGTGTCGTACAACGGTACGAGCCTCGGCCAGTCCACCGACTTCGGCGGGAATGCGAAGTTCGGTGACTTCGCCGCTGCCGCTGGCGCGGTCGTGGCCGCGTCCGCGATGGCCGTCTCGGCTGGCCTCGCCGCGTCGGCTGCGATTGTCCCGGTGTGGGGTTGGATCGCGGCTGCGGCCATCCTCATCGTCGGCGCGATCATTTCGATCATCAACGGGCCGAAGGAAGGTCATTTCTACGTCCAAATCAAAGAAGCCTTCGACAAGAGTGGTGCTCGCACGGCGATCGGCGGGTTCGTCGCGGACGTGATGAACACGACGGCAAACTTCGTCGGTGAGCTTGCGAAGACCGCGGCTGGTCCGGGCGCTGTCGGGAAATACATCACGGCCTATAACAAGGCTTTCAAGGACGCTCTCGGTCAGGCCGCGTTCGACTTCCACGCTGGCTCTGGCGAAGACCTGAACAAGGACGTCACGGACTTCTTCAACAAGACGCTCCCGAAGCTGGCGATGCAAGCCGCCTTCGGTCAGGTCGGGATCGGCCAGCCGAACGGCGCCTCGCAGCTTGCTGGCATGGACTGGAATACGAACAACGGTACGATGGACGCTGCCGGGAACTGGATCCATCACCAGCTTTTTGACCCGAACGCGCCTATCCCGCAGCTTCTTTCCGGCATCGGCTTCTCGCAGGACAAGATCGGGGAGATCGCCACGAAGCTGTCGAACTCCTCCGACATGGAGGCGTTCAAGAAGTACCTGCTCGACCTCGTCACTATCGTGGCCGGGTTCGGAGACCTCGGGGCACGGCTTGGCCGCACCGTCGCGGAGTGGCAGACGTACTTCAACACGCAGGACGCGGCGAAGGGGACCGCCGCAGAGTTCAAGACGCCGATCGCGAACCTGAAAGATCAGGGGATGCTTCTCGACACACTGACGGGAGACGCGCAGATCACTGCCGCGAAGACGCTGCTTCAGGATACCGGGACGCTGATGAGCCAGATGGCTCAGGCGCTCCAGTCGATCTTCACGATGATCGACAACATCCAGAAGTCCACGGCTTCCACGATCCAGAGCTACCGCGACAAGCTTCTCAAGCCGTCCGAGCTTGAGTCGGCTGCGCGTGACCGCATCGCCGGGGACTTCGCCGCTATCACGAAGGCCGCGAATCCCGCAGAGGTTCAGGCCGCGTGGCAGACCGTGATGAAGGATCTCTCGTCGGTCCTCGACGCGATCGTGGCTCGGATCAACTCGATCACGGCGCTTCAGCAGAGCTACGCGGATTTCCAGACGACGATCTCGAACCGCAACAAGCCCCAGTTCGCGACAGACCCGACCGCGTGGCTCGCGGACAATCAGGCCGCGATCGACGCCGTCACAACCACGCTGGCAACGGCAACCGGCGACGATGCCGTGGCTGCGGCGAAGACGCTGCTCCAGCTTACGCAGGACCGCTACAACAACGAGGTCGCTCAACTCGCCAAGATCAACTCGATGATCGACTCGATCACGGCGACGCACGACCAGACGAACCAGAACCTCACGCTTCAGGGCATGGGCCACGTCGAGACGGATCCGAAGACCGGCAAGAAGACGTGGGTGCAGGACACGCACGCTCAGGGCGAGTACCTGAAGCAGCAGTACGACACGCTCAAGGGGCAGCTTGGAGCCGCGACGACGCCCGAGGAAGTCCAGCGCATTTACACGCAGATGCAGGGCATCATCAGCCAGCTTGCCGCGCAGCCGCAGGATCCCGAACACTACGCTGAGAGCCGCTCGATCCTCCAGCGGATGAATGACGAGTCCACGCGGACCGCGACCGACCTCCTGAAGAAGTGGGGCAAGACGCTAGAAACGGATCTCGGCGGTGTGGGCGGGCAGTTGAAGGCTGGCGAGAAGGCTCTCTCGACGGCGCTCAGCGACGCGCAGAAAGACTTCGAGAAGTACCTCGGCCTGATGAACGATGCGTCCGTGGCCTCTACGAACGCCCTGAACCTGTTCGCAGCGTCGATCGTCGCGGCAATGACGGACCTGTCGAAATACATGGCGCACTGGTCGTTCACGATGTCCCACACGGCGGACGAGAAGGATCCGAACTGGGACTACGAAAAGAACGAGCCGAAGGGCGGGAAGACGCCGATCAACGTCCCGACGACTGTGCAGTCTCGCGACGTGTGGCAGGACGACCCGACCGACCCGACCATGCAGGTCTGCGTCTCCGGGCCGAGCAAGGGTCAGAAGCGCGTGAAGCCGACCGTGGGTGGTGGCCCCGGCCCCGGCCACGGCCCCGACCAGCAGCCCGTCCCGCCCGTGAACGTCGTAGTGACGGTCAACTCGGGCACGCCCGAGGCCATCGCGGCGGCTGCCGCGGATGCCGTCTACGACGACGTTTACGCGTTGGTAGACAAGAAGCAGCTTGCGCTTGTTCGGATGCTGAAGCAGAACAAGTCAATCCTTGCGAGTAGCCGCTGATGGGCTTCTTCGCTGACCACGCGGGCGACGGGCAGATCCGTAAGCACCGGCTCTATTACATCGCCCTCAGCACTCCGGTCTATTGGACCGACTGCGACATCGACATTACGTGGAACGGCCACACGTGGGTTGCGTCTCCGATCATGGCTGGCGGTGTAAACAACCAGCCGAGCGGGGCTACGGCTTCGTTCGAGTACGGGGACGCGGACGGCGCGGTCTTCACTACGCTCGGTACGCAGAACGGCGGCGAGCTTGCCGTCGCAGCGATCTACGAGGCCGGGTTCCTGCTCTCGAACCAGAGCGCCGTGCCAGACGAGGTCGCACAGATCTTCTCGGGGCGTGTCGATCGCGTGCAGATCTCGACGCAACAGAAGGACACGATCGTCTTCACGTTCATGCCCCCCGCCATCACGAACACGGCGACGCTCCCGACGCGTCTCCTGTCCACGCTTCTGAGGAGTTGACGATGCTGTACCCGCAGACACCGCGGCCCATCGCGCCGTACGGGTTTCGGAACATCCGCCCGTTCGTGCAGGGTGGCCCCGTGTGGTCACCGCAGAGCCGCGCGCTTACCATCTTCGGCCTCCTCGAATGCGACCTCTCGTACCGTGGCCGGAGCGCCGCCGACATGATCGCCCTGTGGAAGTTCTACGACGACGTGCAGGGCGCCGCTGGCCGCTTCACGTTCATCGACTTCAACGGGATCGGCGTGCCGGGGGGCTCCGATCCCGGCATCGCGTGGCAGAACCTCTTTGTCGCGCAGGGCGACGGCGTGACGACGACGTGGGATCTGCCGTGCTACGCGACGAGATCGAGTCTGACGCAGGTCGTCGGCACGGTCGTCGCGGGCGCGCGCACGGTGACACCACTCTCGATGACCGGGATCGTGGTTGGCTCGGTCCTGACGGCGATGAACGCCGACGCTTCTAACCCCGAAGTCATTACCGTCACCGCGGCGACCAGCACGACGTTTACCGCGACCTTCGCCTCCAACAAGGCTGCGGACTGGCTGGTTCAGGCGCCGCTTGTCTTCGACAACGGCACCGTGAAGACGACGTTCATCACCGCCTCCCCCGGCGCGGGCACGTACGGCGTGGTCATGGGCGCCGGTACGGACGGCGTCGATCAACTGAAAGCTGGCACCGCTCCGGCAAGCGGACACATCATCACGATCGCCGCGCAGTGCCGTCGCGCGC